>Ga0123519_10007516_pt1 | contig 16849 bp, 15 predicted proteins | sample YelNatPaOPRAMG02_FD_87396 | JGI IMG/M metagenome (GOLD analysis project Ga0123519, IMG submission 87396) | Hot spring microbial communities from Yellowstone National Park - Yellowstone National Park OP-RAMG-02 (version 2) | ecosystem: Environmental > Aquatic > Thermal springs > Hot (42-90C) ... | reverse complement strand
GTACCCGTGTTCCTCTACGCGCCACGGGAGAACGCCGTGGGACTGGTGCATGCCGGATGGCAGGGCACGGCCCAGGAGATCGCTGCTAAGGCCGCCCAGGCGATGATCTCAACCTACGGCTGCCGACCTGAGGAGATCCTCGCCGGAATCGGCCCGGCGATAGGCCCTTGTTGCTTTGATGTGGGCACGGAGGTGCTGGAGGCTATCCGCGGAAAGCCCTGGGCCGAAGAGGTGCTCAGCACCAGGGAGAATAAGACCTATGTGGACCTCTGGCGGGCCAACGCCTTACAATTGCAGGAGGTCGGCCTGAGGCAGATTGAGCATTCCTGTATGTGTACCGCGTGCCTGCTGGAGGAGTTTTACTCCCATCGCGCCGAGAGGGGACACACCGGGCGCTTTGCAGCGCTCATAGGCCTTTCGCCGTAAAAGTGATCAGCCGTCAGCTTTCAGTGGTCGGCCTTCTTACCGTTTCGTGTGGTTAACCTTACGCCCTCCTAGATCCGAGCGGGGGCCAGGGCGGGACTGAAAGCCGACTACTGCGAGCTGAGAACCGATCGCCTTTCAAAGGAGAGCACGTCATGGCGGACGAGTTAGAGCGGAACATCACGGCCAACTTGGAGGACGTGGAACGGCGCATCGCGGCAGCCTGTGCTCGCGTGGGGCGCGGACGAAATGAGGTGACCCTGATCGCCGTGAGCAAAACGCGCTCCCCCGCCGAGATCCTGGCTGCCTATCGCGCCGGGGTGCGCCATTTCGGCGAGAACCGCATTGAAGAGGCCGAGGAAAAGATCCCCTTGGTCCGCGAGAGCTTTATCGCCGGCCCGGTCACCTGGCATATGGTCGGCCATGTGCAAAGCCGCAAGGCCAAGCGCGTCGTGGAGTTTTGCGATGTGATCCACTCTGTGGATTCGCTTCATCTGGCGGCACGGCTGGAGCGCTTCGCCGCCGAGCTAGGCAAGCAAGTGCCTATCCTCCTAGAGGTTAATGTCTCCGGCGAGGAAAGCAAGTATGGTTTTGCCGCCAGCACCCCTGTGGCGCGTGCGGATTTCCTCAGTCAAGTGGGGCAGTTTGCCGTCTTCACGCACCTGCGGGTAGAGGGGTTGATGACCATGGCCCCCATCGTCCCCGATCCCGAGCAGGCCCGCCCCGTGTTTCGGGCCTTGCGCGAGCTGCGCGAAGCCCTGCGGGATCGTGCCCCCTTTTCCTCCTGGGCCGAGCTTTCCATGGGCATGACCGACGATTTTGAGGTGGCCATTGAAGAGGGGGCCACGATGGTGCGCATTGGGCGGGCTATCTTCGGCCCGGCAAGTTATTAGAAGCCGGTTTTCATCCAGCCAAGGGGGTTATTTGCGCGCCAACATGGCGCGGCCACTTTTTAGGGGGAGAGATCATGGGAACGAGCGAGAGTCCTCGTATCGCTTTCATCGGCGGAGGCATCATGGCCGAGGCCTTTATCCGGGGGATGCTCCAAAAAAGCCTGGCGAAGCCCGGGGAGATCATCGCCAGCGATCCCCTCGTCGAGCGGCGGGCGCTCCTTGCCGAGAAGTTGGGTGTGCGGGTCAGCGCCTCCAACTTGGAGGCTGCCTCGGGAGTGGAGGTCATCGTCCTAGCGGTTAAACCCCAGGTGCTGGGTAAGGTATTGCGCGAGCTGACCGGCCACGTTAGCCCTGACATCTTGCTTCTCACCTTTGTCGCCGGGGCCAAGATGGAGACCATTCGCCAGGCGTTGGGGGTCAAGGCCATCGTGCGTATCATGCCCAACACGCCTTGCCAGATCGGTGAGGGTATGTCGGTCTGGACGGCCACCGCCGAGACGTCGCCCCAACAGCGCGAGTGGGCGCGACAAGTCGTCGCTTCCCTGGGTGAAGAGGTCTATGTGGAGAACGAGGAATACCTAGACATGGCCACGGCTTTGAACGGCTCTGGCCCGGCCTATGTCTTTCTCTTTATGGAGGCGCTGATCGACGCCGGCGTGCATTTGGGCCTTTCCAGGGCCATCAGCGAGAAGCTCGTCCTGCAGACGGTGCGTGGCTCGGCGATCTACGCCCAATCCAGTGGTCTCCATCCGGCGGTCTTGCGCAATATGGTCACTTCGCCAGGGGGCACCACCGCCGAGGCTCTGTATCGGCTGGAGGAGGGGGGCCTGCGGGCCACTATATCCCGTGCCGTTGCCGCCGCTTATGAGAAGGCCAAACTTCTAGGGGAGCTGAGCAAAAGATGAGAGTGCTCTATATCTTTATTGTTGTGCTAGCGCGAGCCTTGAACGTGGCTATCCTGACCCGTGTCCTGCTCTCCTGGATACCCGTTGATCGCAACAACCGTCTGGTCGTCTTCCTCTATGACATCACGGAGCCGATCCTAGGGCCGATTCGCCGGGTGATGCCTAATCTCGGTGGCCTGGATCTCTCGCCCCTGATCGCCCTCATCCTCGTGGAGATGGCCGAACGCGTCTTGCTCACCCTTCTGGCGCGCGTAGCTTATTAGGGCGCCACAAGCAGGTGTTTAAAGCATATATCCGCTCGGAGGTTGGTCCATGAATAAAAAGACGCTGGGCCTTGCCGCTGCCGTCGTGGGGATCATCGTGCTTCTGGTCTCACTTTTGGCGAACCAGCTAGGCCTTGGCTCGCCCGGCTTTGGGGTCAAGCAGATCATCGGGACCGTCTTGGGGGCCGCGATTGCCGTCCTAGGCCTCGTGTTGGCAAAACGGCAGGGGCGGGCTTAAAGCCCACCCCTGCGAGGGTATGTTCTTATAGCTCGTAGGCGATCCCCAGCCGAGGCAGAAGGTCGCGCAAGAAGGCGATGGAGCGGCGCATGGCCTCGTCCATATCGGGCAGGCGGCCGATGTCGATGGCCACGTAGCCCGTGAAGTGATGTTTCTTCAAGGCGGTAAAGACCCCCACCCAATCCACCGTGCCCTCGCCCAGGGCCTTGTGTTCGTTGACCTTGCCGTCGTTATCGGCCACGTGCAGATACATGATGCGCTTACCCAGCTTTTCTACGCTGAGGGGCAGGATCTCCTTCTGGGCGTGTTGATGGGCTGTATCCAGCACGGCGCCGAAATTGTCGGCCCCTACATGATCCATCAGCCGCAAGAGAGCATCGGTATTGGAGATCATCTCGCCCACGCGCGGCTCTAAGCAGAAGGGCAAGCCCGCTTTAGCCGCCTCTTGGGCGCAGTACTTGAAGGTCTCCACCAGCACGTGCCATTGCTCCTCCCAGTCAAACTGGGGATCTACCTCAATGCGAAACTCAATGCCGTAATTGAGCATCTCCTTGTAGGGGCGCTCGCCCACGAACTTGAGCGGCGGGGTATAGCTATCGATCTGGATCGTGGCGCATTGGAAGAAAGAGGCCAGCTCTACGGCCAAGCGGAAAAGCTCCTGGCCTCTTTTGCGCTCGGCCTCGTCCAGACTGACCAGTTCGGGGATGACCGGGCAAAAGTTGACCACCCGTAGCCCCAGCTCGGCGCAGAGCTCCTTGAGCGTTCGGCGCCTTTCATAGACTTGCAGGAGGTTATCCCCCTCGGAGGCGCCCTCCAATTCTACATAGTGAAACCCCAGCTCGGCCATCTGGCGCAGTGTGGCAGGGATATCGGCTACGGGCACGGGATACCCGTAGCGGCTGATGGCATAGAGCCAACAGCAGCTGAGCTTCATTGTCTCGCCGGTCATCCTTCTCTCCTTCAATGGCATCTCTACCACCAAGATGCCAAGGCACTAGGAAATTACCACGAAAATAACGATAAACCCTTGTGTCTTTGTGCCTTCGTGGTTCCTTATCTCTCTGCCAGCAGCTTGTCCACATCCTCAGCGCTGATCATCCCCAGGGCCTCCTGGATTTTGGCTACCAGGAGCGGTTCGGGGGCGGCACCCTCAATGTGGACCGTCTCGTTGATCACGCTGCGCGGCACCCCTTGCACATGGTATTTGTTGGCCAAGTGGGGGAACTCAATGGCCTCTACCATGTCGGCAGTGATCTTGTCGCTGGCGAGGGCCAGGCTGTGGGCCAAGCGCACCGCGCTGGGGCAGTAGGGGCACGTGGGCGTGACAAAGACCTGGATATGCACCGGCTTCTGGATATCTTTGAGGATCTCCAAGGTTTTGTCCGAGAGGCCGGGCTCCTTCCGCGATACGGCGATGATGTCCTCAATCAGCGAGGCGAATTCGTATCCCGAGGGGAGGCCGTAGAAGCGGATGCCATAATCCACATCCCCCATGATCACCGTGGCAGGGATCTTGTCGATATGGTACGTTTGGGCCACTTCCTTATCGGCCACGAAATCGTAAACCTCCAGGGTGATCTTGGGCGAAAGCTCGGCCACCTCGCGCAGGATCTGTTCCGTCTCGCGGCAAAACTGGCAGGCGTAGGCCTGGGTAAAATAGAGCAGTTTGACGGGCGCGACCAGAGACTTGGCCAGGTGCCCCTCCAGGAATTGGCGATCCTTTTCACTCAGCAAAGCCATCTCTCACCTCCTCGTTACTCTTCAATGGCCGCCTTTTGGGCGTTGATCTCGCGGATGCGCGCCGGGTCGAACTTGGGCCAGCGGTCATACGTATAGAGGCCGTTCACCTCCTGCTCGATATCGTACAACTGGGTGTAACAAAAGGCGCAAATACGCGGATGCCGGAGGAGCGTCTCCGTCAAGGCGCGGTAGCGGGCGATGAACTCCTCCACCGACTTGGGACGGGCCTCTATGCCGCCATAACCCCAGGCCTTGTCGTCCTTTTGATCGGGGTTCCACCAGATGCCGCCGTACTCGCTGACGAAGTAGGGCTGACCCCTATAGGGGGCATCCAATTTGGGAAAGTTACGAAACGGTTCCCCACCGCTGGCGAAGGGGGCGAAGGCGGCCGCAAAGACCTCGGGATTTTGCTCGTAGTTGTGCACATCGTAAATATCGGTCTCCACGTGCACGTAGCCGCTGGTGTCAATGACCGGGCGCGTCGGGTCAAGGGCTTTGGTGACGCGGTAAACGGTGCGCAGGATCTCGGGGTCTTGGTTGCTTTGCGTCTCGTTAAAGGGACACCAGCCGATGATGGAGGGATGGTTATAGTCGCGCTGGAGGGCCTCCAGCCATTGGGGCAAAAAGACCCCTAGCGCCTCCGGCCGGCTCAAATCCAGGCCCCAACTGGGGAACTCGCCCCACACGAGATAGCCCAGGCGATCTGCCCAATAAAGGAAACGCGGCTCAAAGACCTTTTGGTGTAAGCGTGCGCCGTTAAAGCCCAGGCCCTGGGCAATTTGAATGTCGTTGCGCAGGGCCTCATCCGTGGGGGCGGTGTAAATCCCCTCGGGGTAAAAGCCCTGGTCCAGCACCAACCGCTGGAAAAGCGGCCGGCCGTTGAGTAAGATGGCCCGCTCGCTCAGGGCAAGCGTCCGCAGGCCGAAATAGCTTTTCACCACGTCCCGGTCGCCCTCGGCGGTGCGTAAGACCAATTGTAGGTCATAGAGCGTCGGCTCCTGAGGGGACCAGGCCTGGGCCTCCCTAAGGCGGAGGACCAAACGGACGCGTTGGCCGAGGAAGCTCGTCCGGGCCCTGCCCACGACTTGCCCCTCGAGCTGCGCCTGGGCTTCCAGGGTGCCCCGCGTGGGCCGCCCGCACACCTCCACCTCAACGCTCACCTGGCCGCCCTCCAAATTGGGGGTCATGCGTAAAGCCCCGATGTACGTCCGAGGCACCGGCTCCAGCCAGACCGTTTGCCAGATGCCCGTTGTGCGCGTATAGTGGCAGCCTCGGGAGTAATACTCTGGGCACTGTTTGCCCCCGGCTTGTAGGGGCGAGCGCGTGTCGTCGCGGGCGTGGATGACCAGGTTATTCTCTCCCCTGGCCAGGAGAGAGGTGATGTCTAGGCTGAAGGGGGTGTAGCCGCCGCGATGCCCTCCCGCACTTTGCCCGTTCACCCAAACCCACGCGTCATGATCCGCTGCGCCCACGTGCAAGAGCACTCGTCGGCCCTCCCAGGTCTCGGGGAGGACGAACGGGCGGCGATACCAAACCCCCAGGTGAAAATCCACATCGCCGATCCCGGAAAGCGTGCTTTCGGGACAGAAAGGCACTTGGATCTCTCGCGCCAAGCGCTCCGCCTGGGGCAAGCCGCGGTCAATGCCGCTCAGGCCGGGGTCAAACTCAAACTCCCAGACGCCGTTCAGGTTAAGCCAAGCCTCACGTTCCATCTGCGGACGGGGATACTCAGGACGAGGGATGTCCATAGTTGAGTCCTTTCGTCTAGAGCTTGCGCAGGCGAGCCTCTAACACGCGGTTGCGCAGGTAAGCGTCCAGATCGCCACGCTGTTCAAGCAACTGGACGATCTCGCTATCGTCTAGAAGCACGATGCAAGCCTCGCCACGCGAACCGGAGTAGCGCGCCCGTTCCTCAGCTTCCAGGCCGGCCATGCCGGAACCCATCACCAGGACGAGCTTGACGTTGTGAGCCTCGGCCCTTCTCAGGGCCTCGGCGGCGAAATCCTCCGGCGAGAGCTGGCTGGGGGACATACACGTCACCAAGATGGCCGGCTGGTAGATGCCCCAATAGCTGCCCCCTTGCGCTTCGGGGGCGATAGCCAGGATAACGCCGGGACCCTCGGCCTCTGCGCGCACGTTGGGCACGACGGAAAAGGCCGGTACCAGGGAGAAGAAGGCGGCGGCAAAAGCCTCCCAGGGCCGACCGCAATCATAGTTGCCCCGAGGGTCCAGGGCCTCAGCGCGCAGGGCCCACAGGCGGGCATAGGTGGCCTCAAGGTCCTCGGTGGGCGTGGCCAACGAGGCGCGCTCAGGCGGAGCCTGGGTGAAGTATTGTCGGAGGGCGCGCTCATAGAGGGCATTGCGCACCTCGCAAGGTTGCACGGGGCGGATGGCTCCGATCATCTCCAAGGAGGCTAATACCGGATCGTTACGGCTGAAGGGCATCTTGCGTCCCTCCAGGAGGATGCTGCACAGCCTTCGGCGTTCTAAGGGCCGTCGCTCCAGCTCCTGGATCACGTGGCGGATGTTATCGTCTTCCTCCAGCATCTGTTCGGCGGCCTGCTCAATGTGCTCCGCGCTCAGCTCCTTGACTTTGGCGCGCTCCAAGAGGGCGCAGAGGCGCATGGTGAGGTAGGGGTGTCCTCCGGTGAGCTGGTAAATCCTCTGAGGGGCCTCAGGGGGCACGGTTACGCCCAGTTTATTGAATTGCCCCACGATCTTGGCTACATCGGGTAGCTCCAAATCGCGCAGGTAGAGCTTTTCGCAGATGTTTAGGGGCGAATTCGCCCCAAAGGTCAAAGCGAAGAGGTCTACCGCTCCGCTGAAGACGAAAAGGTATTTAGAGAGAGCGTTATGCAGCCCGCGCCCTTGGGTGAAGACGGTGCGCAGGGTGTTGAAGAAGCTATCTGAGGCCTGCGGGGATAGTGCGCCCACTTCATCCAAGAGGACGATGATGCGCGGCACGGGCAAGGCCGCAGCCAACTCGCGCAAGAACTCTAGGAAGTCGGTCGGGCCCTGGATATCTACCCTCTCGGCGGGAAGGGAGCCCTCGTCCAGCAGGGTGTGAAAGTCGTTGAGCAGTTGGAAGGCCACATAGCGGAAACACGCACGGGCATCCTGGGCGCGCAATACCGAGAGATCTATGAGCGCGCAAGCATAAGAATCACCCAGCAATTCCATGAGCCGGAAGAGCAGCGTGGTCTTGCCCGTTTGCCTGGCGGAGAGGAAGGCGATGTATTGGGTCACCGAGGGTTGTTGAGCCAAGCGGAGCGCCCGCCGTAACTCGGGGCGATCCACCAATAATTCGGCATCCGTAGCGGATAGTAGGGGCCCTCGGGTCTTGAAATAGAGGCTCTCTTCGGCTAGAGACGCTTCCGGTGCCCGGGTTGCAGCCTCGCGGAGTGCCTCCCGCCCAGGAGCTGTCTCCTCCGTCTTGGCCCCGCGAGGCCTACTGACCTGGTCCTTCCACAGCCGGCCGCTCAGGGAACGCAGGAAGAGCACCGGTGCGGCCCAATCGTTGGGGTCGGGGCTACCCACGCTGGCCCCGACACGCCCCTCGGCCACGCATTCGTCGATCGTCTGGCCCATTGAAAGCGCCTTGTAAAACGTGCGGCTGAAGCGGATCGCCGCGCGATCCTCCACGGGCCATTGCATCGCCACCACTGCGGGGATCTCGGCTCGCACTAGCGCGGGAGCCAACCCGGCCCAGGCGCCTGAGGCCGTCTCACAGGCGTTAAGCACCACCAGGCTGACCCCGTAGCGCCGTAACAAGCGCGCGGCTTCGGGAGCTTCCAGGGGGTCGGAGCGCCCTTCTTCGTCCTCTAGGAGCAGTAAGCCCATATGCTGCTCTTGATTGTACTGGCCGTGGCCGATAAAGTGCACGACATCGGGCCGATGCTCCATGAGGGCAACTTGAAGCTTCTCATGGGTGATATGCTCGTAGACGATGATCTCGACTTGGCCTCCCGCTTCCAGCTCTTGAAGTGAGCTTTTCAGCACGGCTAATTCGCGGGCGCTATCTAACTGGAGTTGATCGCTCGGAGAGGCTACGAGGGCCATGATCCGCAATATTGGGCTTTGTCGGGGGGATGGCGGCACAGCATGGAGACGCAGGTAGCGCACCAATGAGACCATGGGATCAAATACCAGAAAATCGTCCCGACGAGCATCGTAGAGCAGTTCCCAGGGCAGCCGCGATAGCTCCCAGGAATCAATATGCAACCGCAAGCGCAATCCCCGACCGCGCTCGCGGGCGATCTGGTAGCTCTCATGCCATAGCGTCAAACTCTCGCGGGAGAGGGCTGCTTCGGCCAATTGTCGGCCCAGCTCGGCGGCGGTAGCCGAGGTGCGAAAAGCGCGCTGCGCGCAGGCGGCGATGTCTATCTCTAAGAGGAAAGGGCAGCGTCCTCCTTCTCCTGCGGGGGAGTACAACACCTCAGCCACCCCCGTTTTGGATAGCGGGTTCCACTCGCTAAGCCGGAGATCAAAGCTGAGATAATCCATGTCCTCACTTCCAAGCCGAGCTTGACAACCTTGCGCTCAAGGGATTATAAGAGGACTCGTTGAGTTGTGTCAAGGAGGGGTCAACGCGCGCAAAACGTTTTTTCCTGCTTCCTTTAGCCGTAGGCTAGTGGAGGTACGGGCATGTCCGTTGCTCTTGCCGGGCGATTTTGGGACTAGTCGGGTGGCTTTAACGCGCTTTCTATTGCATTGCCTATCTAAACATGCTATAATGGCTGTAAGGGCTCTTATGAGTTGCTTTAAGGGTAGTGTTGTGCTTTTATAGGACGAGGATCGGTTGTTGGCACGCATATCAGTGCAGAAAGGGGGAATGAACAGTGACACTCTTCAGGGCGCGTTCTAGGCGCGTCATGCGGTGGGCCCTCAGACTAGGGCTGATTGTCTCGCTTCTCCTGACTAGTGTGGCGGTCTTAGCCCCTGTCGCTTTGGCTCAATCGGGCCCTTGGCGTGGCGAGTACTACAACAATGTTAACCTCTCCGGCTCTCCCGTACTTGTCCGCTATGAGGCCAACATTGACTTTAACTGGGGTGCAGGCTCACCAGGCGGGGGAGTGAACGCGGACAACTTCTCGGTCCGCTGGACGGCCTTCATCAACTTTGCCGCCGGTGATTACACCTTCTCGGTCACAACGGACGATGGCGCGCGCCTCTGGGTTGATGATCAGTTGCTCATCGACCAATGGCGCGACCAGTCGGCGACCACCTTCAGCGCGGTAAAGAGCCTGAGCGCGGGCTATCACAGCTTGCGCTTGGAGTACTATGAGAACTATGGCGACGCCGTGATTCGCCTCTCCTGGCAGACGGGCGGGACCGGTGGCGACTGGCGCGCCGAGTATTACAACAATACCTGGCTGGGTGGCGACCCGGTGGTGGTGCGCAATGAGGCGGCCATCAACTACAACTGGGGCTATGGCTCGCCTGCGGCGGGGGTTAATGTGGACGGCTTCTCCGCTCGCTGGACTCGCGATGCCTACTTCCCCTCCAGCGGCAATTACACCTTCTCCGTGACCGTTGATGATGGTGTGCGCCTCTGGGTGGATGGAGTGAACATCATTGACAAGTGGTTCCCCCAATCGCCGACAACCTATCGGGGCTATATCTACTTGGCCGCGGGCACCCACCAGATCCGTGTGGAGTACTTTGAGGATACGGGTATCGCGGTGTGCCAGGTGAGCTGGTCACCAAGCGGCTCTGCGGCTGCCGTAGAGATCATCGTGGATGATCGCGATGCGGGCTTTATCCGCGGCGGGCCGGCCAGTGGATGGTATGGTCGCAACTATGGCTATCGCGAACACCTCTTCTGGACCTGGAATAGCAGGACCCAGGTCAGCAATTGGGGCAAATGGTTCCCCTATGTGCCTACGGCGGGGAACTGGGAAGTGTACGTTTACATCCCCAGCAAGTACTTTGGCACCAAGTCGGCGACTTATTCCATCTATCACAATGGCGTGCGCCATACGCGGGTGGTCAATCAGGGCCGCTATTTCGACCAGTGGGTCAGTCTGGGCACCTATTATTTCGCCGGCGGCTCGGGCGAGTATGTCTATCTAGGGGATAACACCGGCGAGCCGTATGCTACGCGCTATGTGGGCTTTGACGCGGTCAAGTTCGTCAGGCGCGACGGCGCTGCGCCCTCACCGTCTCCTGTGCCTACGCCGGCCCCGCCTTCCGGCTGCACCATCACGCCTATACTGGGCTTCGGGCGCATCTGGAGCACTTACCCGGGGGTGAGGTCCAAGTTGGGCTGCCCTACCGAGGTAGAGAAGGGGGTCTGGGCAGCGGAGGAGGTCTTCCAGAACGGCTACATGTTCTGGCGACAGGATACCAAGCTCATTTACGTGCTCTATCATAACGGCGCCTGGCAGAGCTTTAACGATACCTGGACCTCTAGCGAGCCGGAGACCGATCCCACCATCGTGCCTCCGCCGGGGTATTACCAGCCCAAGCGCGGCTTTGGCAAGGTCTGGCGCGAGAATCCCGCCGTGCGCAGCGGCCTCGGCTGGGCTACCACCGAGGAGCGCGGCTTTTACGCCTCTGTGCAGCAGTTCAACGGCGGGCTGATGCTCTGGAGCAATGTGCTGGGCATCTTTGTGCTCTATGGCGACGGGCGTTGGGAGCGATATTACTGAGAGGTAGAGAGATCGGAAGCAGCAAACCACCCACGCAGCAGTAGGGGGCTTGCGCTTTTCTAGCTGTTTATCGGTGCGGGCCACTTCGGTTTTTCCCGAGGTGGCTCGCTTCTATATGGATTGGAGGGATGATATGGCTACGATGACTCCCAGACAATGCGTTCTCGCCGCCGTTAACCGCCAGGAGCCTGATCGAGTGCCCTATGAGCTCTCTTGGGGGGCCTTCACCCCTGCCCTGATGGAGATCTTTCGGGAAAAGACCGGTGCCGAGGATCCTCTGGAGTATTTCCTCGTCCCCGTGCGTCCGGTGGCCCACAGGGGGCGGAGCAAAGAGGAACTTTGGCAGATCTATGCTCGCTATTACCCCGGCCATACCCTGGACGAAGTGGAGATCAGCGATTTCGGCGTGGCCTCGCTGCCGGGATCGCTTTGGCATTTTCGTAAGGACATCCATCCCTTGGCCGAAGCCGAGTCGCTCAACGATATCCTGGATTATCCCCTCCCCGATCCCTCGCGTCCGGAAGCTTATATACACTTGAGCGAGGAAACGCACCGCTACCATGCCCGCGACTTGGCGGTGAACGGCATCCTTTGCGTGACCATTTTTGAGGTGGCTTGGGCCATCCGCTCTATGGAGGCGCTCTTCACCGATATGGCCCTGCGCCCCGAGATGGCCGCGGCCCTTTTGGATCGCATGATGGAGTTGCGCCTGGTGCAAGCCAGGCAACTCGTCCAGGCGGGGGTGGATATCCTTAGCTTGGGGGATGACGTCTCCACCCAACGCGGGCTGATGATGAGCCCGGCGATGTGGCGCAAGTGGTTCAAGCCGCGTTTGGCAGCGATCATCGCCGAGGCGCGCCGTCTGCGGCCGGGCATACCCATCTTTTACCATTCCGATGGCGATTGCCGGGCGATCATCCCCGAGCTGATTGAGATCGGGGTGACCATCCTCAACCCCGTGCAGCCGGAATGCATGGATCCGGCGGAGCTCAAACGCCAGTATGGCGACCGCCTGGCTTTCTGGGGGACGATCGGCACTCAGACTACCATGCCTTTTGGCACGCCCGACGAGGTGCGGGCCACGGTCAGGGAGCGGATCCGGACGGTGGGCGCCGGCGGGGGGTTGGTGCTTGCGCCCACGCACATCCTGGAGCCGGACGTTCCCTGGGAGAATATCCTGGCCTTCTTTGAGGCTGTGGAGTGCTATGGCACGAAATAGTTAGGCCAGCGCGAATTCGCTCTGAGGTCTCTCGTGTTTGCGTCTTGTCTTTATGACGCCGGCCTCAGTGGGGCCATCTTGGGCACTCCCAAGCGGATCGGCCGCGCCCGAGAGCAAGGCGTCAAAGCGTGCGCATCCGACGGCACCGGTGTTACGTTTGTCGGCGCAGCTCCCCGGAAAAGCGAGCTTGGCTGGTACGGGGGAGTTGGCCTGTGCGCGCTGTGCCTCGGCAGGCAGAGGTGACAAACGAGCTCAACGGCGCAACTCCCTTCACCAACAAGCTCGCCCATCTCGCCAACACAAGATGGAACCGGGTCTCGGAAGCTTGACAGGCAATCTAAGCTGCGATATAAGAAGGTTGAAGACGTTCATTTTGTTCCTTGCTCACCTTTTAGCATGACTATTCGGAGAAGACAGCTGAAAGCGGATTAAGCGGCAGCAGCCTAATAGTATTTGGGCTGGCATCGTTACCCAACTTACCTCAATCCATCGTAAGGAGTTGCCCATGAGCCACGGGCTCACCGCTTCGGACGCGAATGGCTCGCGGGCATAGATGCATTTTCAAGGGATGGAGGCAAAAACGATGTTCAAGAAAGTTGCCGTCGATCTCCTAATAACTCTGCTGATGATACTGTTGGCTTTCAATATAAGCGGTTGTGGTGCGTCTACCCTGAAGACCGGATCGTCAACGGTGGAAGTACCAGCTACGGCCAAGCTGGCGTCCCCAACACCGAATGTCATGCCGCAGCGTGGCGGACCTGGTGGTACGAGCACCTTTGCGTCGGTTGCACCGACATACAAGGACCTGGCTTACGCTAATCTTTCCCCGGCGCAGAAACTCGACTTGTATATTCCCACCACCGGTTCGGGGCCATTCCCGGTCGTCATCATGGTGCATGGCGGTGGCTTCATGTTCGGCGATAAGGCAGATGGCGCTGGCCTGACTGGCGTTGACCAACTGCTCGCGGCGGGTTATGCGGTAGCGAGCATCAATTATCGCCTGAGTGGCGAAGCCACCTATCCAGCACAGATTTTCGATGCCAAGGCGGCGGTGCGCTTTCTGCGTGCTAATGCGACAAAATACAACCTGAATCCTGACAAATTTGGTGCATGGGGTGCTTCCGCAGGCGGCACTCTCGTTGCCTTGCTTGGCACTACCTGTGGCGTGGCCGAACTCGAAGGCGCGGAATTAGGTAATGCCGACCAGTCGAGTTGTGTCCAGGCGGTGGTGGACTGGTTCGGGCCGATTGACTTCCTGAAAATGGATGAGCAGTTCGCCGGGACGGGCTGCCCCACCAATCACAACGATGCCAGTTCGCCTGAATCCAAACTGGTCGGTGCTCCTATCCAGACGGTGCCCGAACTGGTCGCCAAAACCAATCCTATGAACTATATCACTGCTGATGATGCGCCTTTCTTCATCGAACATGGCACTGCCGATTGCAACGTTCCGCCTGCCCAGAGCAGAAACCTGGCAGATGCGCTCAGCGCGGTCATCGGTGCAGACAAGGTAACCTACATATCGCTGGAAGGCGCGGGGCACGGTGGAGCGCAATTTGAGACGGCTGAAAACCTGCAATTGGTAATCAATTTCCTGAACAAGTATCTGAAATGAATGTGACCTATGTAGAGCGAACCATAATCAGTGGTAAACCTGGAAAACACCGCCCAACAATGGCATGCAGGCGCTTGGCCGGAACGTAGCGGAGGCCAAGCGCCTGATGTTTATCGTTGGTCGGCTGTGTGCGAAGGAAAGGCCAAAAGCGCCCCAAAAGGGACAACTTGCTCATGTTAGGAGGAACCTATGACCAAAATAGAATTTACTCGGAATTACTCTGACCTCAGCACAGATCGGGGATTTCAATTTGAGTTTTATTGCGACCGGTGCGGGTCGGGGTTTCGGACTCGCTTTCAACCCTTCGCGTTGGGAACAGTCTCCAGCGCGCTAGACGCAGCAAGCAGCCTGTTTGGTGGAGTTTTTGGTCGAGCAGCCGACCTAGGTGAGCGGGCGCGTTCGGCGACTTGGGAGAAGGCTCACGATGAAGCCTTTACAAAGGCCATGGAGGAGCTCAAACCTGACTTTGTGCAATGTCCTCGGTGCTCATCGTGGGTATGTCGTAAGAGTTGCTGGAATGTGAAGAAAGGCCTGTGCAAGGATTGTGCCCCTGATGTGGGGGTAGAAATGGCTGCAGCCCAGGCCAGTCGGACGGTAGAAGAAATCTGGGCACATTCTCAAGTGGCCGAAGAGGATCGGGAAATGCTGAAGGAGAAAAACTGGCGAGAGGGCGTGCGAGCCACTTGTCCAGCTTGCAATGCGCCCCTGCCTGCTAAAGTCAAGTTCTGCCCAGAATGTGGTGCGAGGATTGCTACAGAAAATCATTGCGTAAAATGCGGTGCAAGACTAAGTCCAGATGCAAAATTCTGCACGGAATGCGGGGCAAAAGTAGAAAAGAAGTAGGGGCTATGGAGGCGAGAGATTGCTCCCTGCGCCACCGCCCAACATGCGCTTGCAGGCCGACCGCCTTCGGCGCGGGTCTATGCGTGCTACTCGCCGGCCAGCGCTCTGGTTATGGACGTGAGTCTTGACAGGGTCGTCGGCGGCTGAAGCTCAGGCCGTTAGCCGGCGCCCAGAACGCGGTCAAAATGCGTAACGAGGGCGGGAAAAACGGGGAAGAACGCTGTTCGCCGAGTTACGTTCGGCGATCGGAAGAAAAACAATGGTTTCCGATGACACCTGAACGATTACGATTTTCCCAAGTGGCACAATGAACGGACGAATCGCTTGGCTAGTTATCGGTGCGTTTGGAGTGATCCTCGTCTGGGTTCTCTACGAAAAGATTCGGGATGCCATAGCAAGTGGTCGTCTGATGCTAACGCTCTTCAGGTGGGCGTTTGTGTTGGTCGGGGAGATTGTGTTTCTCGCCGGATCGGCGCTGGTGTTCTTGGGAATAGGTAAATTGCGTCGGCAGATCCGCAAATGGCAGTACCGCCTTCCAGCGGGCGTAACGATGGAAATGGTTCTGCGCGAATCGCCGTATGAGCTGGCACACTTTCAAGGAGAAGATGATTATCGCGTGGTGGACAAGCGAACCGGTGAGTTCGTCGAATGGAAGGATCCGGATGGCGCGAAGGCGTGGATCATCCGGCAGTATTTGAAACAGCGGCGAAATGAGCAACGAAGCAGAATTTCAGGTTGAAATGGGCAGCGTGCGCCTCGTCCGCTACATTGCGGAGCATTTGCCCGAGCCCTCGCGCATGGCGGTGCAGCATTGGATTGACGATGCGTACGTCCGCGTGAATGGCATCGCGCGCAAAGCGGCGAGACGGTCGTTGTGTGCGTGCCACCACTCGAACCGACGAGACTGCGCGCAGAAAACATTCCGCTCGATATTTTGTACGAAGGTAACGATTCGGCCTATGTAGCCACTGCGCTTACTTGACACGCGGTAACTAGGGGCTATACTACGCCTAACTTGTGAGCAAATGGCCCCGCCAGGCGCTCAGAGCATCAAACGATTAGCGAGGAAATTGGAGGTAGGTGAATATGGCGTTCAAGATTACGGAAGAATGCATTGCCTGCGGGTCTTGTGAGTCCGAGTGCCCCAACGAGGCGATCTCGGAGGGCGATGAGTATTATGTGATCGATCCGGACAAGTGCACCGAATGTGTGGGCTTCTATGACACGCAGCAGTGTCTTGATGTGTGCCCGGTAGAGGCTCCCACGCGGGATCCCGATCACCCCGAGACGAGGGAAGAGTTGCTCGCCAAGTTCCGTAGATTGCATCCTGATAAGGAACCCGTTCTCTGAAAGATCTCTTGTGCTTCTTATACCCCTTGGCCCGCGTGGCCAAGGGGTTTTTGTTATCGGGGCTTTGCCGGACGGGGATATTGGCTTCCCGGCGAGCCGTGATTATAATGTTTCCAAGCCGTTTATCGTGCTTATAGGGGAGTCCCATGCGCGCCTCACGGCGTTTTCATCTGGGAGTTTGCTGTAGCCTGGTCCTGGGTTTAGCCCTGGCCTATCTGGCCGCGTGTCAAAAAGCGCCTACACCCACGCCACCACCTCGCCCCTCGCCTGTGCCTACGGCCACGGTCAGCCTTGAGCGCGCCTTGGAGGGCGCCCTATTCACCATCTCTTGGAATGGGGACCTGCTGGGCACAGAGGAGATTCATCTAGGGGAGAGCGAGGGCCAGCTTGTGGTGTTCAGCGAGCTGCGCTATGTTGGCGACTATCCCCTCACCGAACGCCGCGTGGTGGTCTTGTCCCCGAATTTCGATCTCGTGCGCTATGATTTAGAGGCAACTGCGCTCGGTGCTCGTTCCGTTTGGAGTGTGGAGGTCCAGGAGAGATCTGTGGACTGCTTGAATAACAACCTCTTCTGGTATGGGCCGGTACTGGTGGAGGATATTGCACCCTTGCCTCAGGTGATGCTGGAGAGCGCTCCCTCAGCGTTGCCCTTTGCCCTGCTCGCCTTGCGCTACCAAGAGGAAGGGGCCGGGCCGTTGCTCCTCCATGCT
>Ga0123519_10007515_pt1 | contig 16851 bp, 10 predicted proteins | sample YelNatPaOPRAMG02_FD_87396 | JGI IMG/M metagenome (GOLD analysis project Ga0123519, IMG submission 87396) | Hot spring microbial communities from Yellowstone National Park - Yellowstone National Park OP-RAMG-02 (version 2) | ecosystem: Environmental > Aquatic > Thermal springs > Hot (42-90C) ... | reverse complement strand
GGGCGCCGCTTCGGAACAGGATGCATTGTGGGTATACGGGAATCCCTGAGTACCGCGACGTGTCACCGCTGAGCGTGGTACACTCTGTCTGTATGCGAAGGCGATGACTCTCGCATGCAGCGTCTAGATCGCAACGACATTCTATGCCTAGGGTGCGAGAACGGCATCCGAAACCAGCGATATTGGGACTTTCAGAGTACTAGCAGTGTCTCTCGACTGCTATGAACGGATCTGCAAAAAAAAGGTACACTGGAGAATATACACCGAAAGGTAAGGAAGATGAAAAAGATGTTGTCTCAGAAAACCCCGAGAAGCCTTGTCTTGACGATAATAGCAAGAGATACCAACTTTAGAGTGTGTATCCGAGTTGGTGGACCCATCCCTTCATAGTCTCGCATGAGCGTAAGACAAGCTGGGAAGTGCACGAACCGTAAAGCGTCTATGGCGGTCGTCGTTCAGCGCGCTCCCGCCTAGCAGTTGCTCATGTCTCGCTGACGCATGCCCCATAGTGCAAGCAAGCAGCACTAGTGAACAGCTCTGAAGAGGCTCGAACTTTAGCTTCAGCGACGCACCAGGTTCTCGTCATCGCTGTATCGCGCTGTATGGGTATCGGTATCGCGCATGCCCCTTCAAAACGGTGTACACCAATTGTGATATCCCGAATACACAGCCTCTTCTTGAAGCGCTTTCTTTCGCCCGAGCGTGTCTTCGTTACTCGATCGGATAAACAACTTGACCACGAGTCTCTTGTTGGACGCACGGACGCATCTTGCTCACTGTAACAGAGCCGTGGTGAGTTCCCGGAGCTCGACAATTTTTGACAAGTTGCGCACCGGTGCTGCGGGTTTGATCCTACTCCAAGTGAAAGTGAGGCCGTATTCAACCTTTCAGCACACTTGAGGCTTTACTCTGTAAGTTTTTATGGATAACGTTTACATCGGAAGCGGAGCTCATTGATGCCGGCCACCACGGGTCTGTCGCGGCGTCGAGAAGGCGCGTCTGCAGAGGCGCGTCGAGCGCGTACCTCGCTAGAGCGCTGGCGAACAGGCCGCGAGCGCCCCGACCTGGTCAAGCGAACGCCAGACGAGGACGGTAAGAGTGAAAACGCGGATACCTCACCACAGGCAACTGTACCTGGCGCCGAAGCGATAAAACCTGCGACGCTGCTCCCAAGCCAGGCTTCTAAAACGGAAGGGCATATGCGTACCTGTTTGGTGCGCGCTGAAGGGGTCCAGGCTCCCATCGTTGTTGCGTATACTTGCAACACAAAGAAGCAGAAGCCTTTTTTCGACGTTCTTCAACAGCTTGCATTATGTGAGGAAGAACGCTTTCAAACACCAGCGGAGGCAAACGCGAATACTGAGTATCAAAGAGCTTTTCTGAGACCTATTCTCCTGGTGGAGATGGATCTCGAAGAAGGTCCGTATGCCCTCGAAAACAATCAAAAGAAACAGCGAGAACCCCTTGCTTATTGTCCAGAATGCTGGGATATGGTGATCCACAAACGTACCGATGATATGGTAATGGCGCAACGAGGCGACAAGAACGCACAGCAGAGGCTGGCAGCGCTCGAACGTAGCTTCAAAGCGTTCGCAGTACAGAAGCGCATTCGTGGTCGAAGACCAGTTATTGTCGACCCTGTGGACGCTGTTTGGACGTTGACAGATCGCACGCTATTTAGCAGTGTTTTGGACCATTTGCTCGCATCAGAGCAGGCCGCTGATGAGCATGGGACGCTTGCTGGTGCCAGCGGTATTCTAGACGGTCACAGCTCTGTGATTCGCCTAACAAAATGGTGTGCGGGTTCCGCGGACCGTGGTGCACGGACGTTTTCCAGAGCAGCTAGTGAAGCGTTCACCCGACAACAGCGTACGACGCTGAATGCTAGGTTTGGCAACGGCGGAGCCGCGGGGCCTGCTGGCTGTGAGCAGGGCCCTGTATCGGGCGGCCTGACTGATCCCGCAACAAATCCTTGTCCTGAGACAGCGTCGAGACGTGATGCGGATCTTGATATAGAGGGTTCGTTCTACGAAACGAAATGGGGAACCATCGAATTCCAGCGTGCGATACCCTGGCTACAGGCCTGCCGACTAGCGAAGATGCATTTTCCACTTGTAGTGAAACGGCGAACTGCATGTGGACCGCGTTCCTCCCATGACATTGCTTTGGTCTATGATGAGGATGGTCTCGAGAGGCTTCTCACCTCAGAGCCTGCTTCCCGACACCATCGAGACTCGAATGCGAGCAGGCTCTTTGCTGGTGATGAGGTGTACCTCCAGGAGTACGTCCCGCACGGTGAGGCTGTCTTTAAGATTTACGTGCTTGGCAGTGACAAACAGGTGTCTATTCATGCGCGAAGCACGTTGCCAATTCCACGAGGCACCGATCGAGGTTATAGAATCCTGAACACATACGACTTTGGAAAGTGTGCTGTCTCCGAGCCGCAAATTCGAGCCACGGACCGCATCGCCACTGACGGTGGGTATCCCGAGCCACCGACGCCGGCTGACGCTGCCTGCCTCGTACGACTCGTCATGCAGAATTTGCATGTGACACTTTTTGGGCTCGATGTTCTTCGAAGTGTTGTTGACGGTGCGTTGTATGTTGTGGATTTGAATTATTTCCCGTCGTTCAAGGATGTTCCCGATGCCCACCACGGGCTTTTGACGTATCTCCGTGAGCTCTACCTGAATAGCACAGGGTAGGATGTCGTTGCTTCTCCACAACGGTGATACCGACGCTCCCGCGTAGCGTCAAACGTGCGGACTCCTGTGCGATGCCGATTATTTGATGAAGATACGAAACGGAGTATACATGCTCGCTACCCCAAGTATGACCTCGGTGGATCTGGGTGCCCGGAGAAATCCGTATCCGGGCAGACACGAAAGGCAGACACCTTGTGGGCGTCATCCGCGGGCGCCTGTGGCATTGTACAGGAAGTGCTGTTCCCCCCCGAGTGGGATCCTTGACCGGAATCGCGTCACGATGATGCCCAGCACGAACAGCGACGAACATATTCGACTGCACATTCGTCACACCATGCTGCTTCATGGTCACCTGGGCATTTCGCGAACCGTGAAGTTCTGAGACCGCATCGCTGCCACGGTTTCCAAGGCTGTCGGGAATATTCCGCGCAGCCGCGACGATCAGCATAACGAGCTTCACCATCATAGAGTCGATTGCTTTCATTTCATGGCCATACACACAGCGAAGCGTCTCTCACACGGCATGAAGAGCATTGTATTTGGTTGTGCAAAGGGCCGCGCGCAGCATTCGTCTATATAAACGGTTTCATCTTGCAAACCAAAGCAGAAAAGCGCACAAGTGCCTGTTGGTGCTGCGCGATCCACAGGGTGTGGTACCATACATACACAGCGTTGGGCATTTTTGTGCACGTGCACCCATGCAGCGATATCCAGTCTTCGCAGGGGCGCTACGCATCGTCGTCCTGTCGAGTGAGCTTTTCAGGGAATGGTTTAGCGAGCAGCGTGGGCATCATGCTGAGCGACTGCCGGCGTTCGGTGCTAAATATTAGTATCCAGGAGCGAAGGAATCCGATTCTCGCCACAGCGAAGTACTGGTTAGGTGCGCTTCAGCAATCCAACCGGGGTCGGAGCGACGATTGTTTACATTGGGGGATATGTCCTGGGCACTCGGTGAACAACAACGGTACCCCATGATTCTCTATTACTGCGTATACTTCATACTTGAATACCGTGTCTACGACTCGGTCATCGACACGAACACAGACGCATCAATGCGATGGCAGAAACAATACAGGATCTCGGATTCCTTCGCTACATATTGCCGTATGCGTCCTCCGGTTCCGGAATCTGTTAGCGAGCTGCTTTTTCGAATGGAACTGGACGCTCCCCAGCAACGTCCGCGTGCTGCACAGGCAGTTTTTTACGGTGAATGATCCATCAGTCAAATCCTTTTTCCCTGTGCGCGAATACTGCAGGCAACCAGGGAAAACTTGGAATCTCTCCTTAACAGACGCTGCATGCTTCCATGAACCTCAGCAAAACTCTCTTTCGAAGAACAGAGGTGGTATTCAGCGGCATCCTGCGTGCTGAGCTGCTCCACAGTACGCGTTCTGCGGATACAGAAGCACCCGCGAGGATGCCGATGCTCCCAAATGCTCCAAAGCGCTCGTCTGGTGTGTTGTGATCGCAGATTCGATCCTCGTCTCGCCATTCGAGCGCGCCATTCGACTCTTTCGCGCCAAAAGGCCTACTGGCACTATCTAACACAGGACTTACACTGGAGAACAGCTTTCTCGGCTCGTCTGCACTATGAATCGTAACATTTCCACCAAAGTGAAGGACGTTGCCACTCTGCCCAAGAAAATCATGCATACACGCGCTCGCGGCCTAGACGGATCGAGTTTTGATGCGCTTCTCTGCCTGCTCGGCTGACTCCAAGCCGCGGCTGGATATTTGTTTTCAGGGCGCTTCGTGCAAGCGCAAGTTCATTCGAGGCCGCTGCTTCTCAGCGTAGTGGGTGACGCGCGGAGTCCCGCGGAAGCCGTTCCAGAAGGATAGTTTGTCAAGGTAGACAATTCCATAAAGATCCAATATTTACGTTGGAGGGTCCAGGAATCGCAGTATGCTCACTGCGAGGGTGCTTACGCTCCCAGCAACCCGCGTACGAACACGAACATTGCGATAGAGGTGCTTTGGTTGCCCACCGATGCAGAATTCCTCCACAGTGGATACTATATCGAATGCGCAACCCTTAAAGCCTCTTTGTCCTAAATGAGGCCCTGTTTGCGGATCGTGGAACTTTGAAGTTCTGGATCGCAGTAGTGATGACTGCCCTGAAAACCGATCGCCATCGCGCGCACTCGAGCCTTCCGCACCGAAGATGCAGCGATCCCGTACGGTATTCGTGAGAGACGCGCGCCCGCTGTGCTTTCGATGCGGCGCTCTGGAATTTTTCGCACATCTGTGGACATCGCCGCCGCGGCAGCACAGCGCAGCACAGCGCAGCACAGCACAGCACAGCAGTGCTCGACAGCGCGCACCGCACCATTCGTATCGACTGGTTATCGGCACTAGGCGAGGCCCTGGCCTTGACAGTTCTGTATCGCTCTTTGTACCTGCCTACGCAACTAAGTATTCTTAGTCTGGTTGACGTCGCTGCAAAAATAGCGAGTAATCGACGCACAGAACGACAGAATAGTCGAACACGGCTTGTACTGAGTGCCAAGATAGATCATGGGTACCATCCTCGCAGCACTTACGAATCAGTTTCAGGCGTTACTCGCTCGGGCCCGTGACGGCGACACCGACGCTATCGGCTGGCTGGCGTTGGGTGTAGCGGCTCTTGTTTGGCTGATGACTCGCGCAGCACAGGCCTTGGCGACGTTGCTGTCTCCAGCGAAACCTGCCGAAGGTTTGGAACTTGCTTATCCGCCACTGTACACAGAAGGGTTTCCGGTTGTCGGCAACGTCGCGGCGTTTGCGCGTAACCCGCTCCAACTGGCGAAGCGCGCCTATGCGCAACTCGGGGACGTGTTCACGCTCCGTGTTGGGCCCAAGCGGTTCACTTTCCTGGTGGGACCCCGAGCGCACGAGGTTTTCTTCCGAGCCAATGACGACGAGCTGGATCAGGGTCCAGTTTACGGGTTCTCCGTTCCGGTCTTTGGCCGCGGAGTCGTCTACGATGCGCCGCTCGCCATCCGCCTTGAGCAATTCCGCTTTGTATCAACCGCTCTGCGGGCTGCGCGTTTGCGGGAGTACGTGCCGCTCATGGTCGCGGAAGCAGAGACATACTTCAAGCGGCATTGGCATGGAACTGACGGTACAGCTGATCTTTTGAAAAGCTTATCTGAGTTGATCATTCTCACTGCATCCCGTTGTCTAATGGGCCGGGAAGTGCGCGAGCAACTGTTCGAAGAGGTGAGCACCCTCTATCATCAGCTAGATCAAGGGATGCAGCCGCTTTCGGTTTTCGCTCCGCATTTCCCCTGTAAAGCGCACTGGCAACGCGATCGAGCCCGTCGTGAGATGCGTCGGTTATTCGCGTCCATCATCGCGAATCGACGAAAGAGGTACCAGGAAATCGCAGCACAGGCAGAGAGCGTGGGGCAGGACCCGCAACAGGCGCTGGAGGCCGCGAAAGAAGTCGACGTCTTACAAGTTTTTATGGACTCGCAGTATCGAGACGGCTCGCGGCTCACAGACGACCAAATCACTGGCCTGCTTATTGCCGTGCTTTTCGCGGGCCAGCACACGAGCACCATCACAGGCACTTGGACAGGATTATTGATGCTTCGGAAACCGGAGCTCGTTACCCGCGTGCGCGCCGAACAGGAGCAGGTATTGTACGACGATGACGGCTGTTTCAAAATCGATTACGATGCACTGCTACGATTGGATGTGATGCACCGGTGTATCAAAGAGGCACTGCGCATGTACCCACCGTTGATTTTCCTGATGCGTGAGGTCGTCATTCCGCGAACCTACCGTGACTACGTCATTCCGAAAGGTGACATCGTGGTGGTTTCACCTCCGTTGGCGATGCGTTTGCCGGAGGTTTTCGCTGATCCCGATCGTTATGATCCCGATCGGTACGCGCCGCCTCGCGAGGAGGATAAGCGCGTGCCTTTCAGTCATATTGGATTCGGCGGTGGCCGTCACGCTTGCATGGGAGAACAGTTCGCTTATCTCCAGATCAAGACCATCTGGAGTGTCATCTTGCGGGACTATGATCTGGAACCCGTAGGTCCGCTGCCGCTTCCCGACTATTCCGCGATGGTGGTGGGGCCCAAACCTCCGTGCCTCGTTCGGTGGCGCCGGCGAACACCCTGAGAGCGGTAATTAGCACGTGAAACGTAGCAGCGCGGAAGAGCTGCTCGCTGCTCGTATTGCCGGTAGAACGTGTAAGCGCTTGTTGCGCGTCACTGGCGATGGTATCGCTGATTCCAAATGAATCAAGTTAGGACCAGAGGGTTGTGAGGAATGATGCCGCTGGGTCGCTTCACCGATTTGCAGGACGAGGTGCACCGAGTGACCGCGTTAGAAAAGCGACTTTTCGGGAGCAGCACACATGAAGCATGCTCCATCCTGACTTGAATTCGTAGACCACGTATCATTGCCCAGATTGGCTTGGATTCGCACCAGCGGCAATCTGCAGTATCCCGCGCTTTACGCACCCAGTGTGCGATGCTCCTCAAGATGATGCTGCGTTTACGCTGGTCCCATGGAGAGAGCGCACTCCTAACGCGGGCGCCTGCAGTCGCTGCATCGGATTCGAGCGATATCCGTCTTTACCGGATCGTAGCACGGGACAAGAGAGCTGCACCTTCGTTTGAAGAACAAGGCGTTGGAGTATTCGGGTCGCTTTTGTATAACTTTCACAAGTGAATAGGACAACGAAGAAGAAGAAGCTTTCGAGGATGCGGTTTGCGGATACCAGCTCCGTATTGCATGCTGTGCATGCGGGGGTGAATCAAACTGGGACAGGTATCCACGCATTACGTGTCGAATGGGTTTCATGGACGTGTCTGGGTGGTATGCTCGCGTCTCGTTAGGTAATGTCCGTGAAGCCTTCGGCACAGAAGAGCCCCTGCTCTGGCCCTGAAACATACGTATCAGACTGCCCGGCGAATTCTATGCGGTGTAAATGATTTGCGGCACTAGCAGCTTCACCCGGATACCACAGGTGTGTGGTCCTGGTTTTGCGGTTTAGAAACGATGCATCGAGCCAGGCTGATCTGGGTACGCGATTAATATCGACTTTCGGCGCGTTATTCGCTCCCCCAAACCTATTTCCACGTCAGAATAAAATGGAAAGAGTCCCCTTTGCTGACTTGGGCGTCCACAACAAAAATGCATCTGAGTAGCAAGGAATAGGTCCCCCCCCCCAATGTGAGCGTGCATAACAACGTTTGGATGTCTTGCAATTGCCGTCAACACCAGCCTTTGAGGCGGATTTCCACGCCAGCTTCGGTTTCTTATCTCAAAGATCCGGCTTTCAATAACCACCCGCTTGTTTGAGTCCGGCTCGCGTGTCAGCAGTCGACGGATATTGGTGGCAGCGTTATAATCCGAATTTCGCAGCTTCTGGCGGCTGTCGACGCATACACTGCACGGGCGGAAGTTCCAGTCTATGTCCCGCTGGCGATTTTCATATTCTTTGCGTACAGCCTCGTTGCGCACTTTGCAACGGTGACACTTGGCAGTTGTGAGGTGTTCCAATTGGTCCACCGCACGTGCTCCTGCTCCGAGGACCACCCATGGCCTGGGCAGGCTCGCTTTCGTCACGCGATACATGCCCTTGCAGTGTACAGAGGGCGCTACTCAAGGCTTTTCGCTTCCATTCCCTGCGCTATATCGTATGATCAGAGGTGTATTCAGGGCGCTTCCGTTGGCGAGCACGCTGTCTGCTGCGAGCGAACGAGGTTCCATTCGACAGAGGATTTGTGGCACGCGATGCTGTCTAGGATGAAACAAGTACTGGGAGGAAAAACCTGGATGGAGACCAAATCCAGAAATTCCGATCCGTCTACGCTAATTTCCTGCAATCGCTGACACATGCTCCATTGGAAGCAATCGCTGCTAGGCCGCAAGTTCGAGTCCACGGCCATTTCCCGTGCAAACAGAAGAGCCGGGAGCCTAATCTAACGTAAGCGGTAAGAGAGATAATGCTGCTGTCGCGTGCAGTTTCGGCAATTGCCACCGACACAGGAGGATATGTCTTCCGAACGGAATCGTTTATTTGACGTGTGCGCGCTCCATGAACTTTGGGTGTGAGCTTATCAAAAGCGCGTCGCGAGACGACGTTGCATAGTTTCCTTCGGAAATCCATGAGCGGATATGGCAACGTCCACGAGTTTCGTTGAAAATATAACGATTGAAACCTAGAAGAATGCGTTCTTTGAGCATGGGACACGTCAGGAACGGAAAAGAGCAGAGCCAAGGACATTTGACTTGGAAACGAGCATCGGTCATCTTACGATCGCTTGTTCGTGGGCGTCGCGAATCGCCTTGAAGCTGGCAGCATCTCAAATTTTAGCGACAAAGCATCGAAAGAGCCACTCCAAAAACTCGACTTTGAATCCGAAGAAAAAAACTGCATCTGAATCCGACAATCCTTATTCGCTGCACATAGAATATCGAGGATGTTCTTGAAAACCGATGTCTAAAAATATCGATAGCCACGAAGAGAACGAGCAGTTCACTGCCCCATTTTCATCGCAATTCGCTTTTTAAGACTCGATAGTTCTTTCGTTTGCTTCGGCTCCTGGACCTATATTTGCGCCGCGGCTCGCGCTTCGCAGAAGCATTCAGAGGGCAACGAAGATCGTTTTACCGTCTAACGTCGACATGCGCGGTATACCACCCTCTACTGCGACTCATGAATGCTACACCTTAGGATGCGAATCCAAACCAGGACATCCCGTCTGCTTCCTGAATTTTCCGTTCCTCAAGGAACTCGAGAAAAATACAGATAGATCGAGTTGTCAACTGCGTCTAGCAGGGCACGTCCATTGCGAGGCACGGCAGCGCGCGCTGATTTCAAATCGCCACAGCGCAACACGCGATGCCGGCGTCGATACGCGGGTCGCCTGTCGTGCTCCCGTGAAGCGACGCGCACGCGCCTTCCGCAAAGGATAAACGAAAGCGGTGCTAACTTCTACAGGACAGGAGTTGCACGTTTTGGTGTGTGTGTGTGTGTGTCTCGTTGGGCCCTTTGAGGAGCACTTCGAATCCTTCTCCGCTCGGGCGTTGGTCTGTTCATGTCTTTCATGGGACCGGATTTCGATAGTGTCGTTCAGACCCTGGAAGCGTACCGCACTGACGAGAAAGAAAATGAACCTGGCGCAAGTCCCGGAGTTGGTTTTTCGGGAAACACACAGAAACAGAACCGCGGTGAGCCGCTGAATTTGTTGTTTGCACCACCGCTGCAGGAGCGCTCGGAAGCGCTCGCTCAGCTGGCTCGTGGCCTAGAGAGCAGCATACCAGAATCACTCCATGATCAAGAAATTTTTCTGGTGCTGCTCGCAGAACATGGGCCCGAACAGATAGGAAACCCTTCTAGATTAGGAATTTGTATGCAACCCTTGACTTGCGCAGGACTTGGGTTTCAGCGGGAGCTTTTCCCGCAACGAAGGGACCTGACTGGTTTCCCGACACTGGACAGCATTAGACGACAACTCGTGACCATGCATTATGTACCATATCTGCTTGATTCAGCAGGGCGTCTGCAGCACTATCGGACCGCTGTTCAGCGTGAGCATCGTCCAGTGGTTGCCTCTCAGATAGCACTTGTGGCTGCTCTGTTACTTGAGGCCGGCCTAAAGCAGGCTCTGGGGATAGCTGCGGCTCTCCTGGAACGAGCTGAAGCGCAGGATCGTCGAATCACTGAGCTCGAGCACGAGTGTACCGAAGCAAGCGTCGAGCGTGTATTTCGAGAGCAGCTTTGCTCAGGTTCAGAATCCATCACAGACAGCGCTGATCTAGAAAGGATGACGACAGCGGCGCTTGCTTTGCACACAGGGGCTCCGAAAGTTCCAGAAAAAGACCAGAGCACTTCAGAGGGGTCCAACTGCTCGACACGCGTGGACGGCTTTCGGATCAAGCAGCTTTTACGACCTCCGGCCGTCTCCAGGGATGCGAAACCAGATCCTAGCGCCATGGATGGGAGCACGGATCAGGAGTTCATCACGGCGATCATGAAAGACTTAGATGATGTGCATCCATTGTCAAACTGCGAAAAAGAGAACGGGCAGGACGCATCTCATTGGACGAACTCGTTTCACGCGGATGCTGAGATATGCGATCAAGTTGGAGACTCGGCTCGTAGCCAGCCGTCATCCGGCGGTATCCCGGAAGCGCACACGCTCGATGCAGCCAAGGGCACGAAAGACGCAACTCAGATACCCACCACAAGTCTGCAGCATGCCTCGATCGGGTGCCTGCAGGCAATGTCAACGCCACGCGCTGATACGGACGAATCCCTCGGGCAGCCGCACAAAGCGGCGCTCGCTCATGCGTCCGCCGGAGCGCTTGCTGCGTGGCCTCCGGTCTCTGTCCAGGAGGAAACCTCTTCCATAGATGCTACAGAGGCACAAACTCAAGCGCTCTATAAGCAGATTCACAATTTGCAAGAAGCTCTAATAACGTCGAGACGGCAATACGTTGAACTGCGAGAGCAACTCGTCGATAAGATGAAAGAGGTCCGTGAAATCGCTCAGGTACTTGGAGAGTACCGTGCGTCTCGGGAGAGCCTCAACGAGCGCGAATCAGCGATGAGCCGTCTTTTGAGTTCGATGGAAGCTCATTGTGAACAGCAACAGAAAATAATACGGATGCTGCAATCGTCCTATGTGGAGGCGGAAATGCGGGCTCAACAGGTAGACACCCTTCGCGCTGCCAATGAGGAACTTTCAACGCACCTACTCTGTATGCAAGCTCGCTTCCTGGAGCGCGACGAACGCATTGCAGAGCTCGAGAAGGCGCTATGGACGACGAGGCAGCGGGTCGGAAAGGCGGTGCCTGTTGATCCGGACGGCTCGAACTCTTTCGTTACGGATCAGTCGAGCTCGCGTTCTGAGAGCGCAGACGCCCCAGACCTCAGCCAGTCTAATTCACGAGATTCGCCCGCGGTTTGCACACATCAGAGCATACGCCGTGGGCATAATCGTCCCGAGCTATTGCCATCTGTGGAAAGCCGGCATCAGTTGCCGCTGCTGGGCAAACAGGATCACGAACAGCACGTACGCGTTCTTCCGCCTATGTGGCTCCTGTTCTACATATCCTGGGCTTTTTACGCAAACCACTATTACAGCCTATGGTTACGGCTGCAGCAGTGCCTCGTGCGCGAGGCACAGCAGCGTACAAAGGCCACCAAATGTATCGTTGCTCTTTCACGACAAAGGACTGGGCTTGTTGAACGATTAGAGCGCCTCTCCTGGGAAGCCAAGGCAGCCGAGTACAAAAACGCGCAGCTCCATGCCCAGCTACACGAACACAAAGCACAGTTGTATCGAGTGAAACGTCTTCACCAGCAAAGCCTTTGGCACTGGCTGGGTCGTCTCGCCCCGTCATGTGTCTCCGACGCAAAACCGTCGAGAATCCCGCCTAGAGAGCTGCACATCCTCCGTAGCATGTCAGCGAGCGCGCCCTGTGAAGCACACGCGTCCACTGACGGCCTCGCATCCAAAGCGCGACATGTGCGCCCATGCCGCTACCGTTCGCGGCACGCACGTGCGTCGGGGTCGGAACGATAAGGCCATAGCGCTCCCGTCTTTTTACACTTCCTCTGCGCATGAGCAACACATCAACAGCTTCTTTCAAAGCAGATATGATCCCAGATGTGCTGCAACGATCGCATGTGAACCCTCGAACATCACCCCTCTAGACCCGATTCTGCTTTGCCCCTGCGTGGAATAACCCCGTCACCAATGCCGCGAATACATCAGCGTTGACGGGTCAGCGACGAACGTAACGTACCCGTGGTCTGTGCATCCGCGATGACGTCTGTGGTGTCTACCCGCGAATCGAACGTATTCGCAGACGTCCTCGGGCATGCTTGTGTCTTTCGCTGATGCACTCGTTCACGGGTACGCCAGTAAATCAGACCGCTGATGCGGCACAATTGACCGGCGACGGACGGAGCACCAGTCCGCTGACGACGAGGCGGTACCCTGCCGCCGCGCTCAGTATCGTCGCAGGCCTTGGTCAATCTCTGCTGCATACGCGTCGATTCCTCCAAGCAAGTTCAGCACATTAGAAAACCCCTGCTGGCACAGATAAGCGCACATAGTTGCACTCCGAATCCCGTGATGACACATCACCACGATGGGTCGATTGCGATCGAGGACGGGAGGCTGGGTTTCGGAGCCCTCCACGAGGTGACGCCATCGCGAGTACTCGTTGAGCGGCAAGTTCATGAAACCCTCAAGCTGAACGATCTCCAGTTCACCGGGTTCACGAACATCAATCAGCTGATAGAGCTTCCGTCGCTCCGAATTTTGATATAGCTCCGCAAACTCCTTCACCGATATGACTCCACGCTGGTGGCCAAACTCCAGAACTTCCACAACATGCCAGCCAAACTCCGTTCGAACTTTGAACGGGACGTTCGCTTCGGCTGCCAGACAAGCTTCTTCGAAAGCGGGCACCATTTGACCTCGTCGGAACCAGCCAAGGTCGCCGCCACGGGTCCGCGTCTCGCACGTCGACAGCGTTTGCGCTAGGGACGCGAACAACTGCGTTCGCGCAGGGCCCGGCTCGGCAAGCTGAACCCTCTCTAGTATGGTGTTTGCCATCTGCTGCGATTCAAGCAGGATATGCCGAGCTCGGATGAAGGTTACGGCTTGACGTGACGCCGCTGGGACTCGTTCCTGTTGCTGGGCGCCGTCTGCAGTCATACGGGCAGACTCGTTGCGCAGTTCCCTGTCTCGCTGCGCCGCCGATAACTTGCGACGAAACTGCTGACGCCCATCAAGTCCGTAGAGACTTTTTGAATACCGGTTTGGAGTCAAGTCCGAATAGGCAAAACGGGTCGAGCACGATAAACAGCGCGCGCTTCTCCCTCGCCACAGCTGCTGCGTCAGTGGTACCAGGTAAGCGACAAGGCTCGCCTGACGCAGGCCTCGATTCAAGTGTTTAGACATACGCTGGTACCTGAATAGTCCCAAAAATATCGAAGACGTTCGCGTCAATCGCTCTGAACGCGTTGTAGAACGACAGCGAGGAGGAAAGCGGTTTCGGATTCGGGTACCGGATGCCGAGCGCGAATGTTCGCGGACGCAGGTTCGGTGCACCGGGCGCCGTCTGCTCCACCGCGAACACGCCCACGGTATGGAGCTGATAGTTCTATCCGAGGAGCCTTGTCTTCGAGCCGTGTTCGAAACAGGACGCTTGTAGGGTGAATGAGGCAAGTGTTTTTTAGTAGCTGGCGGGATAAAGTTGGGTAGCTGCTGCAGCGGGTGGCACGAAACGCTTGCGTACAGTTCGTGGACGCTTTGTCTCAACTTTGCTTCTTGCGACGACGCGTGCTCATATTCAGGACTTGGGGTCCTAAGTTCTGAGAAATCGCTTCCAAAACGCAGCATTTTTCTCATATCTATAGTCTGGCGGACTCAGGGACGCGCTAGGATCTCGGAGACTTGGAACGGGATAGAGAAGAACTGACTGCGTAGAGATGTTGATTTGTGGAACGCAGGTTTCCCGGAGATCAATCCAGGTGAGCGCGTCTTCGCTGCGCCAGAGTGGTGTCGGAGACTCCCCGAAAGTCGGTATTTAGGCTCAGAGTTTGGTGTAAGTTAGAATAAGTTGGGAAACAGGTGCATCCTCGGAGTCTTCTGCGACAAGGAGTTGGGGTCGTTCGGGACGTGCGCTGCATCTCGAGGTTGGGTGCTGAATCTACGGCGCTTTCGCTGCACGGCGTCATTGGCGGGTGACAAACATGGCCTGCTTTCGATTGGACACGCTTCAGAATCTTTGGAGATTAACGCGAGCAGCACAGCTCGCCGGGTAGCGAGAAGCGATGCGTCTGTGTCGACGGAATGCTCGCCTCGGGGCGTGTGGACACATTCCAAAGCACGTGTCCAGTAAGCCTGCATGTGCGAATGTTTGCACCGTTCCAGCGGAAATTGCATTCGTCGTAAATGAACTGAAGAGGCAGCTGTAACAATGGTAGCTGTAGGGATTTCCCCGGTGCCATGCGGAAGCCGTGTCTCGCTAGCTGATTGCGCGGCGAGACGGGTCAACCTCGCGTACGGTACCGCACGCTCCTAGCGAGGGCGGCAAGCGCTCTGAGCTAGATTGAGCGAGAGCCGAAACGCATGCTCATCGATGCAGCATGCCATGTGAGGCAAATATGTTTCCAAGCAGTCGCTGTCCGATGCTGCTCTGCCCCGTAAACAAGCCCACAAGACAGCGCCAGATAATGTATCCTCTTTCGACACTGCCAAAACCGCCCGAAATGTCCTGGAATACGGAGCAGTGCGGCAACGAAGCCGTTGGTAGAGGTCTATCATTTTCATGAACTCCAATGGTCCCCATCGTTGGTACAGCATACCAGCATGAAAAACACTGGATCCTGAAGTGCACCTCATGCACACAAGAGCGCGCTCTGCATCAGCAACCGCACAAGCCTCCGGATATCGATTCGCCGCGTTGCGGATATGATATCCCGACATCATTGTCGGCTGGAATGAAGTGTATCAGATACCAGCCTCCATGTGCATCACGAACGACTCTGCAGCCGCTATGCATGCAATGTCTCGCTCGGTTTCACACACGAACGCAGGCACGTAAGCACGTTTTTCGGTGACGTCCTCAGCATCAACATGGCCGGATACATCTGTGATAGTACATCAAGCGCGGTCCAAAACGCCTAGTTGCTGGAGTTTCGCCACCAGCTCATCGACAGTTTTGAGCATCGTGACTTGACGGCGAGCGGGTGGTTCGTCGACGCGAACAATTTGCCAGTACGTTCGCAACGCAACGCCGAGGTCGCTCGTACTGAGTGTTTCAATCGGTTTCGTTTTCGCTCGCATCAGGTTCGGCAACGTTATGTATCGTGGTTTGTTCAGGCGCAAGTCGCAAGTCAGTACACTCGGCAGTCGAAGCCGGAGCCGTTCAATTCCTTCATCAACTTCACGGTCGACTTGCAGCAAATCTTGCTCTTTTTCGGCCTCGATCTTGGAGAGAAAAGTTCCCTGGGTATCAGCGTCGTTGCATGCCGTGGTTAGTTATCTAGGTTCTCATCGCTGCCAAGCGTCTCATCGCCGCGACAGTTGCCCCGTCGTAGATCGATTATCTGTGCGCCTCATCAGAGCATCTCTACGATGCAAGCCTTTATCCGCATCGTTCTCAACTCAGTAGACCGTCGTGAAAAGCGGCTGATGCGTTCATCATCTGAGGCGCAGAGGCGTCAACCTGGTGCTCATCGAGCTTCACTTACTTGTGACCAGTTCAAAATTCCAGCCAGCAGTTGGCCTGTCTGGTTCGAATCGTCATCAATAGCTTGCTTCCCAAGCAGAATCAAGTTCGACTGGAGTCGCGACTGAAGCGCCGCCAGCGTCCGCGCAACATCTAACGGCTCCGGCTGCAGCGCGCTGCCCGCTTTGGAGTCGGACACTGGTGCTGCGTCGGTGTTCACGAGTACGGCACGATCGACTCCCATGGCAAGCGCTGTCCGCAGGGTCTCCTGGCACGCTGCGGGGCCCACACTGGCAGCGACGATTTCGGGCACGCGCTCCGGACCGAGGCGTTCGCGCAGCTGCACTGCAGCCTCAACAGCGAGTTCACAGAACGGGTTCATGGAGGTTTTAAGGTTCGCGGTATCCACTCCACTGTGATCTGGTGTGATCCTAACTTTGACTGCATAATCAACGACTCTTTTCACGCCAACTAGAACCCTGAAGCAGGGGGGAGGCATATGTTGTCTGTTTTTTGGAAAAGCAGCAGCGCGGCCGTGCCACCCATCCGATTGGATTCCATTCCGAAAGAGCACTTGAATGGGTGACCTCTTTCTGCCTGGGGATTGTTTTCCGAACTTGTTCTAGATGAACAGCATCGATATTCGACGTAGAGCGAGCAGGGCTTACGGACTCATACGTAAGTTTAGCGTTCCCAGTCGCCGTTTTTCCGCAAAATGACCTCGAACCATTGCTACTGGAATTCGTCGAGTCACTGGAACTCAAGATATTTCGCAACTTCATCAAATAGCGATTCGTAAAATAACCAGTGTCGTCATCCAGCTCGTACGCGAAAGCCTCTGTTCTTCTCCATTCCTCACATGCTGCATGAGAGGCTCACGCGTTCGTGCACGTTTTCGATCTTCTCTCAGTTCTGAATCAACTCGTGGGCCCAGCAATGCGCGGCGCTG
>Ga0123519_10007514_pt1 | contig 16853 bp, 21 predicted proteins | sample YelNatPaOPRAMG02_FD_87396 | JGI IMG/M metagenome (GOLD analysis project Ga0123519, IMG submission 87396) | Hot spring microbial communities from Yellowstone National Park - Yellowstone National Park OP-RAMG-02 (version 2) | ecosystem: Environmental > Aquatic > Thermal springs > Hot (42-90C) ... | reverse complement strand
GAAAAACACCGAGCATGTGTTCAGCCTACAAGTGCCTGCGGGCATTCCAGTGCGCCTGGCCGCGCGCGAGCACCGCGCGCTGCTGTGGCTGCCCTGGCAGGAGGCCGCGGCGCTGTGTTTTTCGGCATCGAACGCCGAGGCCATCCGCCAACTTGCGCGCCGCGTGGCCATGAGGTAAGGAAGCCGGCGTGATGGAACTGCGCGTTGCCTCGTACAACATCCACAAAGGCGTGCTCGGTCACGGCCCGGGCAAGCGCGCCAGCATCCTCGATTTGCAGGCGGCGTTGCAGACGCTGCAACCCGATCTGGTGTTTTTGCAGGAAGTGCAGTTCAGGCACCAGCGCCACGCCCACCACCTGCGCGGCTGGCCGGAGCAGCCGCAACACGTGTTTCTCGGCCAGGCACTCGGCCTGCACGCCGCTTATCGCACCAACGCGGTGACGCGGCACGGCGAGCACGGCAATGCGCTGCTGTCACGCTACCCCATTCTCGACGTCGCGCACCACGACGTCTCCGACCATCGTTTTGAACAGCGCGGCCTGCTGCACGTGCAAGTGCAACTGCCGCAGGGCGGGCCGCTGCACTGCATCGTGGTGCATTTCGGCCTGTTCGCCGCCAGCCGCCAGCGCCAGACCGCGCGCCTGCTCGACTATATCGCGGCGCATGTGCCGCCGCAGGCTGCGCTCATCGTTGCCGGCGATTTCAACGACTGGCACGGCCGCATCGGCCCGCAATTGCTGCAGCAGGGTCTAGCCGACGTGAGCGAACCGCCGCTGAAGGCCAACGGCCAAACGGCGTGGCGGCAGCGCGTGCGCACCTACCCGGCCCGGCTGCCGCTGGTGCCGCTGGACCGCATTTATGCCCGCGGGCTGACGGCCACGGAAATCGGCCTGGGCTGGGGACGCGGCTGGGCGCGGCTGTCGGACCATGCGCCGCTGCTGGCCGCCTTGCGCTGCGCGCAGCCGCAATGCCCCGATGCAGGCACGCCGGCAGCCCATCCCGAGGATGTCGCGGCGTGAGCAGCCCGGCAGATTCGCTTCCCGCGCCGCCTCTGCCCGACTCCCCGCCAGACCCGGCGCTCGACGACCCTCCGCTGGACTGGTTCGAAGGCGCCGCGCCGCGCCTGCTGCCCTACGGCGCTGCGCTGTTCCCGGCGATGCTCCAGGCCATCGACCAGGCGCAGCACAGCATCTGGCTGCAAACGTATATTTTTTACACCGACGAGGTCGCGCTGCGCATCGCCGATGCGTTGTGCGACGCCGCGCGGCGCGCAGTGCAGGTGCGCGTGCTGGTCGATGGGCTGGGGTCGGCGCGCAGCATTCCGACGTTGGCGCCGCGGTTTGCCGATGCCGGGGTCGAATTCATGGTGTTCCGCCCGTGGCGCCACTGGACCGATGTGGTGCAGCGTGGGCGTTGGCGGCGGTTGCACCGCAAGCTGTGCGTGGTCGATGCGCACACCGCGTTCATCGGTGGCATCAACCTCATCGACGACCGCTTGGACATCCACCACGGCTGGAGCGCGCAACCGCGGCTGGACTATGCGGTGCAGTATCACGGTCACCTGGCGCGGCAGACACAATGGGTGATGCAGCGGCTGTGGCTGCGCACGGTGCTCACCGGCAGCCTGCAACGCCGGCTGCGCAACCTGCCCGGACCGGGGGTGTTCGACACCTCGCCGAACCAGCGGGCCTACTGGCAGGAGTTGCTCGACTGGAGCAACTCGCCCCCGCCGGTGGACGAAGACGGCGCGCCGCCGATCCCCCCGACGCCCCCCGAAGCCCGGCGGCGCCGCACCCCGCGGGCATTGGCCGACAGCCTGGCCGCGCTGGTGGTACGCGACAATTTTTCGCAACGTCGAGCGATCGAGCACAGCTACATCCGCGCCATCAATCGCGCGCGCCGGCGTGTGCTCATCGTCAGCCCGTACTTTTACCCCGGACTGGATTTCCGCCAGGCGCTGAAAAACGCCGCAGCGCGCGGCGTGCACGTGGTGCTGCTGCTGCAAGGCCGGATCGACTACCGGCTGGCGGGCTGGGCGGCGCGTGCGCTGTACGGTGAAATGCTGCGCGCCGGGGTGCAGATTTTCGAATACACCCCGGCGTATTTGCACGCCAAGGTCGCCGTGGTCGACGATGACTGGGCCACGGTGGGCAGCTCCAATATCGACCCGCTGTCGCTGCTGGTCAACCTCGAAGCCAATCTGGCGGTGCGCGACCGGGCTTTCGCCCGCGAACTGGGCGCGCACATCGAAAGCCAAATCGCCCGCTCGCTGCCGATCAACACTCCAGACCGCCTGCGCACGCGCGCGCCGTGGTGGCTGCGGCCGTTCGTCGCCCTGGCCGCGCGCGCCTTCGTCGCCCTGGCCGGCGGCATCAAAGCCGAATACTGAGCAGCACACCGCGCCGCGCTTCAGACGCACACCCGGTCGCGCCCTTGCAGTTTGGCGCGGTATAGCGCGTGGTCGGCGCGCAGCAGCACGGCGCTGGCGCTGCGGTCTGCGGCGGTGGTTTGTGTCACGCCGATGCTCACCGTCAGGTGCACGGTCTGCCCGTCCGGCAAAACGATGGGCTGCGTCTTGACGGCGGTGCGCAAGCGCTCGGCCATGTCGAGCGACAGCGCTGCATCGGCATGGGGCAAAACGAGCAAAAACTCTTCGCCGCCAAGACGGCCGAAGGCATCGGTGGCACGCTTTTGCTGTTCGACGATGGCGGCAAAACACTGCAACACGCAGTCTCCCCCGGCGTGGCCGTGGAGGTCGTTGATGCGTTTGAAAAAATCCAGATCGAGCAGCAACACGGATTGCGGCTGTTGCTGCAGCAAGCGCTGCTGCAGCACGGCGAGGATGCTGCGCCGGTTGTGGATGCCGGTGAGGCTGTCGCGCGTGGCGAGGTGTTCGAGCTGGCGCTCCATCGCCTTGCGCTCGCTGATGTCGCGCCAAATGCCTTCGACTCCGGCGAAGTTGCCTTGCTCGTCGCGCAAGGCCCGGGTGCTGATCGAAATGTCGATGATCACCCCGTCTTTGCGCCGCATTCGCCCCGGAAAGTCGCGCACTGCGCCGTGCTGTTTGACCGCAGCCACCAGCGCATCGCGCTCGGCCATGTCGGGGTAGAACGCCGCCGCAGGCAGGCCGATGATTTCTTCGGCGGTATACCCCAGCACATGCCGCACAGCCGGACAGACGTAGCGCGTGATGCCCTGCGCGTCGGTACGGTAGAACACGTCCTGCATGGTGTTCATCATGCGCTGGAAGTCCTCGTCGGTCTGGCGCAGCCGCTGTTCCATCGCGGCGCGCGCGGTCATGTCGAGAAACGTCGCCAGCACCGCGGGCTGTCCCGCCTGCGGCAACACCGCGCTGCTCATCGCCAGCATCAACGGCTGACCGCTGCAGGTGTAGGCGCGGATTTCGGTCACCGGGTTACTGCCGCCGCCTTCGGCGTGGCGCAGCCGCGCCAGCGCGCGGTGCAAATCCAGAGGGTGGATGAAGTCGGCCACCGACCTACCCAGCACGTCAGCGGGTTGTGCCGCCTGCACCAGCCGCAGCGCTGCGGCGTTGGCGTAGCGCACGACGTCTGCGGCGAGCACGACGACCGCGGCGGGCAGTTGTTCGATCCACGCCGCATCGGGAGAAAGGGACAACAGCGTTTGTTGCGTCACGACGATGTCTTCCTGGGCGCACCAAGCTGGCGTTGACGCCGCGGTCAGAGGAGCAAGTAGCGTAGCACCGCCTGCGGTCATATTTCTGCCGGTTGGATGGGTATGACAACTTTGTCGTTCCCTTTGCACGGCGTTTTTTTCACAATCCTCCGGCATGAAACACCGTTTACCCTCACCGCATTCGGCGGCACACCCTGCGGGCGACACCGGCGCCTCAGCATCAGCCGCGACGCCCACCTCTGCACCGCCCCCCTTGCCGCGCGGCGTATGGCGACGTTTGCGACGCTGGTGTCTGCTGTGCTGGCTGCTTGCCGCCTGGGCCTTGCATCAGGGCGTCAGCGCCGCGCCGCTGCAGACCCAGCCGCTCGCACCGCTGATCACCGCGGCGGCACTGGCAGCCCGGCTCGATGACGTGCGCGTCCTGGACATTCGCGAGGACGCGGTCGGCGCCGCGCACATTGCGGGCGCCGTGCCCGCGCCTTATTCCTGGTGGCGCGGCCCGGCGGACAACCCGGGCGCGCTCCTGCCCGTTGCACGATTCACCGCGCTGCTGCGGCGGCTGGGGCTGACGGTGAACACTCCGGTGGTCGTCGTTGCCGCCGGCGACGACGCCAGCGATTTCGGCGCCCCCGCCAGGGTGTATTGGACGTTGAAATGGCTCGGGCTGCGGCACCTGGCCATCCTCAACGGCGGCATGGCTGCGTGGCAAGCCGCTGGTTTGCCGCTGACACGGCAGCCGACGGCAGTGACCCCCAGCCAGTTCACTCCGCAGTTGGACGACGCCATCCTCGCCACGCGCGCGAATGTCCAAGCCGCGCTGCACACCCCCGGCACCGTGCTGCTCGACGCCCGGCCGAAGGCGTTTTACCTCGGTCGGGAAAAAGCGCCTGCCGCCGCCCGCCCCGGCACCCTGCCCGGCGCCGCCGATTTCGACAATCTGCGCTGGTTTCCGTTTGGTGACGCAACGCTGCCCGATGCCGCGGTGCTGCAGCGGATCGCCGCCGGCCTGCCGTTGCCTGCGACGACCACGCGCGTCGTCTCGTTTTGCAACACCGGGCATTGGGCGGCAACCAACTGGTTCGTGCTCTCCGAGGTGTTGCACCGCCCCGGTGTCGCGCTGTATCCAGGGTCGATGGTCGACTGGTCACGCGCCGGCGCGCCGATGGCGCACGTGCCGTCGCGACTGCAGCAACTCTGGTGGCAATTGGAGCAAACATGGCAGGCGCTCTGACTTCCTCGGCGGCACGGGGTGCCGCGCCATTTCTTGCCGCGCCCCGCCGCGGCGTGCCGTGTGCCGCGTTGAGCACGGGCGCTGTGCTGGCGTTTGCCGCCATCACCTGGCTGGTCGGCTGGCGCCAAGGCTTGCTGTGGCTGATCGGTCTGGGTTACGGCGTATTGCTGAGCGCGGCGGCGTTCGGCTTCACCACCGGCTGGCGGGTGTGGATCACGCGCCGCGATCCAAAAGGGCTGTGGGCGCAATTCGTCGGCATCGCCGTGGCCATGCTGCTGAGCGTGCCGCTGCTGGCCGCGCATCCCGAGCTCGACGGCGCGGACGGCCCCCTGTCGATCAGCCTGCTCATCGGTGCCTTCGTCTTCGGCGCAGCCATGCAAGTGGCCGACGGCTGCGGCTCGGGCACTCTGTACAAGGCCGGGCTCGGGCATCCGGTGAGTCTGGCGGTGTTACCGGCTTTCGTTTTCGGCAGTTTTCTCGGCGCGGCGCAACTGCCCGCCTGGCTGTCCTTGGGCAGCTTGCCACCGGTCAATCTGGTGCAGCGGCTCGGCGCGGGTTGCACGCTGCTGCTGCAACTCGCCGCGTTGGCCGTGCTGGCCGCGCTCTTGTGGCGCTGGCGCAGCACCGCGCCGTCGCGCTGGAACGGCGCCACGGTGTGGTGGGCGGCCATCGGCTTGGGGCTGCTGGCCGCTGCCAACCTGGCCGTTGCCGGCCAGCCTTGGGGCATCGTCTACGGTCTGGGGCTGTGGGGCGGCAAAATCGTCCAGGCACTGGGGATCGATATACAACACAACGCCTTCTGGGGGCAGCCGGTCCAACAGGCGCAGCTGCACGCCAGCGTGCTGGCGGACAACACCAGCGTCACCGACCTCGGCTTGTTGTTCGGCGCCTTGATCGCCGCCAGCGCCAAGGGCAAGGCTTGCCCTGCCGTGCGCTTGCCGCTGCGGCAATGGCTGGCGGCGGTCGCCGCCGGACTGCTGCTGGGTTATAGCTCGCGGCTGGCGTTCGGCTGCAACGTCGGGGCGTATTTTTCCGGCATCGCCACCGGCAGCGTGCACGGCTGGGTGTGGTTCGGCTGCGCGTTTGCCGGCAGCCTGCTGGGCGTGCGCCTGCGCCATCGTCTGGGCATGGCCGATTGAGGGAGCTGCGCATGCGACGCCGCTGGACTGGGGTGCTGGTGTTCTGGGCCGCGGTGCTGGCCCTGTTGTGGGCCGACTGGCACGGCAGCACGCCGCACGACCGTTTTGCCGAACCGCCGCCGCTGGCGCTGGGTCACGGCCCAGCAGCCGACGCCGGTCACTGTTCTTTGGCGCCGAGCTCGCGGTGACGCAGCAGCACGGTATAACGGTCGCTGAATTCGCGGCTGAGCCGTTCGCCAAGAAACACCGAGCGGTGCTGCCCCCCGGTGCAACCGATGGCCACGCCGACGTAGCTGCGATGGTCGGCGGCCAGCCGCGGCAGCCAGCGCTGCAAAAACGCGCTGATGTCGGCCTGCATCTGCAGCACTTCGGGCTGGCGCAGCAAAAATTCGGCCACCGGCGCATCGCGTCCGGTCAGCGGCCGCAACGCTGGGTCGTAATGTGGGTTGGGCAGCATGCGCACGTCGAACACATAGTCGGCGTCCAGCGGCACGCCGCGCTTGAACGCGAACGACTCGAACAGCACGACCATCTGCTTGGCCGGCACGCGCACCGCTTGTTTGATCCAGTCGCGCAACTGCGCCGCCTTCATCTGGCTGGTGTCGACGTGCAGGCCGATTTCGGCCACCGGCCGCAGCAAGTCACGTTCAAGCTCGATGGCTTCGATCAGTGCATTGGCGTAGCCCTCGCCGCGCGCTGCCGCCGGGCTGCCGGCGTGCTGCGCCAGTGCGCGGCTGGTCAGCGGATGACGGCGGCGGGTCTCGGAAAAGCGCTGCACCAGCGTGTCGGTGGCGCAGTCGAGGTAGATGGCGTGCACGTCGCAGCAGCCGCGCAAGGTCTGCAGCAGCGCGGGGACGTCGTCTAGTGACGCCGCGCTGCGCGCATCCACCGCCACGGCGACGCGCAACTGTCCCGAGGCACGGGTTTGTTCGACCAGCGCCGAAATGAGCTGCGGCGGCAGATTGTCCACGCAGTAGTAGCCGGAGTCTTCGAGCGCGGCGAGGGCGACCGATTTGCCCGAGCCCGATAGCCCGGAAATGAGCACGAGCTGATGCGTCGATCGCGCATCTGGCTGCGACTTGGCATGGGTGGGATGCTGGGTCACGTCAAGGCTCCGAGGCGGGCGCAGCGCCCGCGGCGCAGGCGGCCAGCAGTTCCTGCGCATGTTCCAGCGCGGCGCTGGAACGTGCATGGCCTGCAAGCATACGCGCGATTTCGCTGCGCCGTTGCACCGGGTCGAGCGCGTCGAGCAGGCTGGCGGTCTGGCCGTCGTGGCTGTGTTTGCGCACGGCGTAGTGATGCTGGGCGCATGCGGCCACTTGCGCCAGATGCGTCACCGCCAACACCTGGCGGTCACGGCCGAGCTGGCGCAGCAGACGGCCGACGGTTTGCGCCACCGCGCCGCCGATCCCGGCGTCGACCTCGTCGAAAATCAGCGTCCCGACGTCTTGCAACGCACTGGTCGTGACAGCCACGGCCAGGGCGATGCGCGAAAGTTCGCCTCCGCTGGCCACTTTGCCCAGCGGGCGCAGTTCGGCGCCGGGATGCGCTGCGACTTGGAATTCGACACGTTCGGCGCCGTGCGCGCCCACGGCATCGAGCGCAAGACAAGCGACTTCGAACCGACCGCCCGGCATCCCCAGGTGTTGCATCGCCTCCTGCACCGCCCGCCCCAGTTGCCGCGCCGCGGCCAGCCGCTTGGCGCTGAGTTTGCGCGCCGCCTGCTGCAGTCGGGCGAAGGCGGCAGCGGCCTGCTGTTGCAGCGCGGGCAGGTCCGCGCTGCTTTCGAGCTGTTCGAGCTGGCGACGCAGCGCCTGGTGGTGCTGCGCCAAGTCGGCAGCGGCAACGCGGTGTTTACGCGCCAACTGCATCCAGCTGCCCAGGCGGGCATCGACTTCGGCCAGGCGCTGCGGGTCGGCTTCGGAGTGCTGCGCCAGGCGGCGCAATTCATGGCTCAGGTCGTGCAGGCTGGTCTGCGCCGCGTCGAGCTGTTGTAGCAGCGGCTGCACCGCGGAATCGATCTCACCGGCGCGTTCGACCGCCTGTCGCGCCTGCGCCAGCAGCGACAAGGCGCCGACATCGTCGCCGTCGAGCGCTGTTTGCGCCGTGGACAAGGCGTCGAGCAGCGTGGCGATGTGCGCCAACCGCCTGTGCTCGGCGTCGAGCGCGTCCCACTCGCCGGGCTGGGGTCGCAGTCGGTCGAGTTCGTCGCACTGCCACTGCAGTCGCTCGCGCTCGGCGGCCAAGCGCTCTGCGCCCTCGCCGGCGTCTTCCAGCGCGCGCTGCGCAGCGCGCCACTGCTGCCAGGCCTGTTCGACCGCACGCGCTTCGTCCCCGGCCCCGGCGTAGGCGTCGAGCAGGCTGCTGACCACCTCGCGCCGCACCAGCCCTTGGTGCGCGTGCTGGCCGTGGATGTCGACCAGCATGTCTCCCGCGGCCTTGAGTTGCGCTGCCGTGGCCGGACTGCCGTTGATGAAACCGCGCGACTTGCCGGCCGCGTCGATCACCCGCCGCAGCAGCACGCTGTCGTCCCCCGTGTCGAAACCTTGTTCCTGCAGCCAATCCTGCAGCCGTGCAGTCGAGCTGAACGTGGCGCTGAGGTCGGCACGCTGCGCCCCGACGCGGACCACCGAGGCGTCGGCGCGTTCTCCCAGGACGAGTTTGAGGGCATCGATCAAAATCGATTTGCCCGCGCCGGTTTCTCCGGTGAGCACGGTGAAGCCTTCGGCCAGGTCGATGTCGAGCTCGTGGACGATGACAAAATCGCGCAGGTGCAGGTGCAGCAACATGGGAATGCCGGCGACAACGGGGTCAGCCGTCCGGGATTTCGTGCCAGTGCAGTTTTTTCCGCAAAGTAGAAAAGTAGCTCCAGCCTGGAGGGTGCAAAAACACGCAGCGATACGGCGCGGTACCGATGTGGATGCGGTCGCCGCCGACCAGTTCGGCGTAGCTTTGCATGTCGAAATTGACGCTGACGTCGCGCTGCGTCACGACCTCGATCGCGATTTGCGCGTTGCCGGGCAAGACGATCGGCCGATTCGACAGGGTGTGCGGCGCGATCGGCACGAGCACCACGCCGTCGACCCTGGGATGGAGGATCGGGCCATAAGCCGACAGCGCATACGCCGTCGATCCGGTGGGCGTGGCGACGATGAGGCCATCGGCGCGTTGCACGTACATGAAGCGGCCGTCGACATCCACCTTCAATTCGACCAGCCCGGACGCGCCGTTACGGTTGACCACCACATCGTTGACCGCGATGGCCTGGAAAATCGTCTGCCCGGCGCGCTCGACCGCACCGCTGAGCATGGCGCGTTCCTCGCGCTCGAAGGCACCGGCTAGCAAACCGTCGATGGCTTCTTCCCACGCGCTGTCGGCAATATCGGTCATGAAGCCCAGCCGCCCGGCGTTGATGCCGACCAGCGGCACGTTCAGCGGCGCCAGCCTGCGCGCCGCACCAAGCATGGTCCCATCCCCACCGAGCACCACCGCCACCCAGCCGCCCTCGGCGGTACGCGCGGGCAGATCGGCGCTGCGCATCACCGGATACGGCAAATCGACATGTTGCGCCGTGAGTTCGCCGACCCATACCTCGACGCCGGCCCGGCTGAGGCGGGCGGCAATGTCGCCGAGCAGGCGCTGCGCCTGCGCGGCCTGATGTTTGCCGATGAGCAGTGCCTGTTGGAACACTGTGCTGGACATGGATTGGCCTTGCCGGAAATGTGCGCTCGCGGTGTGCGGCAGCAAATTACATCACAGCCGCGCGGGTTCGGCCGCCGTCTGCCACGGCCTGCGACCCGTCCCTAAAATATTCGCGCATGGACGAACGTTCCCGCCTGCTGCTCAAGACGTTGATCGAGCGCTACATCGCCGAGGGGCAACCCGTGGGCTCGCGCACCTTGTCACGCGCCTGTGGACTGGAGCTGTCTGCTGCGACCATCCGCAACGTCATGGCGGATCTGGAGGATATGGGGCTGATCGCCAGCCCGCACACCTCCGCTGGCCGCGTGCCCACGCCGCGAGGCTACCGCATGTTCGTCGACGCCATGCTCACGGCGCAGCCGCCCACGCCGTCCGAGGCACTGCAACAGACGCTGCAACAGCAGATCGATACGGCGCCGCCCCAGCAAGTCATGGCACGTGCCGCGCAGCTCATGTCCAGCCTGTCGCACTTCGTCGGTGTCGTGCTTGCACCGCAGCGCAGCGTGGTGTTTCGCCACATCGAGTTTCTGCGCCTGTCCGAACACCGCATTCTGATCATCATCGTCAGCCCCGAGGGCGACGTGCAGAACCGCATGCTGCATTGGCCGCAAGCCGTGAGTCAAAGCGAGCTCAACGCCGCGACCAATTACCTCAACACCCATTTCTCTGGAATGAGTTTCGAGCAAGTGGCGGAAAAGCTCAGCGGCGAGGTCGAATATTTGCGCGCCGAACTCGTCGCGTTGATGCAGGCCGGCGTCCAGGCCGGCAGCCAAGCCATGCGACAAACGCAGGACCAAGTCGTCGTCGCCGGTCAACAGCAATTGCTCGGCGTCGATGACCTTTCGGGCAATCTCGACAAGCTACGGCAATTGTTCGACTTGTTTGAACAAAAGGCCCAGTTGCTCAAACTCATGGACGCATCGGCCAAAGCCGATGGCATACGCATCTATATCGGCGGCGAAAGCGAGGCCGTGCCCTTCGAGGAACTCTCGGTGATTACCGCGCCCTATGCCGCTGGCGGTCAGGTGGTGGGCACTTTGGGCGTGATCGGACCAACACGCATGGCTTACGACCGCATGATTCAGATCGTCGACATCACCGCCAAACTGGTCAGCAATGCCCTGAGCCAACGATAAAAAGCCGCCTGGCCGCGCTATATTGGTAGCGCGCGAGGCGGCTTTCAATGCAGCTGGCAGACGCAAGACAAGCAACCTGCCGCGCTGCGGAGCATCAAATCACTTCGCCTTTGCTGATCAGGCGGCTGACCACCCAGGATTTGGTTTTGGAAATCGGCCGCGACTCGGCAATCTCGACGACGTCGTTGACGTGGTACTGCCCGGCTTCGTCGTGAACGCTGTACTTTTTGGATCGCGCGATGAACTTGCCGTAGATCGGGTGCTGAATGCGCCGTTCGACGAGCACGGTCACGGTCTTTTGCCGTTTATCGCTGACGACCCGGCCGATCAACGTGCGCTGGACTTTTTTCTGTTCAGTCATGGCTTAACCCTTGGCCTTTTTTTCTTGGATCAGAGTACGAACGCGCGCGATGGCCCGTTTGGTCTGCCCCAGTTGCGCCGTGTTTTGCAGCTGCTGCGTACCTTTTTGCATGCGCAGGTTGAAATGCGCCTTGAGCAGACTGTCGAGTTCGGCTTGCAGCGCCGGAATGTCTTTGGCGCGTAGTTCTGCGAGTTGAGCGGTGGTTTTCAAATCGCTCTCCTTAAGCGCCGATCTGGCGCGTGACAAAAACCGTACGGAACGGCAGTTTGGCCGCGGCCAGTTCAAAAGCCTCGCGGGCGATGGCCTCGGGCACACCTTCGATTTCGTAGAGCACGCGGCCCGGCTGGATCTCGGAGACGTAATACTCCGGGTTGCCCTTCCCGTTGCCCATACGTACTTCAGCGGGCTTGATGGAAATCGGCTTGTCTGGGAACACCCGGATCCAAATCCGGCCGCCCCGTTTGACGTGGCGCGAAATGGCACGACGCGCCGACTCGATTTGGCGCGCGGTGATCCGGCCGCGGGTTGTCGCTTTCAGGCCAAACTCACCAAAGGCCACGGTCGCGCCGCGAGTGGCCAAGCCGGTGTTACGGCCTTGTTGCTCTTTGCGATATTTGCGACGAGCGGGTTGCAACATCATGATTCTCCTTAAGCGTCGCCGGCACCACCGGACTGCGCCGGTTTGCGCACGCGCTTGACAGCAACGGTTTTTTCGCCTTCGCCAGCCGGAGCTGCGCGGCGTGCAGCAGACGGGCGGGCTGAGCCCGGGCGGCGGCTGCGGCGGTCTTCTTCCGGCGCACTGGCGGGTTCGGCCTTGGTCGCGGAGGCTGCGCCTTTGGCCGGGGTGTCGCCCTTGTATACCCAGACTTTCACGCCAATCACACCATACGTGGTCTTGGCCTCTGAGGTGGCGTAATCGATGTTCGCCCGCAGCGTCTGCAGCGGCACGCGACCCTCGCGATACCATTCGGTCCGCGCAATTTCGATGCCATTGAGCCGGCCGGCCGACATGATCTTGATACCTTGGGCCCCCATGCGCATGGCGTTTTGCATCGCCCGTTTCATCGCCCGGCGGAACTGGATGCGCTTTTCCAATTGCTGGGTGATCGAATCGGCGATCAGTTGGGCATCGAGTTCGGGCTTGCGCACCTCCTCGATGTCCACGGCCACGGGCACGCCCAACCGTTTGGTCAGTTCGGCCTTCAGGTTCTCGATGTCTTCGCCTTTTTTGCCGATGACCACGCCCGGGCGGGCGCTATAGATGGTGATACGAGCGTTTTTCGCCGGCCGCTCGATGAGCACGCGGGAAACCGAGGCGTTCTTCAGACGCTTGGCCAAGTACTCACGCACCATAATGTCTTCACGCAGCATTTTGGCGTACTGGGTGCTTGGCGCAAACCAGCGCGAGGCCCAGCCACGGGTGACTGCCAGGCGAAAACCGGTCGGATGAATTTTCTGTCCCATGTGGCGTCCTCAGTTCCCGACTTGAATGTAAATATGGCAGGTGGGCTTGCTGATGCGGTTGCCTCGACCTTTGGCACGGGCGGAGAAGCGTTTGAGCGTCGCGCCTTCTTCGACCATGATCTTGGTCACTTTCAGTTCGTCCACATCGGCACCATCGTTGTGCTCGGCGTTGGCAATGGCCGACTCCAGCACTTTTTTGATGATGCCTGACGCTTTTTTCGGCGAGAACTCCAGGATGTTCAATGCCGAATCCACTTTTTTGCCGCGGATCAAGTCGGCCACCAGACGGCCTTTTTGGGCCGACAGGCGCACGCCGCGGAGGGTTGCACGAGTTTCCATGTGTCTGCCTTACTTCTTCGCCTTTTTGTCGGCGGGATGACCTTTGAATGTCCGCGTCAGCGCGAATTCGCCGAGTTTGTGCCCCACCATTTGATCGGAGATATACACCGGCACATGCTGCTTGCCGTTGTGCACGGCGATGGTCAGACCAATGAATTCGGGCAGGATGGTTGAACGCCGCGACCAGGTTTTCACTGGGCGCTTGTCCTTGCTGCTGACGGCGGCCTCGACCTTTTTCAGCAAATGCTGGTCGCAAAACGGACCTTTTTTGAGTGAGCGAGCCATGTGCTATCCCTTACTTCTTGCGGCGCGACACGATCATGCTTTGCGTGCGCTTGTTGTTGCGGGTGCGATACCCCTTGGTCGGCGTGCCCCACGGGCTCACCGGCACTCGGCCTTCGCCCGTCTTGCCTTCGCCGCCGCCGTGCGGGTGGTCGATCGGGTTCATCGCCACACCACGAACCGTCGGCCTAATACCGCGCCAGCGCATCGCACCGGCTTTGCCGTACTGACGCAAATTGTGTTCTTCGTTACCGACTTCACCGAGGGTGGCGCGGCAGTCGATATGGATTTTGCGCACCTCCCCGGAGCGCATACGCACCTGGGCATGCGTTCCCTCACGGGCGAGCAGCACGGCCGAGGCGCCTGCCGAACGGGCGATTTGCGCCCCCTTGCCCGGCTGCATTTCGATGCAATGAATCGTCGAGCCGACGGGGATGTTCCGAATCGGCAGCGCGTTGCCGACACGGATCGGCGCCTCCGGGCCGCTCATCAACGAGGCGCCGACTTCAAGATTGCGCGGCGCGATGATGTAGCGGCGCTCGCCATCGGCGTAGCAGACCAAAGCAATGTGCGCCGTCCGGTTGGGGTCATACTCGATGCGCTCGACTTTGGCGGGGATGCCATCCTTGTCACGGCGAAAATCGACCAGGCGATAGTGGTGCTTGTGACCTCCACCGCGGTGCCGCGTAGTGATATGGCCGTTGTTGTTACGCCCTGCCTTTTGATGCTGCGGCTGGAGCAGCGATTTTTCCGGCGCACCCTTGTGCAGCTCGGGATGCGTCACCTTGACGACGGCACGGCGACCCGCCGAGGTAGGCTTGACTTTGACGACGGGCATCAGATCCCCTCCTGCGCGAAGTTCAGCTCTTGGCCCGCCTTGAGGCAGACATAGGCCTTCTTGACATGATTGCGGCGGCCGGTGCCCCGCGCGGTGCGTTTGATCTTGCCTTTCACATTGGCAATCTGCACCGACTCGACCTCGACCTTGAACAGCAGTTCGACTGCCGCCTTGATTTCGGGTTTGGTCGCATCACGCAACACCCGGAACACGACCTGATTGCGCTTTTCCGCCACCATCGTGGCTTTTTCCGAAATCACCGGCGCGCTGAGCACTTGCATCAGCCGCTGGGCATTGACAGCGTTTGAAGCAACGGCTTGCGTCATGACAGCATCTCCTGGATTTGGCTGACCGCCGCCTTGGTCATCACAATCTTTTTGTAGAACAGCAACGAGAGCGGATCGGCGTAGCGCGGCTCGACGACGAGGACGTTGGGCAGGTTGCGCGCAGCCAGAAACAGGTTTTCGTCCGCGCCGTCGGTAATGATCATCGCCGAGTCCAAACCCATCGCTTTGCATTTCTGCGCAACCAGCTTGGTCTTGGGTGCTTCGACAGTGAAGCTATCGACGACGACCAGCCGTCCTTCGCGCGCCAGTTGCGACAGCAGCGAGCGCATTCCGGCACGGTAAGCCTTCTTGTTGACCTTGTGAGAAAAATTTTCCTCGGGGGAGTTCGGAAAAATCTTGCCACCTCCGCGCCACAAGGGAGACGACGTCATGCCTGCGCGCGCACGTCCCGTGCCTTTTTGTTTCCATGGCTTACGCGTGGAATGTTTGACATCGCCACGGTCTTTTTGCGCCCGCGTCCCCAAGCGCGCGTTAGCCTGATACGCGATGACGATCTGATGCACCAGATCTTCATTGAAATCGCGCCCGAACACCTCGGGGCTGACGTCATACTTTTCCGCAGGCTGGCCCTGCGCGTTCAACATCTCGAGCTGCATCACCGACCTCCTGCCGCAGTCTTGACCGCGGGCCGCAGAAATACGTAGCCGCTACGCGAGCCGGGCACTGCGCCCTTGACCAAAATGAGTTGGCGCGCCTCGTCGATACGCACCACCTGCAAGTTCTGCACCGTGACCGTTTCATGACCCAGCTGGCCAGCCATGCGCTTGCCCGGAAACACGCGGCCGGGATCCTGCGCCATACCGATCGAACCCGGGGCGCGCGTCGTCACCGAGTTACCGTGCGACGCACGGTTGGACGAGAAATTGTGCCGCTTGATCGAGCCGGCAAATCCCTTACCGATCGAGATGCCTTGGGCATCGACCAGTTGCCCGACCTGAAACAGCGTCACCGGCACAGCCGTGCCGGGCGCGTACTCCGCCGCCTTGTCCTCAGGCACGTCGAATTCTTTGAGGATTTCTGCTGGTTCAACCCCGGCCTTTGCCAGATGGCCCGCTTCGGCCTTGGTCAAACGGGAGGGCTTACGCTTGCCGAAGGCCACCTGCACAGCACTGTAGCCGTCGACCCCCGGCGTGCGCACCTGCGTCACCCGGTTGCCCGATGCATCGAGCACGGTGACGGCGATGGACTCGCCATCGTCGGTGAACACACGCGTCATTCCGACCTTGCGCGTGACAAGGCCCATTGAATGTGAGCTCATTGTTTTCTCCTACCTGGCTGCGATTGGCCAGGCCCGTAAGTTAATCAGGCAAGCAACACGGCTTGCATGGGGTTGCCTTGGATGGCTCAGACCAGACAAAGCAGGCTTGTCTCCGACAAATGCCGGAAAGAAAGCTAAAAATCATACATCAACTGCCTTGCGCGCGGCAAGGCAGGCGAATTACTGCAGCTTGATTTCCACATCGACCCCAGCCGGGAGGTCGAGCTTCATTAGCGCGTCCACGGTCTTGTCCGTGGGATCGACGATATCCATCAGACGCAGGTGCGTGCGGATCTCCAACTGATCGCGCGAGGTCTTGTTGACGTGCGGCGAACGCAGAATGTCAAAGCGCTGCAGCCGGGTCGGCAGCGGCACCGGGCCTTTGACGATGGCGCCGGTGCGCTTGGCGGTATCGACGATTTCCATCGCCGATTGGTCGATCAGCTTGTAGTCGAAGGCTTTGAGGCGAATACGGATTTTTTGGTTTTGCATGATGATCTCGTCAAAGAGCGGCTGCCGGCGCTCTACCGGCAGGAATCGTCAGTCCGATTACTCGATAATCTTCGCCACCACGCCGGCGCCGACGGTGCGGCCGCCTTCGCGGATGGCAAAGCGCAGGCCCTCTTCCATCGCGATCGGGGCGATGAGCTTGACGGTGATGCTCACGTTGTCGCCGGGCATGACCATCTCTTTGTCTTTGGGCAGTTCCACCGCGCCGGTCACGTCGGTGGTGCGGAAGTAGAACTGCGGCCGGTAGTTGTTGAAAAACGGGGTGTGGCGCCCGCCTTCGTCCTTGGAGAGCACGTACACCTCGGCGGTGAAGTGGGTGTGCGGCTTGATCGAGCCGGGTTTGCACAGCACCTGGCCGCGCTCGACTTCTTCGCGCTTGGTGCCGCGCAGCAGAATGCCGACGTTGTCACCGGCCTGGCCTTGGTCGAGCAGTTTGCGGAACATTTCCACGCCGGTGCAGGTGGTTTTCTGCGTCGGGCGGATGCCGACGATTTCGATTTCGTCGCCGACTTTGATGATGCCGCGCTCCACACGGCCGGTGACCACGGTGCCGCGACCGGAGATGGAGAACACGTCTTCCACCGGCATGAGG
>Ga0123519_10007511_pt1 | contig 16859 bp, 9 predicted proteins | sample YelNatPaOPRAMG02_FD_87396 | JGI IMG/M metagenome (GOLD analysis project Ga0123519, IMG submission 87396) | Hot spring microbial communities from Yellowstone National Park - Yellowstone National Park OP-RAMG-02 (version 2) | ecosystem: Environmental > Aquatic > Thermal springs > Hot (42-90C) ... | reverse complement strand
TTGACGGGAACATCATTTCTTTTTCTCCGTCTTTAAAAGGCGATTTGTACTGGCGCGACACCCGCACCCTTGAATTTGTGCCTGAAAAACCGATGAAGGGGGGCACAACCTACACCTGTACCCTGAATCTTTACAAACTGTTTACTGTGCCAAAAGAGTTTGAAAAATTTACCTTCGGTTTTCAGACCATTGAACAAAGCTTTTCTGTTGCTGTGGAAGGGTATCAGCCGGTTTCTGACAACGACCTGGTTTGGAACCGAATACGGGGCACATTGCTTACGGCCGATGTCATCGACGGCAATGCACTGGAAAAAGTGCTTTCAGCAACCCAGAACAAAAGGAAACTTCCAATAACCTGGGAGCATGAATCAGGCCGTACAAAACATTATTTTACTATCGACAGTGTTAAACGAGAGGAAGTTCAGGCAACGATTCTGATTGCCTGGGACGGTTCATCCATTGGGGTTGCATCAAAAGGGAAGGAAGAGTTTGCCATTCCTTCCCTCAGCGATTTTAAAGTTCTTGGCGCGAAAGTTATTCAGCAGCCTTCGCAATACATACAGGTTCGTTTTTCGGATCCTCTGGCCAGAAACCAGAATCTGGACGGACTGATCAGGTTAAGTAACGGCGTATCCCTCACCTTCACCATCGAAGGGAATATTGTCAATGTATATCCGGCGGTTCGTCAGAGCGGTTCAGCCTCGCTCAGCATTGAACAGGGTATCAGGAACATCATGAACTACAAACTGCCCAGGACGGAAGTAATATCCCTTGCTTTTGAAGAGCTTAAGCCAGCTTTGCGGCTTACCGGTAAAGGGGTTATCCTTCCTTCTTCTCAGGGGCTCATTTTCCCGTTTGAAGCGGTCAACCTGAAGGCTGTTGATGTGCGCATTATAAGGATATTTGAAAACAACATCGCCCAGTTTCTTCAGGTAAATCAGCTTGACGGCACCAATCAGATGAAGCGGGTGGGTCGGCTTGTTTTCCGCCGGGAAATCCCTCTGACATCATCCACGCCCATTGATTATGGTGTATGGAATACCTTCAGCCTTGACCTGAGCCAGCTGATTAAACAGGAACCGGGGGCTATTTACCGGGTAGAACTTGGCTTCAGGAAAAAGCATTCCACGTATCCGTGCGCCGGCGGAAATGACCAGCAAACGGAGGAGGAAGAAGAAGCAGCAGAAGATGAAATGGTTGCTGAACAGGAATACAGCTATTGGGATGCCTGGGAGGGCTATGAATCGGGTTATTACGACGATGAAGAATATTACTATTATGAGGAAGAAGAACGGCGCAGCCGAAATGATCCCTGTTCCAATGCCTATTATCATGAGGGGCGGAAAGTAGCCCGCAACATCCTGGCTTCCGATCTGGGCATTATTGCCAAGGGAGGAAGTGACAAATGGCTCACGTTTGCGGTTACTGACCTGAAGACGACGGATCCTCTTTCCGGAGTTACTCTCGAGGTTTACAATTACCAGAAACAGCTCATTGCCAGCACTACAACCAATTCTGACGGACTGGCAAAGGTTCGGACCGACGGGATGCCGTTTCTTCTGATTGCCCGATCAGGAGACCAGCGGGGCTATTTGCGGCTGGATGAAGGTTCATCGCTTTCGCTGAGCACATTTGACGTATCCGGCGCTCCGGTTCAGAAGGGGCTTAAGGGATTTATTTACGGTGAGCGGGGTGTCTGGAGGCCCGGCGATACCCTCTTCCTTACCTTCATTATGGAAGACAAAGCCGACCTCATTCCCGAAAATCATCCGGTAATTCTCGAACTGGTTAATCCTATGGGCCAGCTGGTTAAGAAAATGGTCCGTTCCAAAGGTATGAACGGATTCTATCAGTTCACCATTCCTACTTCGGCCGATGCCCCAACAGGAAATTACACCGCCAATATCAAAGTCGGCGGCACGGTTTTCAGCAGGGTGCTGAAGGTCGAGACCGTGAAACCCAACCGGCTGAAAATTGCACTCGATTTTGGCACCGACCGGCTCTCCGTTTCCCGTCCCGATATTAAGGGAACCATGAAAGTTACCTGGCTGCACGGAGCCGTTGCAAAAAATCTCAAGGTCAATGTCAGGGCAACGCTGAATGCCATACCTACATCGTTTGAGAAGTATCCGGAATATGTATTTGATGATCCGGTGCGCCGTTTTGAATCGGAAGAGCGTACGATTTTTGAAGGAAACCTCAATGAAAACGGAGAGGCTACGTTCTCCTCATCCATAAGGATTGACGATGCCGCACCGGGCATGCTGTCGGCAGCCTTTCTTACCAGGGTTTTTGAAGAAGGCGGCGACTTCAGCATCGATCGCTTTACCATACCATATGCACCTTACCGTACCTTTGTGGGCATCAGGGTTCCAAAAGGGGACAAAGCCAGGAACATGCTTCTGACCGATACCCTTCATACGGTTCAGGTAGTGACGGTTGATCCCGAAGGGAAGCCCGTATCGGCCAGAAACCTGGAAGTGAAGATTTATAAAATTGAATGGAAATGGTGGTGGGACCGTTCCGGAGATGATCTGGCCGATTACCTCGGAAGCAGCTACCACCAGCCTGTATATGCCACCACCCTGTCGACCTCAGGCGGGAAAGGCAGTTTTCAGTTCAAGATCAAATATCCCGAATGGGGCCGTTTTCTTATCCGGGTAGTTGATCCGGAAGGCGGGCATGCCACAGGAAAAATCGTATACATTGACTGGCCGGGCTGGGCCGGAAGATCGACGGAAAAAACGCCTTCCGGAGCTTCCATGCTGATCTTTTCGGCCGACAAAGAAAAGTACCAGGTTGGGGAAGAGGCTGTTATTACTTTCCCTTCGGGAGGTGCAGGCCGCGCCCTGGTGAGTATTGAATCGGGTTCTGGGGTTATTGATGCCTATTGGGTAAAAGCCGAAAAGGACCAGACAGTGTTCCGCTTTAAGGTTACTGAGGCTATGGCTCCCAATGTATATGTGCATCTGACCCTGGTACAGCCCCATGAGCAGACAGCCAATGACCTGCCCATCCGCATGTACGGGGTAATTCCCCTGCTGGTGGAAGATGCCTCAACCCATCTTGAACCGGAAATTATCATGCCGGATGTTATTAAGCCGGAGGAAAAGTTCACAGTAGAGGTGAAGGAAAAAAAGAGGCAGAACATGACCTATACCCTGGCTATTGTGGATGAAGGTTTGCTTGACCTGACGCGGTTCAGGACCCCGGATCCCTGGAGCAGTTTCTATGCCCGGGAGGCCCTGGGCGTCCGCACCTGGGATCTCTACGACATGGTAATAGGCGCCTATGGCGGAAAACTTCCCCTGCTTCTCGGCCTCGGAGGTGATGAAGAAGGAAAGGTTGCAGGAGCCAAAAGCCGGGCAACACGTTTCAAGCCGGACGTTATGTTTGCCGGTCCGTTTACGCTCGATAAGGGAGAAAAGGCAACCCACACATTTACCATGCCGAGGTATGTTGGCTCTGTGCGCGTTATGGTCGTGGCCGGTAACGGCAGGGCTTACGGTGCCGCCGAAAAAACGGTTCCGGTAAGAAAGCCGCTCATGATCGCTGCTACCCTGCCGAGAATCCTCAGCCCCGGTGAAAAGGTTGACCTTCCCGTCACCGTCTTTGCTATGGAAAAGGAAATCCGCCAGGTAAAAATTGAAGTAGAAACCAACGATCTCCTGGTTCCTGCCGAGGGAAATACCCGTGTGGTTTCTTTCAGCAATCCGGGTGACGAAACCATAACCCTTCCTTTCCAGGTGGCATCAAAAACCGGGGTGGCGCGTGTTCGTGTTAAGGCAGTGAGCGGAAACGAAACAGCCCGTTACGATATCGAACTGGATGTAAGAAATCCGAATGCACCTGTTACTGCTTACAGGGAAGGAGTCGTTGAACCCGGGAAAAACTGGGAAGCTGCCTGGCAGGGACCCGGCATGGCAGGAAGCAACAGCGGTGTACTGGAAGTTTCATCCCTTCCCCCGGTTGATTTTGGACGCAGGCTTAAATACCTTCTTACCTATCCTTATGGTTGCGTGGAACAGACTACTTCAGCTGTTTTTCCGCAGCTTTATCTGGAAGATGTTATGGAACTGAAGCAGGAGGAAAGGGAAACAATTAAGAAGAATATTCTTGCCGGCATTGAACGCTTAAAGCTGTTCCTGCGGCCCGACGGAGGATTCAGTTACTGGCCGGGAGTCAATGAATCAGATGACTGGGCCACATCCTATGCGGGTCATTTTCTTCTGGAAGCTGAAGCGAGGGGATACACGATACCGGCAGGATTCAAACCTGCGTGGATTCGTTATCAGAAAGCAGCCGCACGCGACTGGACTTCCGTGAGCGGCAAATACAAGTACCTGGCGTATCAGCAGAGCGACCTGATGCAGGCATACCGGTTATTTACGCTTGCTCTGGCCGGATCGGCCGAAATGGGAGCCATGAACCGGCTGAGAGAAAGAAACGATCTGTCGGTTGAAGCCGCCTGGCGTCTGGCGGCCGCCTATGTTCTGGCAGGCCAGCCCGAAGCGGCACGGGAACTCGTCAAAGACAAAGGGACAAAATCGTCTGCCTACAAAGGTTTCAGCCCAACTTACGGATCGGCCGAACGGGATGAGGCTATGATTCTGGAAACCCTCGTTTTGCTGGGCGACAGGGAAAAAGCATTCCCTCTTGTTAAACACCTTTCTTCCGTTTTGAGCGGAGACTACTGGCTCAGCACCCAGACAACGGCCTACAGCCTGATGGCCATTTCGCGGTTCGCCGGCAAAACAAAATCAGAAAAAGGCTTAAAGTTTTCCTACAGCTTTACTCAAAGTAAAGGTGTAAATGCTTCTACTGAAAAGCCTGTAATACAGATTGATATACCAAAGAATCTTTCTGATCAGGGATCGGTTCAGATCAGCAACAAGGGAACGGGGATTCTGTATGCGCGGGTATTGATCACCGGCACGCCGGAAACCGGCAATGCGGTTACCAGCGAAAACAACCTGAAGATGCAGGTACGGTACCGCACGCTGGACGGACAGGCAATTGATGTGCGTTCACTAAAACAGGGAACCGACTTTATTGCCGAGGTCACACTGACGCATCCCGGAATCCTTGGTTATTACAAGGACATGGCCCTGACCCATGTGTTCCCCTCAGGATGGGAAATACGAAACCTTCGCATGGAGGATAACCAGTCGGCCTATCGTTCCGATGTGCCGCGTTATCAGGATATCAGAGATGACCGGGTGAATACCTTTTTTGACCTGCCCAAAGCCGAAAGCCGCACATTTGTGGTATTACTGAATGCGGCCTATACCGGAAAGTTCTGGTATCCGCCGGTACAGTGCAGTGCTATGTATGACGCAACAGTGAATGCTTCAGACGGAGGTATGTGGGTGGAGGTAATCAAATAGGCTAAACGCAGGAAGGAATTTTTTTACCGGCTGGCTGGCCAAATCGCCAGCCAGCCGATAAAATTTGCGCCTTTATACAGGATTGACACATGTTGTGCCTTGATTCGCCTGCTCTCCTGATGCGCAATGCGGGATAAAACTCCTTACCTGAATGGTGCAATGCGATTCAGGAAAATTTGGCGTAAATTTCGGCCGTAATAAGTACGATTTTATGGACAAAAAGGAACAATTCAGAGCTCTCATCGAGCAGGGTTATACCTGCAAGGGCGATAGTCTGGTTTTGGGTGCGGCCATGTACAACGGAGAGTGCCTGACAGGTGCCCATATCCGGATTCCCTTACGCACCATGAACCGGCATGGTCTGATTGCCGGGGCCACAGGAACGGGAAAAACAAAAACCCTTCAGGTGATTTCCGAAGAACTTTCCGAAAAAGGGATCCCGGTTCTGCTGATGGATGTGAAGGGGGATCTGAGCGGAATAGCCATGCCCGGAGAAGAAAAACCCTTCATAAAGGAACGCCACCAGAAAATAGGTTTATCATACTCTCCAAAGGGCTTCCCGGTCGAATTGCTTTCGCTTACCGGCAAGGATGGTGTATCGCTGAGGGCGACCGTTTCGGAATTCGGACCGGTGCTGTTGTCCAGAATCCTCGGCCTGAACGATACCCAAAGCAGTGTAATGGCAGTCATTTTCAAGTACTGTGATGATAATCAGCTTGCTTTGCTTGACCTGAAAGACATTCTGCAGGTAATAAAATTTATAACCGGCGAGGGGAAGGCCGAATTCGAAAAGCAGTACGGGAAAGTCTCGGCCGCAACAACAGGGACCATTATGCGGAAAATAATGGAACTTGAACAGCAGGGAGCAGAGCATTTCTTCGGGGAACTGTCGTTCGAAATACAGGATCTTCTGCGCAGGGATAAAAACGGCCAGGGAGTGATCAGTATTGTGCGTTTGACGGATATTCAGGATAAGCCCAAGTTGTTTTCCACCTTCATGTTGTCACTCCTTGCTGAAATTTACAATACCATGCCCGAAAAGGGAGACATGGAAAAACCGGAACTGGTTGTATTTATTGACGAAGCCCATTTGATTTTTGAAGAAGCGAGTAAGGCACTGCTCGATCAGATCGAGACCATTGTCAAACTTATCCGGTCAAAAGGAGTTGGGATCTTTTTTGTGACGCAGAATCCAATGGATGTGCCCAACGAGGTTCTGGCCCAGCTGGGTTTGAAAGTTCAGCATGCCCTGCGTGCTTTTACTGCTCTCGACCGGAAGGCCATTAAGCTGACGGCTGAGAACTTTCCCCTGTCGGACTTTTATAAAACGGATGAGGTTCTGACCTCTCTCGGAATCGGGGAGGCGCTGGTAACTGCCCTGAACGAAAAGGGAATTCCTACTCCTCTGGCTGTGACAATGGTCCGGGCGCCCAGAAGCAGGATGGATGTCCTTACACCGGAGGAAATATCTGCCATCAACCGTTCTTCGGAACTGGTAAGGAAATACAATCAGGTGATTGACAGAGAAAGCGCCTATGAAGTGCTCGGGCGGAAAATGGAACGGATGCAGGAGGACAGGGAAAGAAAAGAAGTACGGGAAAGCAGGCCGGTACGGACACCATATGGTACAGGATACCCTCAGCCCGGCCGTACAAGAAGGCCTTCCTCCTATCAGGGAATACCTCCTGTTGTTAAGGTACTGACCAGTGCTACCTTTATCAGGGGTGTTATGGGGGTATTGAAGAAGATGATGTAGCCGACCGTTTCTCAGATCAATGTTCCCGGCCCGCTTTGATTCCGAATGAAATGCCTGCCGGGGTTAATCAGAATAAGATACCATTCTTATTTGGGGTATAAGCATATTGTAAATCAGGAGCTTGCCTGCCAAGGGGGTTCCTGCACCCGTGATTATTTTGATTACTTCTGTGGCCATAATGGCGCCTGCGATTCCCGGCAATCCGCCAGGTATACCCAGTTCTTTTGCCCTGGCGGAATTTTCAGGAGTCAGTTTTGCAGGAAAAAGGTCGGAAAAGCCCGGACTGTTGTTGTACCGGAATACGGTCACCATGGCCGACCAGGTATGCAAAGCTCCGTATACAAGAGGTTTTGACAATGTGCGGGCTGCGTTATCGAGGGCACAGGCAGCCTCAAAACTGTCGGTAGCATCAACCAGAACATCATAGGGCCTGCAGATTTCAGGAGCATTTTTCAGGTTGAGGAAAATGACGTGTAATGAATATTTGTTCAGATGGTTCAGGCTGATCAGTCTTTCCTTTGCCACAATAGCTTTGTGTTTGCCCAGATCCATGCTTCCATACAGTATCTGGCGCTGAAGATTGCTTTCGTCAACCAGGTCGTTGTCGGCAATGCCAATTTCACCAACGCCTGCTGCAGCGAGGTACAAAATAAGCGGATTGCCCAGGCCCCCGGCACCGGCAACCAGAACCTTCGCCTTCTTGAGCTTTTCCTGACCTTCAATGCCGATTTCGGGAAGCATCATCTGGCGGGCATACCGACGTACTTCCTGGTTGTTGAGGAGAGAATTATCCATAGGCAAGAGTGTACAAAATGAAGCTAAAAATAATCAAATGGCATGAATTAGGATATCAGACAGGATAAGTGGTGTAATTTCTGCAATCATTGATAAAAATTTCTTGCTTTAACGAAAAGGAGTTGCAAGCAATTTGTATTTTTACACGGAACATAATATTCCGGATTGTTTTTTTCATTAAACATTGAGTTTTACCAGGGAAAAAAGTCTGAAAACCTCATATGAAGAAAAATAATGCCTCCGTCATAAATAGCCTTTTTCTAGCTATTTTTTTTGTTTTGCATTATTTATACTTTGCTCTTTTCTGCCGGTACCATCTAGGTTTTCAGGAGCAAACACAATTATTCCGTTTTTCCTCTGATTATTTTCTGCCTTTTTTATCCAAACCGGGAGGGTTATCGGAATATGCAGGTACTTTTCTGATCCAATTCTATCAGAATTCATGGGTTGGTGCCGGAATTGTAACTCTGGTTTCTATAGCTCTTTTCCTTGTAACCCGCAATGTTTTCAAAAAGTTCAACATACAGGGTATTTGCTGGTCAGTCATTCCGATTGTATTTATTACTGCACTGCAGAGCCATCATCACTACTACATCAGTTCAACAATAGCCCTGGTGCTGGCTTTGGGATTTACCCTGATCTATTTGCATGTAAAAAGTTTCCAGAACCGTTTGATCATTGGAATTCCGGGCTGGATTATTCTGTATATACTCGCTGCGGCATACAGTTTTCTCAGTCTTGTAATCATTCTGCTATATGAAATTCTGGAGCGTAAAGAAAAAAATCCGGTTATATCGGGTATTTTTCTGATAATGGGAATTGCTGTTCCTTTCATTGCTTCCTGGTATATATGGCAGATCAGCACAAAAGATGCATGGACCTTTCTTTTTCCTCTGCAGATCCAGACAAATGTAAAGTGGAATCTGCCTGCACTTTTGCTGTATTATCCGGTGGCTGTAATTGTTCATAAGCTGGCATTTGCTTTTATTGTGAATAAGTTTCAGGGAATTCGTTTCAGGAGCATTTTTTCAGGAATGGTTATTCTGGTTCTGGGCGGATGGTGGATACAGAGTAAAGCCTATGATGCAAAAACGGAAATCATGCTGGGAATAGACTATCAGGTTTGCCGCGGACGATGGGACGATGCGCTTTACCTGTCTTCTCATTATCCCGGATCAAACAGGGTCGTTACCTATTATACCAACCTTGCCCTGTTTAACAGAGGCCAGCTGCTTCAAAATCTTTTCGGATATAATCAGATAGGGAGCAACGGTTTATTTCTTTCCTGGGAAACGAATAACCTGACGCCGCTTTTTGGAATGGAACTGTATTATCAAATGGGTTATACGAATGAAGCATTCCGGTGGGCCTTTGAAGCAATGGTTGCCAACGGACTGAATCCCAGGTCGCTCAGAATGCTTGTTCTGTCAAGCCTTGTTAACGAAGATACTGTAATAGCTTCAAAATACATTACATTGCTGGAGCAAACATTTTTTTACAGACAATGGGCAAAAAAATACCGATCGTACCTGATGCATCCTGAAAAGTTAGACCTGGATAAAGAAATTGCCCTGAAAAGAAATTTACGAATGACATCAGATTTCTGGGCTGATGATAAGGATTTTGACAAATTGTTGCTGTTGATTCTCTATAATCATCCTGAAAACATAATGGCTTTTGAATACCATATCGCCTGCCTGCTTCTGGAAAAGAACCTGGATGCTCTGGCAAAAGAGGCAGAGAGATTTTCGCAGTTTGGTTATCGTTATTTGCCAAAGAATTATGAAGAAGCTATTCTGGTCTATGAAGCTTTGCACCGAAAAAATGCCTTACCGGCAGGATATTATGTCAGCAGGGAAACGCAGAATCGTTTTTCCCGGTACCTGGAAAAACTGGGAAAATACCGGAATGATCCTTCTGCTGCTGCCAATGCTCTATACAAAGATTTTGGAAATACATTCTGGTATTATATGAATTTTTATAAAGGGGAATAGATATGAAGGTTATTTTCCCGTTTCGCGATAATTATCTTTGGACATTTCTGATTTTTTTCATGGTATTTGCCTGTTCAGGCAGATATGAAAAACCAATCCCTGTTGAACGGCAACCGGAAATTTTTCCGGATTACACAGATGTTGTTCTTCCTCCGAATATAGCTCCGCTTCGTTTTCAAATAAGGGAAGCCGGAGAGAAATTTCTGGTGAAAATATATACTGACAGTACCAGGGTGCTTACCGTTCATACCGGGAACGGGATTGTCAGGATTCCGGCAAATGCCTGGAAGAGTCTGCTGTACAAGTCAAAAGGGGAAGACATTTATTTTGCAGTTTGGAGCAGGAGGGGAGGGAAGTGGTATACCTATAAGACCATCCGGAATCACATTGCTTCGGAAAGGATTGATTCCTTTCTTGTTTACCGCCTGATCGATCCCGGATATGAAATATGGAACAACATGGGAATTTATCAGCGTTGCCTGGAAAATTTCACGGAGAAACCTGTAATGATAAATTCGTTTAGTGATGGGAATTGTATGAATTGTCATTCATTCTGTCAGAATAAAAGTAATCTTATGTTGTTTCACATGCGTGCCAGGAATGCGGGAACTATTGTATACAGGAACGGTGAACTGCACAAGGTAAATACAAAAACAGAAAAAACTATTTCTCCGGGAGTATATCCTGCCTGGCACCCGGGAGGGAGGTATGTTGCCTTTTCAGTCAATAGAATTATTCAACGCTTTCATTCTGTAAAAGACAAAAAAATTGAAGTTCAGGATACTCTTTCCGACATCGTTTTATATGATGCTCAAACAAACACTCTTACTACTTCACCGGTTCTTTCTTCAGCTGACCGTTTTGAGACATTTCCTGCCTGGTCGCCTGACGGGAAGTTTCTCTATTATTGCAGTGCCAAAGCACTTCCGCCTCAGGAGTTCAATAAAATCAAATATGATTTGCTCAGGGTATCATTTGATGCGAACACACGAAAATTTGGAACGGAAGCCGATACCATCCTATCATCAGCAAAAACCGGAATGAGCATTTCTTTTCCGAGGGTATCGCCAGACGGTCGTTTCATCTTGTTCTGCATGTCGGTTTATGGTAATTTTACAATCTGGCACAGGGAAAGTGATCTGTATCTCTTTGACCTTGTAACCGGAAGTATGGCAAGGCCGGATATCAACAGTGACCAGGCGGAAAGTTATCACAGCTGGTCTTCAAACGGGCATTGGATTGTCTTCAGTAGCCGCCGAATCAACGGATTGTATACCATGCCCTTTTTTGCCTATTTTGACGGGGAGGGCCACTTCAGTAAACCTTTCCTTCTTCCCCAGGCCAATCCTCTTTTCTATGACCTGTTCATGAAGTCTTTCAATGTGCCTGAATTTGTAACATCCGAAATAAACCTTAGTCCGAGAATTCTTGCGGGTATTGCAAAAAAGGAAGCAGAAAAGACCGTATACGTTGAAAAAGAGGAATGATTTTGAAGAGTTTGTATTACAGATTTTTTTATCCGGAGTCTTCTTCCGACATCAGGAGGGAATGGCATGATTGTATTTTGCAGATCCACAGGTTTTCAGTAAAAGAAAAAGTACGAATTGTCAAAATAACCTGTTTTGCTGATATCGGCAACTCTAATCTCTGGAATGACCTGAAAGAGGAAATACGAAACATGCTGTCGGAACTTTTTTACCCGTTTCAGCCAACATTTTCACTTATTCCCCAGCCTCCTGAAAAGCCATACAATTTTGTGACAGAAGCCGGCTATCTGGAGGTGAGCGAAGATACAGAAATATTGCATCGATCCGTTTATGCAACCGATTATGTTGTGATTAAAACCAATAATTACAGGGAATTGTGGGTTAGCGGGTGTGGAACAACGGAAGAAGCTTTACCCGTAAGCAAGGCAGGTGAGTCAGCTTTCGGGACAATGCTTTCTGTTCTGGCCAGGGAAGGTTTTTCGATAGACAATGTAGTTCGTCAATGGAATTATATAGGGCAGATAACAGCATCCGGAAATGGAGGAAAGGAGACAAATTATGATACTTTCAACAGGACACGCTATCAGATCTTCCATAAATGCAAAAAAGAACCGGGTTACCCTGCAGCTACCGGAATCGGAATGAAGCTGAAGGGGGTAATTATCGATTTTATGGCATTGCAGTCAGATGATTCCATTAAAATTATTTCGGTTGAAAATCCCAGGCAACGAAATGCATATCAGTACCAGCCTGACAAAACAAAAAGCAATGGAACAGTCCCTTTTTGTCCTCCCCTGTTTGAAAGGGCTAAATTACTTACCTCCGGAAGAAACGTCACATTGTGGATTTCGGGTACAGCATCCATTATTGGTCAGCAAACTGTGGGGGTAAATAATCCGAAGGAGCAGGTAACAAATACTCTGCAGAATATACAGGTATTGTGCAGTCAAAGTCTTCGGGGTAAAAAATATACCGATGAATCAGACATTTTAAAAAAGGCAAGATATTTCAGGATTTATGTAAAAGCCAGAGAGCAGATTCCTTATATACGGTCCCTGTGCGGAAAATACTTTTCCCCGGGCTGTATTTTGTTTCTTGAAGCAGATATATGTCGGGATGAACTTCTTGTTGAAATGGAAGGTGAAATTGTTTTGTAAAAAGAAATCAGCCGGCTGACCCTGGGCCAACCGGCTGATTTTTTCAAGTGCTGCAGAAATTCTTAAAAAATAGAGTTCTAAGACATTTCTGACGTGCAAGGTATCAGAAGCTTAAACACAATCCCACATCAATCGGGAACAATTCCGGCCCTCTGTTTTTCTCAAACAAAGGGGTAGCGTAGTAATTTCCATATACCTGGAGATTACGGTAGCCAACCCTTGCCGTGTAGGCATAGCGCAGAGGCGAAAGGTTAAAATCATCACGGATTTTGTCTTTTTGTTTTCCATCCAGTTTATAGATTACCTTGGTATGGCTTCCGAGTTTAAGTCCTCCCACCACACCTACTGAAAAATACAGACGTTTCTTCGGAGGGCCCGGGAACTGGAATTCCAGCAAAAGAGGCAGGTTCAGGTATGTGGTAGCCAGTTTGGTTTTTTCCAGATTAATTCCGCGGGCACCGTAATCGAGCGATACGGTATTTCCCAGACTGTCCTTGGTAATGCTGTTGTTCCCGTCAAAATGGTAATTGTTGAAGGCAAAACCAAGTCCGGTAACCAGCCCGATTTTATCAGAATACAAGCCGAAACTCTGTTCGAACAGATTGAGGTTATAATTCCAGGACTTGCCGGTATTCAGGTCCATGAAGCGGTTTTCGTCGGTGCGCGACATGCTGAAATCCCTGTCAACAAAGTTATTCAGACCGAAGGCAAATCCGGCCCAGTGTCCTTTCATCCTTGGATGGGAGGTTTTTTCTCCATGGTCTTCACCTTCCGTTTCAACTTCAACTTCTTCAGGAGCTTTTTCATCAGGCTTTTTATCTTCGTCAATTTCTGTCACTTTTACAATGGTCTCCGGGCCGTCTTCAATAATGGCAATGCCTTTTTTCCCGATTTTCAGGCGGACAGTGTCTTTCTTGTTATCGGCTGACACAATGATGACTCTTTCAGAAGAAGTACTGTCGGAAAGTTCATCCGGTTTTTCAGTGCCTGCGATCCCTGACGAATCAGAATCCTGCATGTAAGCCGGAATGACAAATGCTGTAAACACCAGCATTAATAGTAAACGTTTCATAGTTTTAATCATTAGATTCAACAATCTGAACAGGTTATTCTGTCAGTATGACGGACAGGAGGAGGATTTGTTACAGGGTTCAGTTATTTTTTTTAACCGGAGCCGACAATGCAAACAGGGGGGATTCAAAATCCACGGCAATGAGATTTCCGTCGGGACCATATTTTTTGTCGAGGCGGATTTTTGCTCCGGTAAGTTTGCCCAGGCCATTGACACCAGCTTCAGCAATGTCCCACAGGGTAATTGGTGTTTTGTCGTTTGCTGATACCGGCTTGATTCGCTTCCTTATTTCCATGGCGGCAAGTTCAGGCAGGGACAAATATTCTTCACGAGGTTTTTGCTGAAGGGTTGACGAAGGTGTTCCGGTCAGTGCTGCCTGCATTCCCAGCGAGGGATACGTATAAGGAACAGGCTGGAGAGGAATCGGCTGAACTTCTTTCAGCGCAAAATCCTCTTTAGTTTCATTTGACGTTTGTGCTTGCGTAACCAGGGTCTTCCCCTCGGGCATTCCTGATTTTTCTGCCGTTGCGGTGTATTCCGGTTTGCCGGAGTTAACGGGCTGATCTACGGTACGGATTTCTTCAGAAGGTTTTTCTGCAGCAGGAACCTGAACAACGGTTGTACCGGCTGAAGGATGTGTTTCTGAAAAAGGTCTTTCCAGCAACAGGTACAAACCGGCCAGCAAGAGGAAGGAAGCGGCGGCTGCAAAAGCATTTCTGTAATACAAAAGGGTCCTTTTTCTGCCGCGGTATAATGCTTTTCTGGAGGGAAAGCGTATGGAAAGATCAGGAGAAAGGTGTACTTTCCGGAAAAGTTCAAGATCCTTTTGTTTTTCAGGGTGCTGGGTTAAATAGAGTTCCAGATTTTGCTCCTGACGCATGGTCAGAAGATTTTCTGACGAAGCAACGGCAAATTCTTCAAAATTATCAGCCGTAACTCTGGTCTTCAGCGCGAAATCCTTGTGAAGAGTGTTTTTCCCGGTAAAGGATTCATTTCCCGGAGTAAGGGAAAATTTGTCAATTTCAGAGAGCAATTCTTTCAGGTCAGGATTTTCACGGAGAAAGGCAAGAAAGAGGATGGTATCCTCGGGCGAAAGTTTTCCGTCGAGAAAGTCAGCTGCGTATACTTCAAAATTTTCTCTTGTAATCATATCAGATGACATTTTCGAGGCTTCCAATATAGTTTTTCAGAAAAACCCGTCCTCTGAAAATATATACCTTCACCTGGGATTCGCTAAGGCCGGTAATACGGGCAATTTCTTCATAGGAGTATCCTTCATAGTCGCGCAGCAGTATAACAGCTTTCTGAACTTCCGGAAGGCGGTTCATAGCTTCATGAAGAATTTCATTCAGGTCGCTGTAATGGGTATTGTGTGTGTCCATTTCATTTGGCATTTCATCGGTGAATTCCTGGCGGCTATCCTTTCGCAGTATGTCAATCATGGTATGGTAGGCGGCTGTAAACAGGTAACTTTTTGCTTTGCTGAATTCAACCGTATCGGCCCTGGTCCAGAGTTTTTCAAAGGTATCCTGCACAATATCCTTTGCCCTTTCCGCATCCCTGAGATTCTTCAGAACGAAGCGGTACAGGCTGTCGGCATACTGGTCTACACACAGGTTATATTCGTCAGTGGTCATGTTCTGGCCGGTAGTGTAAATAAGACGAATGTAACGAAGAAATGTTACACCTGAGAAGGAAATTATTTTCCGGCGCAATCAAAAAAGGTACTGACGGGTGTTTTTTGTGAAGGCCCGTGAATTGAAAAAAAAATACAGCCGACTGTTACCAATGGCCAGCCGGCTGTATTGGAAAAGCTTCTGAACTCAGAACGGGATGCCTGCCCTGAAAAAGATCACATCCAGAATCAGCCCCAGAAGGAAAAGTGAACCAAACTGACGGTTATAAACGAATGCATAACTGACAAGATACAATGGCCAGCTTCCTTTTGGGATATCGTCAGGTTCTGACGAAGGACGGGGTCTGGAAAATATACGGATGGTTTTAAACAGTTTTGGCAGGGCAAGCAATACGATCAGCACCGAAGCACCAGTCATTCCTGTTATGACAATCATTGCTACCAAAAGATACTGAAGTATTAAAAGACTGATGGTAAGGTACCTGGCCGATTTTTCTCCAACAATCACCGGCAGGGTACGAACGCCTTTTCCCTTATCTTCCTTAAGTTTGTCAATGTGTTTGCCGAGAAGCACCGATGTCGGACCGAGCGCATAAACAAGACTGATCCATAATACGCTCCAGTCCCATCGGCCGCCTGAGACCACAAGGAAAGTGCCTCCTACCATGAGAGGTCCCCACACCAGAACAACCGAGGGTTCCCCGAGCCCGTAATACTTGAGCGGCCATGTGTAAAATAAAAGGAAAAAGAGACCCGCCAGCATAAATACCAGGGCCGGAAATCCTGAATGAATGACAAGATACAAGCCTATGGCTGTTGCAAGTGCACCTGAAATAAAAATGTAGGTGAGAAACTGCCGGGGGTTCAGGAGTCCGTGCTCAAGCGCCTGAGGACCGTATTGGGCACGGTAATAATTGTTATGGTCAATCCCTTTCCGGTAATCCACATAATCGTTGATCAGATTGTTGGTGGCATGGGCAAGGACAAGGCCTGTCAGTGCAAGCAGGAACATGAACGGAGAGAAGGAACCTGTCCGGAAAGCCAGAAGCCCCCCTATACCTGCTGAAAGTGCCGTCATTACAAACACGGCTGAACGACTGGCAATCAGCCATCGGGAAATGATATCCAGATGGTTCCATTCTTCCTTCGAAATCCGGGGAATGACTCTCAGAGCCTTCCCCCACATAGCTACATTTATCATAACACGCTGATTTATTTGTTATAGTTGTAACAACAACCGACAAAAGAAAAAGGTTCAACTTCAAAATTTTATATCGCATTCAGAGATTTTTTTTACTTTTAACTTTTTGAAATATATTTTTGCACCGAATAAAATTTCAGAAATATGGCTGAACATATTGGAGAAATTATCCAGGTTATTGGTCCGGTTGTTGACGTCAGTTTTGAGAATGCAGGCGGGGACCTCCCGAAGATACATGATGCACTGGAAGTGATGCGGGACAATGGCGAGGTTCTGATTGTTGAATGCCAGCAGCATATAGGAGAAAACAGTGTTCGGGCCATTGCCATGGATTCAACCGACGGGTTGTACAGGGGGATGAAAGTCCGGGCTAC
>Ga0123519_10007496_pt1 | contig 16877 bp, 20 predicted proteins | sample YelNatPaOPRAMG02_FD_87396 | JGI IMG/M metagenome (GOLD analysis project Ga0123519, IMG submission 87396) | Hot spring microbial communities from Yellowstone National Park - Yellowstone National Park OP-RAMG-02 (version 2) | ecosystem: Environmental > Aquatic > Thermal springs > Hot (42-90C) ... | reverse complement strand
AATTTGCGTTTATCTCTTTCATTTAAGTGAAATCATGTCCAATTTTCTTAAAACATTGAGAAACGCAGATCCAGAAGTAGCATCATTAATAGAAAAAGAGTTGAAAAGACAACAAAACGGACTAGAAATGATACCTTCAGAAAATTTTGTTAGTAAAGCAGTTTTGGAAACCATGGGTTCAATATTAACAAACAAATATTCAGAAGGTTATCCGAAAAAAAGATATTATGGCGGCAATCAATTCATAGATGAGATCGAGACTCTAGCTATAGAAAGAGCAAAAAAACTTTTTGGCGTCGTTCACGCCAACGTTCAACCCTACTCGGGTAGTCCAGCCAACTTAGCTGTTTATTTGGCTACATGTAAGCCAGGCGACACAATAATGGGAATGAATCTTCCTGATGGCGGACATTTGACTCATGGATGGAAAACAAGTATAAGTTCAATTTTCTTTAATAGCGTTCCTTACCATGTCAGGCAAGATGGCTACATAGACTTTGATGAAGTTTGGGATTTAGCTAGAAAACACAAGCCAAAATTAATTTGGTGTGGAGCTACAGCTTATGTTCGTGAATTTCCATTTGAAGAATTTGGTAAAATTGCCGATGAGGTTGGCGCATACTTTGTTGCTGACATTGCTCATGTTGCTGGATTAATAGTGGCAGGAGTTCACAAAAGTCCAGTTCCTTATTGTCATATAATTACCACAACAACTCATAAAACATTGCGTGGTCCTAGAGGAGCAATGATAATGGTTACGCAAAAAGGAATTGAGAAAGATTCAGAATTGTGTGAAAAAATAGATAGAGCTATTTTCCCAGGCATACAAGGAGGACCACATGACCACACAACAGCTGCCATAGCAGTAGCTTTAGGTGAAGCAATGAAACCCGAATTTAAAGAATACGGGAAGCAAATTGTTAAAAACGCTAAAGTGTTGGCAGAAACTTTGATGGAAAACGGAATAAAAATTGTTACTAATGGAACAGATAATCACATGATTTTAATAGATTTAACGCCTTTTGGTAAAGGAAAAGGAATATTTGTTCAAGAGGCTTTAGATTTAGCTGGTATAACTGTAAATAAGAACACAATACCAAACGATCCATCATCACCCTTTTACCCCAGTGGCATACGCTTGGGCACACCTGCTTTAACTTCTAGAGGAATGAAGGAAAATGAAATGAGAATAATAGGCAAATGGATTGCAGATGTAATAAAAGAAGTAAGCCATTATGAATTACCAGACGATAAAGAAGAAAGAAACGAAGCTTTAGAAAAATTCAGAAAAGAAATAACTAAAAACAAATTAATAAAAGAGATTAGAAAAAATGTTTTTGAATTAGTCAAAAAATTTCCTATCTATGAAGACTTTTAAAGTGATTTTATGGAAGAGTTTACAGAAAAAGAAAGAGAAATACTAAAACCTTTTTTCACAAATTTAGACAAACCAGTTTTTGTTCTGCTGAATTTGCCTGAAGTTGTTAAAGGTGCTCTGTTTTCAAGATATAGCAGAACATCCAAAAGTTTGCGTCGAGTTTTGCTAGACGAATTCATACAGAATCCTGAAATAGGGTTTAATGAAATAGTCAAACTTCAAATGAAATCTGGCTTGAGTGAAATAATTGCAACAAAAAAAGCAGAAGAATTTTATGATAGAGTGTTGGTAGGATTTGGTGATGATTCTGTTGCAGAGTTAGCAGGAGTTCACATAGCATGTGAAAACATATCGCAACTGATAGCAGCAAAAGAAATAGAAGATTGCAGAATAGGTTTGTCGCCATTGGAAAAATCAACAAGATATGTCAGATTCGATGACAAAGTCGACGGCAAATACAAATATTACAGAGACCCTGATATAGCTTCATCTAAATTTGATTCGCTCTACGAAGAAACAATGGATTTTATTTTCGATTCTTATTCTGAAATGATAGAACCAATGATGGAGTTTGTTTCTAAAAAATTTCCCAAGCAAGATGACATTACTGAAAGAGCATACGAGTCAACAATTAGAGCTAAAGCGTGCGATGTTTTGAGGCAAATGTTACCTGTTTCCACTTTAACTAATGTTGGTATATTCGGCAATGGCCGAGCATTTGAATATATGCTAACAAAAATGTATTCATCTCCATTAGCAGAAGTAAGAGATTTAGCTCAATCTATACATGAAGAACTAAACAAAGTCATACCATCTTTTGTGAAAAGAGCAACAAACGAGAGAGGAATTGTAACTCAAAATTATATCAAAGAAACAAAAAAAGCAATGTTTGATTTAGTCAATCAAATGAAACTGATAGGAAAGATTAAAAAAACAGATTTGTCTATAGATGTCAAACTAATAGATTTTGATAAAGATGCTGAAGTCAAAGTTGTGGCAGCAATGATTTATCCATATTCAAATTTGCCTCTTGAGAAATTAAGAAACAAAGTAAGAAGAATGACCCCAGAAGAAAGAAGAAGAATAATAAAAGAATATAGTTCAAGAAGAAGCAACAGGCATCACAAATTGGGAAGAGCTTTTGAAAACACTTTTTATACTTTCGATATTCTTGCGCCAATAGGTTCGTTTAAAGATTTGGAGAGACACAGAATTCTTACTCAAGAACGTCAGCTATACACAACCTACTATGGTTATGACACACCGAAAGAAATAATAGAAGCAGGATTTGAGAAGAAATACAGAAAGACAATGGACGCAGCTTCAGTTGCATTCAAAAAAATAAGCAAATTATTCCCATTCCAATCACAATACGTTGTTCCAATAGGATACAAAATGAGATGGTATTTCAAAATGAATTTGAGAGAAGTTTGCCACTTAACTGAACTAAGGAGTGGAGTACAAGGTCACACATACTATAGAAAAATTGCGCAAATGATTGCTAATGAAGTTAAAAAAGTCCATCCTAATTTAGCTGAAGAAGCAACAAAATTTGTTGATATGAAAGAATATGATTTAGAGAGACTGGAAGCAGAAAAAAGAATTGACAAGAAAATGAAAGAAGTTGAAGAGAAATATGGAAAATAATTCAAAAAAATTAGTATATTCTTCAAGAATAACACCAATAGGAAAGAATAATACAATTTCACATTTTTATTGCTTTTTGTAAAATTATTATATTTTACCAATTTTCTATCCTGAGATATTTCTTTTTTGCTAATAGCGAAAGATCGTCATCTTTAGACAATAAAATATCACATCCAGATATTTTGAACGTAGCAGCAACAATAGAGTCCACTGTTGGTACACCGAAAGTTACTGAAACTTTTGCAGCCTCTTTAGCAATATTTTCATCCAAAACTATTACTTGAATTTTTTGAGATACTTTCATTTCATTTATTAAAGAATCTATGCTAGACAGAGTTATTCCACTCCTGATGGCTAATCTAATTAATTCAAATATGCAAATACTAGGAATAATCAACTTCCCCTTTCCATACAAAATTTCTTTATATAATTCAAGAGCCTTTTTGCTTTTGTTTTTCAATTCAAACAAGAACCAAGTATCAGCACAATATTTCATCTTTCCTTATGCCTCTCTTTTTGAATTTGCTTCCATGAATCTTTGGGTATTTTTATTTTTTGAAGAATATCAAAAAAATTTTCTTCAGGAGTCTTCGTTTCTCTAAATTTTGTTAAAATAATAGTTCCCGTGCCATAGTTTAATATTTTTAAAACTGATTTTGAGTTTATACCTTCAGCTCTTCTTATTTTTTCTGGTATAACAATTTGTCCTCTTTCACCTACTTTTACCAACTTGCTATATACTTTTTCTTCTTTCATGTAATCTTACCTAAAGTATGAATTCATATTTTATAAAATTATCGTTTTAAAAAATACTTGAGATATTTCTGTCAGTGAACATTTCCTCAAAAATAAATAGCATGAAGTTAAAAAAAAGCTGTCATTTTATAAAAAGTAATGTTTAAAAATTATAACTATTAATTACTAAGGAGATAAACATGGCTCTAAGACCAGGAAGAACAACAAGGACGATAAAGAGACCTTGGACTAGAGTTTCTCAGAGAAAACCCAAAAAAAGCTATGTGGTAGGCGTTCCTTTTCCAAGAATTCACACTTTTGAAATGGGTGCTAAGGACAAAGAGTTTAATACTACATTGATATTGAGAAATGAAAATTCTGTCCAAATAAGAGAAAACGCTTTAGAATCAGCTAGAGTAGTGGCTAACAAATATTTAGAAAAAGTATTAGGAAAGGATGGTTTTTTTATGAAAGTTCTTGTTTATCCACATCAGATATTAAGAGAGCATTCTATGGCTACAGGTGCAGGTGCAGATAGATTCTCTATGGGTATGAGAAAAGCTTTCGGTAAACCTAAAGGCAGAGCTGTAATTGCCTATTCAGGAACTAACATATTTTTACTAAAGCTAGATAAAAGCCAAATAAATGTTGGTAAAGAAGCGTTGCGTCGAGCAACAACTAAATTACCAACCCCATGTAAAATAATAGTTCAATAAATCGATAAAACAAGCTTTCTATACAATTTATTGATGTAGAGATAACAAAAACATTTTAAATATGAGCAATTCGTTTAATTTTTTCAAATGAATTCTCCAAACTTCTCCAATTTTTCTCCCTCTAAAATTTTGTGGATAACACTTTCCAATTTATCAACCGACACTCTTATTTGTTTTGTTGTATCTCTATCCCTTAATGTTACAGTATTGTCCTTTAGAGTTTGATAATCAATCGTCACATCAATTGGCGTCCCTATCTCGTCTGCTCTGGCATATCTCTTTCCAATAGATCCAGCATCATCATAAAAAATTCTTACACCCTTCATCCTTTCTTTCAATCTTTCATAAATTTCTTTTGCTTTGTCATCTACTTTGTCTTTGCTCACTAATGGGAAAACAGAAACAGAATTGAAAGATATTTTCGGATTTACTGACAAAAAGAATCTATCACCTTCTTTCTTCCATCCGTTATCTATTATAGCTAAAAGACTTCTATCAACACCAAAAGAAAGTTCTAAAACATGAGGTAATATCTTTTTTCCATCCCAAAATATTTCATGCGAAGTTTTTGATATTTTTTGATGTCCGGATAAATCATGATCAGTCCTGTAATGAACACCGCCAATTTCTTTGTATTCTTTCAGAGATTCAAAATAAAATTCTACATCCCAATGATATTTGTTATAAAAAGCTTTTTCATCGCCTATTAATTCTTTTAATCTGAATTTCTTTTCTGATAATCCAAGAACATTCAAGTAAAATTTTTGCACATAAACCAAGTGAGCAACATAGAATTTAGGCAATTTTTTCGCCATCTTTTTTGCTTTTATTTTCTTTGCACCAGTTTTTCTTTCATCTGCAAACAAGACTATCAATTCATAATCTTTGATTTCATCCCACTTTTCAAATTCATCAATTTTCGCAGGATCGAAAAATATTTGTAGTTCAGCTTGTGTAAATTCTCTTTGCCTTACTATTAGCTGGCGAGGAGATATCTCATTTCTAAAAGCTTTACCAATTACAGCAAGTCCCATTGGAAGCTTTTTTCTCATGGACTGAAATGCTCTAAGAAAATTAACATAAGGACCTTGAGCTGTTTCGGGTCTCAAATAAGCTTTTTCTTGTGACATGGGTCCGAATGGAAAGCTAAACATCAAGTTCATCTTACCCACTTCACTCAATTCACCAGAGCAAGAAGGACATTTTATTTTGTGTTTAGCAATCAGTTCATTTAGTTGTTTTTCTGACAAACCATCAAAATCGCCTTTAATTTTCGTTGCTATAAGCTGATCAGCTTTTTCCATTCTTCCACATTTCTTGCATTTAACAATCGGATCAATGAAGTTTTCTATATGGCCAGAAGCAACAAAAACAGGTTCAGACATTATCAACGAAGAATCAATTTCAAAATAATTGTCAGACAGGCTTAGAAAAAATTCTTTCCATAGATTTTCAAAATTCTTTTTCATCCCTGCTCCAACAGGACCATAGTCGTATATTCCACTCAAACCTCCATATATTTCGCATGAAGGATAAAAGATTCCCCTTCTTTTTCCCCAATCTTCTATATCTTTAAGCTCCATTTAATCACTGAATTTAATATAGGAAAGAATAATTTTAAATTCTCGCAGAAAGCGTTCATGATATTATCTTAAGCACTTTAGCTTTTATTTTTCCGATTCCACCGGTAGGTTCCACTAGAATGTTATCGCAAACCAAGCATTTAACAACAGAAGATGCTTTGTTAAAAATTATCTGTTCATTTTTGCATTTATCGCATTGAACTTTAACAAATCTGCTTTTTGGTTTTGGTATTAAATCCATTTCATTGCACCTTCTTTATTTGAAACTTTTTGGCTCTAAAACCTTCACCTTTGGTGTGCTTTTTGCCACAAACACTACATTTATATCTTAAATCCAATTTCTTTGTGGCCTTTTCATGATCAGGTTTTGGTCTAGGGAATCCAGTATAACCTTTGAGTTTGCGTAAATATCTTCTTTGCCCTTGAGCCATTTTTCTTCTAGTTTTCTTTTTCGCTATTTCAACAGTATGGAGCGTATGCTTTTTACAAAACTTGCAGTACACTTTCATTTGTTGCGGCAAATTCATACCTTCACCTTTTATATAGCTACATCTTCATCATATATAGCTTTTCCAGCTTTTATGAGTAATTGTGCATTTTCTTCAGGTAATTTAACTTTATCTCCTTTATTGTATGGTCCATATTTTTTTAAATCTATGCCTACAAACTCAGGTACATCTTCTAGCAAGACAACTTCAATTTTCTCCTCTTTTTCTACTCTACTATATTTATCTTTCTCTATGAATTCTTCTAGAAAAGAGCGATTTTTCTTTAAAATTTTGACTATAGATTCAAACAATTCTTGCTCTCTTTCGGTCATGTTGGATGGAGTAATACCAGTTCTCACCGATACTATGGCTTGAGTAACTATTTTAGACTCTCTTCTGTTGTAAATATCTTCTATCAGTCTTTCTAAATTCTTTATTTCTAACAAATCAATTCCTTTCTTTTTACTTAACTTTTTTTTCTGCTCCAGATAGCTTTTAACTTTATCGAAAAATCCATCTGGAAGTTTTGTCAACTGTTCACTTCTCTGTTCACTTCTCTGGACCTCTCTTATAAACTCAAATGTGATAGTTTCTTCTTCAGCCATCAATTTAGAATTGGTTGTAAAAGTTAAAATAGACTATTTAAATCTCTTCTTATAAAGATAATTGACAGGATTTTTTATATTTGTATGAAACTCATTACCACAATAAACACCCAGATCTTTGTAATAATTTTGGCTGTCGCAATTAGGCGGCAAAATATTTCTGTTTTGGTTTTTATGCCATCTAAGCTGAGCTTTGACATAATTTGTCCTCAAAGGCGGCAAATTTCTTTCATTCCATTCAATTATTTCTTTCTCTATTTGTTCCCACGTCCATCCTGCATTTCTCAAGAATGTTATCAAAACAAACAACGATCTCTTTCTACCATCACTCAAATTTCCTTCAAGAATCTTGAGAATACAAGGAGGAAAATAACTTTTATCAAAATATTTTACTCTCTTCTCTCTTCTCTCTTCTGTTACAGGTTGCTCTTTCTCTATCCTTCTTCTTTGCATCATATCAAGAGATTCTATAACAAGACCAGCAACCTCATTTCTTCTTTCCTCTCCTAAAAGAAATTTTGTTTTAATTGTTTTCACTTTTTCAATAGAAGCATCCTCTCTTTTGAAATTTTCAAGCTGAGATTTTTCTAAAGGTAAACTTACCAAGTGATTTTTTTCATGAAGAGAATAAGGCAGTCTAAATAAATGGCGAGATGAAATTAGGCCAGAGTCGATAACAACAACCTTGAACGGATCTAATCCGTTTTCATCTACAACATCTTTTACTTTTTTGTTGACTCTTTTTGATATTTCTTCCAGATTTCCTGTTTCTAACATTTTTTCTTTGAGATCATCGAAAATGTAAAATTTCAAATACTCTATTATGGCTCGCGGCAAATCGGGATACAACGACTCTACTGGTTTAGAATTTATTGTTTTTGGAAAAGATTGGAACGGGATAGCGATATGAAATCCTTTGCCACCAGTAAATTTTATAGAATAGTTTCTTACATCATGATCCTCTAAAGCTTCTAAAATGGATTTGACAGTCATTTTTGAAAAATCAAAGTCAGGACAATCCGGATCTATTATCAAATCCCATCCTATTCTCATCTTGCTTATTTCATTTAAAGATAAATCTGTTGATAATTGCATCGGATTGCTCCAGTGTTCCAGAGAGCCATGAAAAGAGACAACACCTTTCTTAACCATCTGAATTATATCATCTGGATAAAAGATAGCATTAGGCCTTTTGTCAAAACTTCCATTAGAATACACGCCAACAACTTCTCTATTTTTGCTTATTTCCAACAAAGCTTTCTGAATATCTTCTCTTGAGTAATACTCTAGAATGGAAGAAAAGTTAACCATATTATTCCATAAAAGGTTTAAATTCTTAAAACAAGATGGTTATTTATTTAATAGTCGTTTGCTGCTAGGTGAAAAAATGGGAAGAATAAAAACAATACAAATAAAGAATGTAGCAGAAAAATTGATGGAACTTATGCCAGACAAATTTTCTATGGATTTTGATGTAAACAAGAAAATTGTTTTTGAGAAACTTGGTTTAAATTCTAAAAGTACAACTAATAAAATAGCCGGATATATAACACATTTGATGAAAAATAAAACCAATCCTAAAACCTTTGAAACTCCTTACCAACAAAAAGATGAAAAACGAAAAAAGAAAAGAAGATAAATTATTCTCTTCTATTCATATTTGGGTGACGATGATATCACCATCCCGGTTTGATTTAATGAAAGGCGAGGTAGTTATTGAGTCACCCTTTTAATTCGTCAAGTGGGATTTTAAGAAAATTCAAATTTTATGTGTTTTAAAAAAATTTCACAAATGTAAATTCTTATAGCAACTTTTTCTAGGATTAATATCATCGAAAAAACAAACTTTAACTTACAATAACTCTTATCTTCTTTTTATTGACAATCGCTTTCATCAATTCTTTCCCAATTTCAGATGATTTACTAATTTTTATTTCATTTTTTTTACCAACAGTTGCTGACAAAATAAAATCTGATTCAACATAAATTGAAACAAGCTTGCCTCTTACCGATCTACTGAAAGAAAAAATCAAAGAATTGCCCGACTCTATTAGCTTGTGCTCAATCTCTTTGCCGCTGCTCATTACTTTAGGTTCAACGTCTATGTGAACACCCAATCTCTTTTCTATGTCAGCAATATTTTTTCCCTCTTTCCCAATCAATCTCGAAATGCAATTATTTTCAACCTTTACAGTAACTCTTTCAGGCGAAGTAAAAACTATCTCAGCATAAGGATCGTATTTCTTTATTTCATGCATTATACTTTTTCTCGCAAGTTCTTCCATTGCAGATGACTTTTCTTCCTTTATTGGTATAACAACATTTTCCTCGCCATAAGAGTATATTTCATACACAAGCTTTCCCGTTTCAAAATCTCTAACCTCAACAACTGGTCTTGCAAGATCAGCTTCTGTCATCCCGCTAGGTACTTTTACTGTCAAAACCAAATAATAAACATTTTTTACTTCACCATCTTTCAAGAAAATTACAGTATCTATCACATGCGGTATCATACCCAATTCAATTTTTCCAATGAATCTTTGTATAGCGTCTATAGCTTCAGAAGCGTGCACAACGCCAATCATACCAACACCAGAAAGTCTCATATCTGCAAATATTCTGAAATGTTTCTCTAATCTGACTTCGTCAAATATAGTATAATCCGGTCTAACTAGAAGCAAAATGTCGGCAGTCTTTGCAAAATCACCATTTAATGGACCATATTGAGTTACTTCATCCGGCACTTGCAAATCTCTGGGAGATTCCAAAGTTTTCAATATCACATTTTTTTCTTTTATGTAAAAATCTGCAATGCTAGCTGAAAAGGTTGATTTACCAGAACCGGGTGGTCCAGCTATTAAAATGCCTTCAGCTTTGTTTCTCAGCCTCTCTATAAGTTTATCCGAAAGTTTGTAATCAGTTAAGCTCAATTTTACAATAGGTCTTACAACTGTTATTTCAAAACCATCTGAAAAAGGCGGTCTGGCTATAGCAATTCTATAATTGCCCAACTGGATGACAACAGCACCACCACTTTCAGCTTCTATGAATGCATTATCGCTGCTTCTTGCCTTTTCAATTATTTCATAAATCATTTTTTGCATTTCTTCCCTTGTAATTTTGCTTTTTTCTATTTCAACTAATTCAAATTTTCCCGGCTTACCTCTTTTAGCCATCGGTACAACATTCTCTTTCAAGTGAACGCTCATCGTATCTTCTGTGAAGTACTTTTCAAAAGGAAGTTCTTTTACTTCTGTTATTGGAGGAAGATACTCAGTTTTAACACCTTCAGCTTCGCCTGTTAAAGCTTGGACATAGTCAGCAGTTAGCAAAACAGCGTTTTCTTCTTTAGCAACATCTCTTATTATTGCGTCTAATCTACCACCTTTTGCAAGTTGAATGTCTTCGAGAGTTGGTCTTTCACCAGAAAAACGCAAAGCAATCTTGTTCTTCTCACACAATTTTCTTATCTTTTTCAATTCATCCAAACCAAGAAAACCTGACTCTCTTCCTTTAGACGCTTGCGCTTGTAGTTCATCCAAAACAGCTCTAGGTATTATAATTTCCTTCAAATCTTCAAATTCTTCATTTTCAATCATCTGAGAAATTTTTCCATCTACAATTATGGATGTGTCAACGCAAATTTTAGTTATTTTCATTTCAAATCCCTTAAAAAGAATGATTTAAATAAATTTATGCATTTCATTACTTATTATCGTTTGTGTATTTTGCTATTTCGTAAGACTTTTAAATTTAATGAAACAAAATTTCAAGTGGTCGAAATAACTAAACCTATGTGTCCTGATTGTGGCAGTAAACAAGTAAAGATAAATGGAACTGAAGTTTACTGTGAAAAATGCGGTCTGGTTATTTCTGATATCCAACTTTCAGAGATGGTAGCTTGATTTGCAAATAACCAAACCAAATTTGGATTTTAAATAGCATTACTTGCGCTCTATATCATATCCTCCTTTATCTGGCTGTTAATTAATTCTGCTTGCTGAGAGCTCCATTCTTTGTTAGAAACCTTCTTCATATATTCGCACCAAATGTCAATAAATTTCATTCTTTCTTTTTTGTTTTGTCTAATCTGCTTTCTCAATTCTTTTATGTCAATCATTTCTATCGCCATAACAAAGATAGCTTTTTATCAACTTTTAACATTTTAGAAAAATTTTCTAATTTCTTTTTATCGATTTTTTCACTAAAAATATTGTAAAGATGTCTCGCGTCTTCTTTATCCTTATCTGAGCCTAGAAATATTTTATAAGCTATCTGCAATTCTATTGGAGAGAAATAAAGACTATTTTTATCAAATATAACTTTAATTCTATTTTTTAAAGCAATTTTATCTATTTCTGTTTTTGCAAACTTGATTTCTAAATTCGGCACGAATTTGTTTTTTCTTGCAATTCTTATCGACAAATTTTTTTCCAATAAACACATAGACCCTTTAACATCTGTTGCATTAACAACCCAATACTGTCTTTTCTCAATTTCTTTAATGAATTTTGTCAAATCGCATTTTTTAACAATAACATCTACATCTTCTGTAGCTCTCGTTCTCCCGAAGAATATAGCCAAATATCCGCTAACAATAACATAGCTAGTATACTTTTCAAGAATTTTTATTAAAGATATCACAAACTTGTCAAGATTGTTTATTTCCTTTTCATTCAGAATTATTTCATTTTTTTTAATTTCTATATCCAATACAAACACCTATTTTTTTGATAACACTCTTTGAACAATTTCCTTTAGCGTCAATTCTTCTTCTTTGCCTGTTTTCATATCTTTTAGCTTTATTTTTCCATTTTGAATTTCTTTTTGCCCAACAATAACAACAAAAGGTATTTTTCTCGAATTCGCATATTTCAATTGCTTATCCAATTTCGCATCTGGGTTTGGATACAGCTCACTAGCAATTTTGTTTTCTCTCAACAATCTTATAATTTCCAAATATTTGGGTATAAAATCAGCAGAGAGGATTGCTACTAAGACAGTGGGAGATTCAGCTAAATCTGGAATGAGACCAAATTGCTCAGCCGCTTCCAATGTTCTATCAAACCCAAGACCAAAGCCTGTTGCTGGCATGTCTATTCCTGATATAGACTTTATCAAATTGTCGTATCTCTCACCACCCAAAACCGAGCCGGCTGTGAAGCCTGGAATAACAACTTCCCAAATAGGACCGCTAGAATATGAGAATGAGCGAACAATGGTGGGATCAAATTCATACCAAGATTTGTCAAAACCCATATCTTCAAGATATTTCAATATCGTTTTTATAGTTTCATTCGGCTTCAACCCTTTCACTTTCTTTAAATATTCTTTCGCCCTTTCTTTTTCTATCCCTTTCTTTATCATATCCCTTATCACACCATCTTCTCCAATCTTTCTTAGTTTGTCTATTGAAGCTAAAGCTTCGTAAGGAATATCTTTTAGCAAAGACCTGTCGTTTATCAAAACCTTCACTTTTTTAAAACCGAGTCTGCGATAGATGTCAAGAGACAACGCTATGGATTCGGCATCAGCTAAAGGAGAGGAAACACCGAAAATGTCAGCGTCGCACTGCAAAAATTCTCTGTATCTTCCTTTTTGTGGGTTTTCTCCTCTAAAAGCTGTTTGTATTTGATATCTTTTGAACGGGAAAGTTATCTCGTTTTTAAATCTTGCAACCACTCTGCACGCAGGCACTGTTTGATCATATCTCAATATAACATCTCTTCCCCCTCTGTCTTTGAATTGGAAAAATAGCTTTTCATCTTCACCTATTTGCCCTTTGAATATTTCTAGACTTTCGATAGTCGGTGTTTCTAGAGGACTGTAACCCCAAAGCTCAAATATTTCAATTATTTTATTTAGCAACCACTGCCTCTTTTTAGCCTCCCTCGGCAAAAAATCTCTCATCCCTTTTATTGGTTGGAATTTTTCACTTGACATATTTTTCACACTGTATCTAAAAACTTGCTAATATATTTTTTTATAGAGAATATTTTATTGATACTTTTTCTTATATATTCGTTCAAATCCATTTTATTTCACCTTGAATGACAATACCATTTAGCATGCTGTTTACCAGATTTCGATTTTTTATATCTTTAATATCTTTGAAGACAAAGATTTGTATTCTCCTGCCAATTCGTTTTTCAAAAATTTTCAAATCCTGAAATTCTTTTGTTTTTTCCGATATTATTAGCAAATCTACATCGCTTGTTTCCGTGTCAGTTCCAAAAGCAAAAGAACCAAAAAGAAGAATAAGCGGTTTCATATAGAATTTATTTATAGCTTCTATTATTCCACTTTCTTTAATCTTTCTTATGTTGTAATATACCTTCAAGTCTCTATATCTTTCATCGTCTAAATTAGCAGCATAAAAGTTAAAAATTCTCTGTTTTTTTTCTTTCAATATACCGTTTTTTGTAAAATTTTTTAGCAATTTACTAGCTGTTGCTGGAGAAATTTTCTGTAATTTAGCATATTCCCTAACACTAACTTCTCTATTCGGTTCTTCGAAAAATATTTTTAATAACTTCAATTCTTTTAGCATAGAATTCACCATATTTATTGTTTGATAATTTGAACAACTGTTTAATAATATGAACAGATGTTTAAATATGTTACACATAACCTTGCAGATTTGATAATTCTTCTTCCTTATTTGCGTATATTTGTGTGAAGTTAATAATTGGTATATTTTTCAAATCATTTCTGTAGACACTATACTAACTTTTCTTAATATTATCTTTCATTATCTATCACCTCTTACTTTCTTAAGACAAGAGCCGAGATTCGAACTCGGTCTAGAAGTTCCACAAACTTTTGCACTATCAAAATCTATGCTAGCCGTTACATTACTCTGGTCATTTTTAACAGGAGTCAGGACTATTTGTTTGTTTTTGATAAAAATAGAAACATTAGAACCTTCCAGCAATCTTAGTTTAGCTCTTAGTTGAAGAGGAATTGATATTCTTCCTTTACTGTCAATTTTCGAAGTGAATCTACACAAATCTCGAGTGAACTAGTTCACCCTTTGTGAAGATATTCACCTCTCATTTTCAGCACCTTGTAGTCATTAATTAGCTATAAAAGTATAAATAGTAAGTGGGATTGAATTTCTTGATATAATTCAAAGAAACCACGAAACATATATTTATATATAATTATGGTTAATTAATACTTATGATAACATTGCCTATAGTTAAAAAACTGAAAAAAAAGATTCATAGAGACGTAGCATTATTGCAAGACATTCTAGTTATGGAAATATACAATCATTATTCTAGTGCTGTCATACACGGTGGTACAGCTTTATGGAGATGCTATGGTGGAAACAGATTTTCTGGAGATGTAAACGTATATCTGCCTTTATCAATGAAAAACTCTAATTTTGAAAATTTCCTAGATGGAATGAAAGAAAAAGGTTTCACAATCGACAAGTTCAAACAAACCAACAATTCAATATTCGCAAAATTTTCATCCTTGAGCGCTACAGTTAGATTTGAAGTTTTGTTCAAAAATGTTAAAAATTTTGTAACCAAGCACTTTGAAATGTCTGACGGAAATTTTATACTAGTGAATACTTTATCTCCAGAAGATATGATAAAAGAAAAGATATCTGCTTATTTGGATAGGAAAAAGATAAGAGACATCTACGATATTTTCTATCTTTTGAAATTTGTTGAAAATAGAAGTGAAATAAGAAATGAACTGAAAAAACTTGTTAATAATTTTGTCAAACCTTCAGACGAAAAAGAATTAAAAACATTGATAATATCCGGTTCTATTCCGAATATTAAAAAAATGCTGGAAGTGATAAAAAAATGGGCAAAATAATTCATTTGAACAAATTAAAAGAGTTTATGAAAAAAACACCGGTTTTTAGAATAAAGGATGTAGAAATAATAACAAATAATAAAAAATATGCTTATTTGCTGATTCACAATTTGGTTAAAAGGGGTGAGATAAAGAAGATAACGAAAGGTTGGTATAGTCTTCATGATGATCCATCTGTTACTGTTTTTTGTTTCAAACCATCATACATAGGGTTGCAAGAAGCTTTGAGTTTTCATGGTTTATCAGAGCAAGAAACAAATACGGTTATTGTTACTACAAGAAAAGTTAGAACAGGTGTAAGAGAACTCTTGAATAGCAACGTAATTTTACACAAGATAGATCAGAAATACTTCTTTGGTTTTGATTACGTGAAATATAATGACTTTTTCATTCCTGTTTCTGATGTAGAGAAAACAATAATAGATTTAGTCTACTTTAACGAGATTCCGGATAAGAAGATTATAGAAAGAATTAGAAAAAATATAGACAAAGAGAAACTTGAAAAATACCTGAGAAAATATCCATCTAAATTTAGAAACAAAGTAAAAAGATTGTTGTATTGGAATTGATACACATTCATCCATCAGACCTATTTTTATTATTTTAAAACATATTAATATCTATATGGGTAAAATTGGAGATATTCTTAAAAAAATATCTTTTGCAATAGGTCTAATTGCTGTTATTCTTCTAGGATTTTTTCTGATAGCTCTCGTTGTTTCTAAAATAACTGGAATAGGAATACTAGAATCTTTAGGTTATGTTGGCGGCATCTTCATAACATCCTTCCTACTTTCAGGTATTTCTATTGTTGGTGGCTTTATTGTGTATTCAAAAAATCCAAAAATAGGTAGAGTAATAATATACATGGGGCTATTTGGTATAATTATCACTTTGGGAATGTTTGAACTCGGTCTATTAGCTTCAGAATTCAAAGCAGGAGTCCCCGAATATCAACAATGTAAAGATGAAGATTATAATTTTATCAAAATTGTTGGAAGAATTGATAAAACCAACATTTTTTTTAAAGATTCATTAAATTTTATCTCTTGTATCGGAACTGGTTATAAAGCAAACAATCTCTTTGAGATTATTACCTTATTCATTGTCGGTATTGTTGCACCCTTCATCATTTTAATTCCCATTTTTGTAGATTTTATCCAAGCATCAGGCATGATCCAAAATCAGACATCACAAAAATTAATAGGATGGGGATTTGGTCTAATGGCTTACAGAGGGTTTATTGTGACAAAATTGGTTTATATTTTAGAATATGGTGCTATGGGTATTGCTTTGATTGTTATCAATTTCATTTTTCTAGGCGGAATTTTTTCATATATTAGAAAATCTTTGGAGAAGTACGCTCCATTGGAGATGGTTATGCAATATGGTAGCATAACTAAAATGGCTAAAGAAAATCTAACCGGATCGTTAAAAACAATGCTTCAAATGAGCGAGTCTGAGATGAAGGAAGTTATAGAAGAACCAGAGTTCAGGGGCCTTTTTATTGAATTAGGTATGAAAGCTCAATACGCACTTTTACTTGCCGCAGTTTTACATGGAAAAGATCCAAAACTCGTAATAAATGAAATACTTAAACAGTTAGAAAAATAGTTTTTTATGACAAACAATAGAGAACTTTGAAAAACAATTTTTTTACAAAAATTCTTAATACTCAAACAAGAAACCATCGAGTTTTAGCTTGTTGATGGATTGCAAAAACACTTTTTCTAGCGATGTTGTTGGTAGAATAATGGTAAAGTATTATTCGTGAACAACATTTTGACTATCACTAAATCAATAGGAAACTGCGGACTTTAGTCCGCAGAGGACGTCATTCGTGAACAACATTTTGACTATCACTAAATCAATAGGAAACTGCGGACTTT
>Ga0123519_10007495_pt1 | contig 16877 bp, 13 predicted proteins | sample YelNatPaOPRAMG02_FD_87396 | JGI IMG/M metagenome (GOLD analysis project Ga0123519, IMG submission 87396) | Hot spring microbial communities from Yellowstone National Park - Yellowstone National Park OP-RAMG-02 (version 2) | ecosystem: Environmental > Aquatic > Thermal springs > Hot (42-90C) ... | reverse complement strand
AGGAAAATTAAATATAAGATATCAAAAATCAAATAGATAGAAGAAAATTTTGCTTGATTTTTATGTGCCTATTAGGCACAATTATGGTGTGCTGGTAAACACAATTTTAAGCAAAGAAATCGGTAATTTTTTTATCCGCCCAAGCCGGATCCGGAGAAAATCTGGTCTTTTTCAATACCGGTGGGGTAGAAAGAATTGGACTTAGAAACATTTCAGGGCTTCCGAATTAAGATTTTATTGTTACACCGGCGGCGGTTTTAGGGCTTGACAATGAATTTTCCTTGAAGATAATGTTTTTTGGTAGTAAAAAGGAGCAATATGAACAATGAGTTGTTAAAAAATCTACCCTTGGATGCTAAAGAGATGATGAATTGGTCTTGGGCAGAAATTGAGCCTTATTATAAAGAACTTTCGGCTTATAAACTTAACGCCAATAATGTTAGTGATTATTTGAAGGACTGGTCGAAATTACACGATTTAATTGATGAGGTCTATAACCGACTTTATGTGGCGAAAGATGTGAATACAATGGATAAGGATGCTTGCCAACATTATGAGCAATTTCTTAATGAGATATTTCCTATGGTGCGGGAATTTGAGCAGAAACTAAAGACTAAATTGTTGGATAGTGGTCTTGTCCCTGAGGGTTTTGGTTTACCCCTGCGTCGGATAGCGACCGAGGCGAGCATTTTTCGTTCGGAAAACTTACCCCTCTTGGTTGAACAACAGAAGTTGGGGATGGAGTATAATAAAATTATCGGTAGCCAAACCGTGCAGTGGGAAGGTAAGGAGTTGACTATTCCCCAACTTAAAGTGGAGTATCAAAATCCGGACCGGACACACCGCGCGCACGCCTTCCGAAAGGCGAGCGAACGACAACTTGCTGACCGAAAGGCGCTCAATGATTTATGGCAAAGACTTTTGAAACTGCGCCGCAAAATTGCCGAGAATGCCGGATTTTCTGATTACCGTTCTTACCGTTGGCAGGAACTTTTAAGGTTTGACTATACCCCGCAGAATTGTAAGCAATTTCATAAGGCAATCCTGGAGACTTTTGTTCCAGCGGCAGTGCGGATTTATGAGCAACGGCGCAAGGATTTAGGAATTGAAACTCTTAAGCCTTGGGATTTGGATGTTGACCCTCAAAACCTTCCGCCCTTAAAACCGTTTGTTGAAGTCTCGGAACTTCAGTCCAAAACCGCTAATATTTTAACCAAGGTTTCGCCGAAGATTGGAGAATATTTTCAGACGATGATTAAAGAAAATTTGCTGGATTTGGCTAACCGGAAGAATAAGGCGCCTGGTGGCTATTGCACAACCTTTGAGGCTTGTAAACGACCATTTATTTTTATGAATGCGGTTGGGATACATCAAGATGTAATGACGCTACTGCACGAGAGTGGCCATGCCTGCCATAGTTTTGAAGCCAGCAAATTGCCTTACTTTCAACAGCGGCAAGTCGGCTTGGAGTTTGCCGAAGTTGCCTCAATGGGTATGGAACTCCTTGCATCACCGTATCTGGTTAAAGAACAAGGTGGTTTTTATGAGGCAGACGATTACCGGCGGGCAAGGAAAAAGCACTTGGAAGATATTATCCTCTTTTTGCCCTATATGGCAGTAGTGGATGGTTTTCAGCATTGGGTTTATGAAAATCCTAACCAGGCAATGGATTCGGATAATTGTGACCAATGCTGGGCAAAATTATGGAATCAATTTATGCTTGGCTACGATTGGCAAGGGTACGAGGATGTAATGGTTACTGGTTGGCATCGGAAACTTCATATTTTTCTTGAACCATTTTATTATGTTGAATATGGCTTGGCACAACTTGGGGCTTGTCAGGTTTGGGCAAATGCCGGCTTGGACCAAGCCGGCGCCGTAGATAGTTATCTTAATGCCTTAGCCTTGGGTGGCACAAGGTCTTTGCCGGAGTTATTTGGGCGAGCCGGGGCAAAATTTGCCTTTGATACCAATACCCTACGCTCGATTGTTGACTTAATAGAAATGCAAATTTAAATGATTTGCCTTGATTAAAATAAGGGCACGCTATGGTGAGTGGTGACAAGACACAAGAATTTATCCGCGGCACACTTTTGGTGAAAATCAAAGATGACTTGAAGGGGTGGCGAATTTTTAATAAGGCGGATATGCTTTCGGTGGCTTATTATCACAGCCGGCGCTTCTTTCTTACTTTACCGAACTGGGCACTCCGAGTAAGTCCGGAAATCACCGGTAAACCCGACCTGGCAGTTTTTGAGAGTAATGAATTGCGAGCGGTTTTGCAATTTGAATTCGCCTTGGTGCCGAAACAGTTTCGTTATTTTCCAAAGATGGTATTTGAGGATAAGGCAAAGATGTTAAAAAATTTATTGTCGTTACTGAGGGAGAAAAAGGTATCCGGCTGGTTGTTTGGTATCTACGATACCGACGAAGCGGTTTTCTATCCTACCCTTACCGATAAATCAAAGACCAGTCCACTATTCTGGTTGCCAATCAATGTTCGTGAATTCCAAGACTATCGGGTCTGGCGAAAAAAATGGGATGAGTTGAAAGAGAAATTATTTTAGAGAATTTTAATTAGTCTGGCACCGGATACTTGAAGTAATCTGTTTGTCTTTGACTTCAATCTTTAATTCGGGCAGAAATTGGCTGATAACCCAAATGTTAGTTAAAAGATGATTGGTTATTTTAGTGGTAGTGAAAATGAAAGGTTTTTTTAAAATAGATAGGAAAATTAGGATTTGGTCGGCAAGATGAGGGTCAAAGACCTCGTTTTGGTTTAAATAGTCAATTGCTGCTTCAAATAACTCATCCGCCACCTTCTCGGCTGGTTTGCCCTTTGCCCCCAAGGCGGAAAATCCAGCACGGATATTTTCAAACTCGGCTTTCATAAATAAATAAGTTCCCGGACAACTTGCTTTAACTACGGTGCATTGTTCGGATATCCGTCCAAGAAGGGTCTGGTCTGCCTCACGCAGTCGTTCAATTAACCGAGCCTTTTGTCGCTCGGCAATTGATAAAGGCAAGTTTGCTACCTTTGAGACAATTTTTATTTCTTTAAGATTGCCACGGGTCTGAAGATTAAATTGAGTTTTAGTGTTGGCTATTGCTTTTTTAATCTTTAGGATAATTTCACCACCGCCCACTGGATAAAAACCAAATGCCTTAAGGGAAGCTTCGGCTTCGTAACCAAAATTGGCGATTGTGGGCAAGAGGATTTCCTTTAGATAATCAAAGAGCGGGCTGAAAGGGACATGGGTGCCGCCTTTTAAGGTTACGACACTCTCTTTATCCGCAAAAAAGAGGATGGGTAGAATAGTTTGGGCGACTAAGGTAACCGACCCAGCACTGCCCCGTTCCTCAGCAACATTGAATTCATATTCACCGCCTTTTAAAGCCTTCGGCTCAAAGGTCAAACTTAATGAACCAAACTTGTCACCAGTTACTCTGGCGTCGGTAATTTGTCGTGCGGCATTAACACCGGTAAGGTGTTGGGCTAAAAGCCCAGGTTTTTTTCTGCCTTTACGAATATTATAAATTGCAAATTGTTTATTTAGAATCGCCGAAAGGCTTAAGGCAGTGCGTAATATCTGTCCACCACCTTCACCGTAAGAACCGTCAATTTTAATCATTGGGTTTTTTAAGACTTATGTCCGTTTACCGTTGTCCGTTTACCGTGCTCCGTTCACGGTCCACGGTCACGGCTCACGGTCTTACTCCCTCCTCCCTCAATCCGCCAGGTAAACACAGAAGGAAAGACAGAAAAAAGAACCTCACTTCGTGAGGTGAACGGATTTAACTTTTCTTAGGCGACCCGACCGGCTTAGTTTGGGTCTCTTTATGCTCTTTTGTCTCTGGTTTTTTCTTATAGTCGGTAATGTAAAAACCGCTGCCCTTAAAAATTAATCCACTGCCACCAGAAATTAATCTTCGCACCTTGCCGTTGCAGACCGGACAGGTTTTGACCGGACTGTCGGTTATCTTTTGAAAAAGTTCAAAGCGATAATTACATTTATCACATTGATATTCGTAGGTTGGCATTTTGGTTAAAACGGCTGACTAATGAAGGACGAGGGACGAAAACCCATCCCTCGTCCTTTCTGCCAATCGGCTGGGCAGATTAGTATTCACCGCCATAGCCACCGGGTGGCACTGGTGGTGTCTTCTCTTTTTCTGGAATCTCGGTAATAGCGCATTCGGTAGTCACCAAAAGTGCGGCAACACTGGCGGCATTTTGGAGCGCGGCTCGTGTCACTTTGGTTGGGTCAATGATTCCTGCCTCAAACATATCTTCGTATTTCAGGGTTTCAACATTGAAACCAACATTGGGCTTCTCATTTTTTACCCTTTCAAAGACAATCGAACCATCAACCCCAGCATTCTCGGCGAGCATGCGAATTGGTTCTTCTAATGCCTTTTTCACGATATTGACGCCAATCTGCTCATCGCCTTCCAATTTCAGTTTTTCCAAGGCTGGTATGCAGCGAACCAGGGCAACACCACCGCCGGGCACAATTCCTTCTTCAACCGCAGCACGAGTAGCATGGAGTGCATCTTCAACCAACGCCTTTTTCTGTTTCATTTCAACTTCGGTTGCGGCACCAACATTTATTACCGCCACGCCGCCGGCCAATTTTGCCAATCGTTCCTGAAGTTTTTCCTTGTCGTAGTCGGATTTGGTCTCTTCAATCTGTTTTCGGATTGATTCAATCCTGCCTTGGATATCCTTTTTCGCACCCGCGCCTTCAACGATTGTTGTATTCTCTTTGTCAATGGTAACCCGTTTTGCTTGGCCTAAATCCGAAATCTGAACATTCTCTAATTTGATGCCGACATCCTCGGAGATGAGCCGACCGCCGGTAAGAATCGCAATGTCTTCAAGCATCGCCCTTCTTCTTTCCCCATAGCCAGGGGCTTTGACCGCACAGCATTGGAGCGTGCCACGAATCTTATTGACCACCAAGGTTGCCAGGGCTTCGCCTTCAACCTCTTCGGCAATAATGAGAATCGGCTTCCCTTTTTGGGCGATTTTTTCCAGTAGTGGTAAGAGGTCGCGCATTGCCGAAATTTTCTTCTCATAGATTAAGATATAACAGTCCTCCAAGACCGCTTCCATCTTGTCTGGATTGGTAATAAAATAGGGGGAGAGATAACCACGGTCAAATTGCATACCTTCAACCACCTCAAGGGTTGTCTCCATTGATTTGGCTTCTTCCACCGTAATCACACCTTCTTTACCAACTTTTTCCATTGCGTCAGCAATCAGGTTGCCAATTGCCGAATCGTTATTGGCGGCGATTGTTGCCACTTGAGCAATTTCCTGCCGACTGGTCGTCTTTTTCGCAATCTTTTTTAACTCAGCAACGACAGTTTCAACCGCTTTGTCAATACCTCGCTTCACGGCCATTGAATTCGCACCAGCGGTTATCACCTTTAGACCTTCGCGATAGATGGCTTCGGCTAAAATCGTTGCCGTAGTAGTACCGTCGCCCGCGACATCCGAAGTCTTGGAAGCCACTTCTTTTACCATCTGGGCACCCATATTTTCAAATTTATCTTCCAGTTCAATCTCTTTGGCAACCGTCACACCGTCTTTAGTAATCGTCGGCGCGCCCCATTTTTTATCAATCACGACATTATGCCCCTTTGGACCTAAGGTCGCCTTTACCGCATTGGATAGAATCTCAACGCCCCGAAGCATTGACCGCCGGGCTTCTTCATTGAATTTTAATTGTTTTGCTGCCATTTAATCCTCCTTCTTCTCAATAATCGCTAACACATCCTCTTCCCGCATAATGAGCATCTCCTTGTCATCAATCTTGATTTCGTTACCGGAATATTTGCCGAAGAGAATCATATCACCCTTCTTCACCTCCATTGGAATTCGCTTACCGGAATCGTCGATTCGACCGGGACCAACCGCAATCACCTTGCCTTGCTGCGGTTTTTCTTTTGCGGTATCCGGAATTATGATGTTACCCTTTTTAACTTCTTCTTCAACTCTTTCGACCAAGATACGGTCTTGTAAAGGCCTTACCTTCATAATACTGCCTCCTTTCTTGAATTAAACCGAATAGCCAGAGCAGGCGCGAAATAAAATCTATGCCTGCCTGTGCTAATTACCTTTGCCATTTAACTTGCACTTGTTTGTTTTCGCGACTGAAGCGGAAATCGACTTTGCCGTTATAGGCTCGGGCAAGTGCCCGGCCGATTGAAACTGCCAGATTTTCCGAAGTCGTTTCAACGACAATGCTCCCATCATTTTCTTTTAGACTCATAATTCGGTCTAAAGGATTCCGTAAAAATTCACGCTTTTCTTCATTCCGAATTAAGTTGATAATCTCAGACTTATGCTTTTCCACAAAATCGGTCTTTGGGGTAATAAAGACCAAGCCCATAGCGAAATGGTCCTCTATCTTCCTGCAGGAAGGACACTTATGTTTCTGGGCAATTGCTTTTATACTATTTAGAAGGTGGTCGTCTTTCTGCCAAGGTTTATTATGATAAACTAATCCGCAAATCGGACAGATAGTTGGTTCAGGATAAGCCTTATTGGTGAGATAGGGGTCATCAAGTCTTGCTTTTGGCTTTGACCGGGCTAATCCTCTTTTTTCTGGCATAATTAAATTCTGCTTTTACAAATACTTATGATTAAACGACCGAGCAAAATCACAAACCCGAATTGTCCACTTTCGTCCACCTGAGGCGGATTCACCACGCTTCGCTTGGTGGACGCTTTGCGTTGCGCGGTGAGGGTCATCGTTATAAGTAATAAATTTTGCTTTCGTCGGGCGATATTTTCTCGGTATAGTATGGGCGATACCTGAGTTGAACAGGTGACCTCCTCCTTGTAAGGGAGGCGCTCTTGCCAATCTGAGCTAATCGCCCGCACTCCTTTATTATATGGATTATAAAAGGCTTGTCAATGGGAGATTGGTTTTGGAGAAGAGTTAATCCGCCAAAGGTAGATTTAAATATAGGACCAGAGTTGAATGATTTGAACCTTCAAAGTAATGGTATCTAAGATACCAATTGTGGCTTTGCCGGTTAACCAACCCGAGGCTTCCCCGGGATTAACAATTAGTGGATTTCCTTCTCTTATCTCGGCTTGATGGGTATGACCATAGATTAAAATGTCAATCCCTGGTGTTGGGGCAATGGGGTGATGACTGACCAGTATCTTTTTGCCATCCAATTCAAATTTATGGGGTGGAATGTGAAGGTTAAAACCGAGTGCTTCGGCTTTTTTTCTTAAACCCTCCCTTTCACCATCACAGTTACCAAAGACACCAAGCAATTTAACCTTTACTTCTTTAAAGTTTTCTAGGGTGAATGGTGCAATGTAGTCGCCGCAATGGACAACCAAGGCTAAATCAAACTGGTTAAATTTTTGGACCGCGGCTTTAACCATATTTAAGTTATCGTGGGTATCCGAAATTAAACCAATTTGAGCCATAGTTTTTTGAGGGTCTTTGTGCCTCAATGTTATGATTTTATTTGTCCTTTTAGCGTTGTCAATGGCGGATTGAGGGAGGAGGGAGTAAGACCGTGAACCGTGACCGTGATGTTGAGGGAGGGAGTAAGAGAGGAGAGGTAAAACACGGAAAACGGACAACGGAAAACGTAAAACGGATAGCGGATGCGAAAAAATGGGTATTGACATTTGCCGATTTTTTTGTTTAATGACTCGTCATGGTCTTTGGGTGTTTGTTATTTTGGGCGATTTTTACTGCCCAAGGGATTGCGCCGATTTCAGTTCCAAGTAACAATCCGGAGCCATTTAAAATAGAGATTGGGAGTGAAGTTTATGATTGGGATGTGGTTGCGCGGTTCGTAATGCCCAATGAGTCGGTGTTAATCCGGGTGGTTGCGGGAAGCAACCTGCGGACTGCTTTAAGCAATTTTGGTTGGGTCGTATCGGGCGGAACCCTTTTGAATATTAGCGAATTGGAAAAGGTCTGGATTGCACCCCAAGAGCCTGGTCTTTATCAAGTGATTATTGCTAATCGGTCAATTAAGACTATTAATATCTTTGTGATGGTGCCGTATGATAGTTTGAAAAATGGTAGGTTGAATGGTTATTTGATTGGTTCGTATCCGAGGTCGCCTTCACCCCATCCGAGGTTGACTACCCCAAAGGGTTTTGTTGAAGTGACACCGGAAAATGAGAACACGCCGGTCTCACCAAATTTTACGCTAAAGGAATTTGTTTGTCGTCAGCCCAGCGATTACCCAAAATATTTAGTGCTGAAAGAGGAACTTGTTATGAAACTGGAACTGCTTTTGGCTAAGATTCGGGATAAGGGTTATCAGTGTTCTAAACTGGTTGTATTTAGTGGGTATCGACCACCGCGATTTAATGCGGGTGGTGGTGGTGGAAGGCATAGTGCTCATATTTATGGCGGTGCGGCGGATATTTTTATTGATGAAAATAACGATGGGATGATTGATGATTTGAATGGCGACGGTCGTTGTGATTCAAGAGATTCTAAGATTCTCTTTGACCTTGCCAACGAATTGGATATGGAACGACCAGATTTAGTTGGTGGTCTGGGATGGTATCGCAAGGTTGGTCGGATTGGTCCTTGTATCCATATTGATGTCCGTGGCAAACCAACACGCTGGCGGCAGTGAGCCGTGACCGTGGACCGTGACCGTTGACCGTGACCGTGGACGGAAAACGGAGAACGGACAACGGAAAACGGTAAACGGACAACGGAAAACGGAGGACGTAGAAACTCGGAATGCCAAATGCGGAATGCGGAAAAAATATTTTAGTCCGCCTGAGGCGGATTGCCCGTGAGCCGTGACCGTGATGTTGAGGGAGGGAGAGGGAGTAAGAGAGGAGAGAGGAGGTAAAACACGGATAACGGACAACGGAGAACGGACACGGGTTATTCCGTGGCTTAAGATAGACCGATTATTCTGCCATCCGGGGTAATATCAATTCTTTGGGCATTGGGTCTTTTGGCTAAACCGGGCATTAGCATTATCTCGCCAGCCAAAGGAACCAGAAAGCCCGCCCCTGCTGAAATATTGATATCGGTTATCGTTATCTTAAAATTGGTTGGACGACCATAAAGGGTAGGGTCATCGGAAAGGGAACGGTTCGTCTTAGCAATACAGATTGGTAGTCCGGTTAGTCCAAGTTTCTCAATTCGTTTGATATCCTTTTCCGCTTTTGGTGTATAGACAACACGATTTGCACCATAAATTTCAAATGCCACCTTCTCAATCTTTTTTTCAATTGAATCGGCTAAGTCATAGATTGGACGAGCCTCGGCTTTTTCTTGCTCAATTACTTTAATGACGGTTTTTGCCAGTTCCAAGCCACCTTCCGCACCTTGGTAGAAGACATTGGTCTCGGCACAAGGGACATTCTCGGATGCACAGAATTCTTTTACTAATTCAATCTCGGCTTTGGTATCCGATTCAAAAAGGTTGAGCGCAACAATTGGTGGTATTTTGAATTTTCTTAAATTCTCAATATGCTTGGCTAAATTGGGCAAACCATTTTTTAGTTGTTCAATCGTGCCGAATTTTAAGTCTTTTTCCTTGGCACCGCCGTGTAATTTTAATGCCCGAATGGTAGCAACAATCACACCCGCTGGAACTTTAAATCCAGCCATTCGGCAAACAATATCAACAAATTTTTCTGCCCCTAAATCTGAACCAAAACCAGCCTCGGTCACCACATAATCGGATAGTTTTAATGCCATTTTAGTTGCCACTACACTATTTGTGCCGTGGGCGATATTGGCAAAAGGACCGGTATGGATAAAAGCCGGGGTGTGGTCAATCGTTTGGACCAAATTTGGTTTAATCGCATCTTTTAAAAGGGCTGCCATTGCGCCGCAGACCCCTAAACTACCAGCGGCGACTGGATTTCCTTTCATATCGTAAGCAACTAAAATCCGACAGAGCCGGTCTTTCAATTCTTCCAGTGAATTGGATAGGGCTAGGATTGCCATCACTTCACTGGCGGCGGTGATAATGAAACCATCTTCGCGGGCTGGTCCATTGGTCTTGCCACCCAACCCAACCACGATATTCCTTAAACTCCGGTCATTCATATCCATCGTGCGTTTAAACATAATCTCGCGTTCATCAATATTGAGTTCATTACCAAAATGGATATGATTGTCCAAACTTGCGGCCAGGAGATTGTGAGCGGACCCAACCGCATGAATGTCGCCAGTAAAATGGAGATTGATATCTTCCATTGGCAAGACCTGGGCATAGCCACCACCCGCCGCACCACCCTTGATCCCAAATACCGGTCCTAAAGATGGTTCGCGTAAGGTTACGATTGACCGCTTGCCCAATCTATTCAACGCCATACTTAAACCAATCGCAACTGTGGTCTTCCCTTCACCCAAGGCAGTGGGAGTAATTGCGGTAACTAAGATTAATTTACCGGTTGGGTTGGCTTCAATCTTTTCGAATAACCGTAACGAGATTTTTGCCTTATAGCGACCGCAGGGCAAGATAAAGCCCTCGTCAATCCCTAACTTTTCAGCAATTGTCATAATTGGAAGCAGTTTTGCTTCCTGGGCGATTTCAATATCTGATTTCATCTTGACTCCAATTTAAAGATTGGTTTTTCTTAATCTAAGTGAGTTGGTTACAACATTAATTGAACTTATCGCCATAGCAATTTCTGCGATCACCGGATGGAGCAAACCGAGCATTGCCAAAGGAATTGCAATCACATTGTAAAATAATGCCCAGAACAGGTTTTGCTTTATCTTTTGGAAAGTTGCCTTGGCGAGTTTAATTGCGGTTACTACGCCGAAAAGACTACCCTTTACCAAGGTCACATCGGACGCTTCGATTGCGATATCGGTGCCGGTGCCAATAGCAATTCCGACATTGGCTTGGGTTAAGGCCGGGGCGTCATTGATGCCGTCGCCGACCATTGCGACAATACCGTATTCTTTTTGTAACTCCGCAATCACTTTTTGTTTAGCCTGCGGTAAGACATTGGCGATTACTTTTGTGATTCCTACTTTCCGCGCGATTGCCGAACCGGTTTGTTCGTTATCACCGGTAAGCATTATCAATTCTAATCCCATTTGCCGAAGTTCCTTAATTGCCTTGGCTGAATCTTCTTTTACGGCATCGGCGATGGCAATAATACCTGCCAGTTGCCGATTAACCGCAACAAGGATTGTGGTCTTGGCTTCGTTTGCCAATTCGTTTAGGGTAAAAAGCAGATCTTGTCCGCCATCGGACGGAATCTGGTAGTCGGCGAGAAGGTTACGATTACCGATGAGCACCTCCTTACCATTAATTTCGCCAATAATTCCTTTGCCGGCAATCGCTGCCAATTTTTCTATTTTTTGTAATTCAATACTTTTGGCTTTTGCTGATTCAACAATCGCACTGGCTAAGGGGTGTTCGGAACCAGCCTCAAGGCTTGCTGCATACTTGAGTAATTCAGATTCAGACCAATTATTGGTCGGAATAATATCCGTCACTTCCGGTCTACCTTTGGTGATTGTCCCGGTCTTATCAAAGGCTACCGCTTTGACTTCTTTTAAAGTTTGAATCGCCTCACCCGAACGGAATAAGATTCCCCTTTCCGCACCCATTCCTGACCCAACCATCAAAGCGGTTGGGGTTGCTAAACCTAAGGCACAGGGGCAGGCGATAACCAGAACCGCCACGCAAGCAAAGATTGCTAAAGAGATTGGTGATAATTCAGGCTTAACCCAAGGCAGTAAAGTTTTAGCCCAAAATAAAATCTGGATTAGATGCGGAGTGAATAATAGCCAGATGACAAGAGTCAACAAGGCAAGTCCAATAACCACTGGAACAAAGCGGGCAGTAACCTTATCGGCAAATGCCTGAATTGGAACTTTTGAACCTTGACACTCTTCAACCAATTTTATTACTTGGGCAAGAAAAGTATCTTTGCCAATCTTAGTCGCCTTGACCTTTAATAGACCTTGCTGGTTCACCGTAGCCCCAATCACCCTATCGCCAATCTTTTTCTTTACCGGCAAAGACTCACCCGTTACCATTGACTCATCAACACTTGAACTACCCGAGATGACTTCACCATCGGTCGGAATCTTTTCCCCCGGTTTAATAACCATTATGTCACCGATTTTTAACTGTTCAATTGGAATCTCTTTTTCTTCACCGTCGGCAATTACGCGCGCGGTCTTGGCTCCTAATTGAATCAATCGGCGAATTGCCTGGGAAGCCTTGCCTTTGGACATCGCCTCAATATAGCGACCAGTGAGATGGAATGCCATTATCATTCCGGAGATGCCTGCATAGTTTTCAATTGGTAAGCCAAAAATCTTTAATATCCCAGTAACGAGCGCGGTAATAGTTCCCATACCAATCAAGACATCCATTGTGGCAGAACCGTGCCGAACCGAATTGATACCGGCTTTTAAGGTATTTAAGCCCGGAATAAATAAAACCAATGCCCCAAGCATAATCATCAAAAAATCAAATCTTGTCATATTCGGGTCGATATGATGGATGAGATGACTAAAGCCCATCTCCAAAATCATTAAGATAACAATTGGAATCGTGATCGTCCAGGCGATAATTAAGCGGTTTTTTGCCCTTTGCCATTCTAATTGTGACTTATCGGTTAATTCGGCACCAACTTCACCGGGTTCGTAACCGATATTTTTTATGATATTTTTGATATCGTCCAGACTGGTGACCTTTTTGTCATACTCAATGATTGCCTTTTCGGTGGCGAAATTGACCGCTGCTTGGGCGACACCGGGTAAACTATTTACCGCCTTTTCAATCGTCAAGGCACAACTGGCACAGGACATACCAAAAACTGGTAGTGTGATTGTCTCAGTCTTGCCCGTTTTTTTCTCGGGCATTGTTGGAATAAAAAATTCCAAAGGCTTAAGAAATTGCTCAGGGTTTGCCTTAAATTTTTCTAAGCAGGATCGATTACAAAAATGGTAAGTTGTCCCTTTATACTCTAAACGACCCGCTTCCTCGGCTTCGGTAATTTCCATCCCACATACCGGGTCGCGATATTTTATCGTTTTCGCTTCGGGCATCAATTATTTGTTTCTTAAGTCCTGAATTTCTGCCTTAAATAGATTTGGTAAACGCTTGGTTTAGAAGCACTTCTTCCGGATTCCTTATTTTAGATAAAAACCAAGGGTTATTGAAGTTGTATGCAACCAGTTGTCGGTATAACCATCACCGGGTCCGGTATGATTCTCTTCAGTACCGCGGGCTTTACCGCCCAGATAGCGGAAATTCAGAAATCCCGTAAGTGACTCATTAATTTGAATCCCATAGCGCAGTGAACCATCCAGAATTGCTCCGATAAAATCATTTTTACTACCGGTAATGATTCGGCCCGAGGCATAAAATCCATCAATCTCGGCACCAAGCCAAGCGACCTGGTTTAAGGAGAACCAGCCACGAAAACGAATAATTGGAACCGGACCAACATTTTGATTTATCCGCAACAGCCTACCATCTTTTGAGGCAAAAATGATTGAAGCGTTACGCAATTGTAAAGACAAACCGAGCGCAATCTCCTTTTCGGGCGAACGGTTAAAATCGTATTGATAACTTAACCGATAAAAACTGAAACCGTATTTCAAATCCATCGGTGTCCCATTTGGAAAAGTTAGTTCATCAACTACGACATCTCTTTCCAGCCGGGCTTCAGTTCGGATTTCCAGTGGTTGAATAAGAAAAATCAAGGTATGCCGATGACCCATTGCTAATTCGGCAGTAAGGCGGTTAAAGGGAAAAAGGATGTCCTGCCCGCCTTCCTTTACATAATCAAATCTCGTCCCATCTTGGCTGAATTGAATTTTATGGGACAGGACTTTGACAAATCCGAGTTCAATGCCAGCACAAAAGGCAAAGCGGTTATTTGGATTATTAAGCCACGAAGCATTTAGATTAAACAGGACAAGGCAAATTATTGGGATTAGCCTGCCCCAAAAAACTTGTCTTGAGAATAACTTACTTAATAGCATAAAGCGCCTTCTTATTTAGGGTTTAGAGCAAAACACTCATTTTAATTTTATTTAAGTAAAAGCAATTGTCAACTAAATCTGGATAACCTGTCGGTTGACGCTTGCATTTTAGTATTGACTTTTTAAAGATTAACATTATAATCATTTGATGATTTTGTTCTATTGATGAGAATTGATGCTAATCGGTGAATCGCTCTTTGACAACTTGGGAAATACTTAATGGATTAATTCCGGTTTCCGATGCGTGTCGCGACCGACTTAGTTTCAATTCTTTGCGAAGAAAACAACCGAAAAGTGATAATATTAGACCACAGGCATAATGCCTCAAGACGAAAAATGCTACAGCCCATAGTTTTGGGTTGACTACTAAGGGCAAAAAATAAGGGGGTTCAACCCAAAATTGCTAACACATTGATAGGTAAGGACTTAATCCATTTTTAACCAATTAAACTATAATAAAAATAGGTCGCTTATGAGCCGAAATTTGCCACTCAACCCAACGGCAGGGTTTAAGTGTAGTAGAATTAATAGGTTAAATTGCCAAGGGTCTGAATCATTGCCCTGATGAAAAAGGGATTGCGACCGTTCCGATTCTTTCATCAAGAGGATCAGGAATTGCTCTTCCAAGTCTGAATCATTGCCCTGATGAAAAAGGGATTGCGACGTAAAAATCAGTCGTGCATCGAATTGTGTGGGAGCTAATTCGCTCCCATCTGTCTGAATCATTGCCCTGATGAAAAAGGGATTGCGACTGTTATTGCATTAACAAGTGGGGTGGAAATTGATTCTATTATCTTCTCTATGTCTGAATCATTGCCCTGATGAAAAAGGGATTGCGACTTTTAGTAATATTTCATTTTTAGTTTTGGGGATTCGGATAGTGTGATTAGGTCTGAATCATTGCCCTGATGAAAAAGGGATTGCGACGACGCAGATGATTTGTCCTCGGATTACCCATCTTAGCCCATTTACGGTCTGAATCATTGCCCTGATGAAAAAGGGATTGCGACCTATATTCAAACCCGCCCCCAATCACATCATGCGTTTCTGCGTCTGAATCATTGCCCTGATGAAAAAGGGATTGCGACGGTGACCTCGTCTCCTTTTTCCTTGACCGGGATATTGATTGTTAGTCTGAATCATTGCCCTGATGAAAAAGGGATTGCGACCGCCTTCACTAGTGATTTTGACCGGGATATTGATTGTTATCCCGGTCAGTCTGAATCATTGCCCTGATGAAAAAGGGATTGCGACTCCACTGACTGTCTGATGATTTCGCCGATCGAGACTGAGGGGTAGTCTGAATCATTGCCCTGATGAAAAAGGGATTGCGACCTGCAAAAACCACCCTATGCCATTTAGGCACAGGATGACTTTTGTGTCTGAATCATTGCCCTGATGAAAAAGGGATTGCGACCAAATTGATATTCAAATCCACCGCCGATGGCGTCATGAGTTTCGTCTGAATCATTGCCCTGATGAAAAAGGGATTGCGACTTCGACAGCATATTGTGTTATATTTCCAATACTTCGTCCCGGAGTCTGAATCATTGCCCTGATGAAAAAGGGATTGCGACTTAACCCCGAAAGTATAGTCCAACTGGTCTGCTAACTCGCAGACCGTCTGAATCATTGCCCTGATGAAAAAGGGATTGCGACAGTAGGTGTAGGAGGTCTTCCCTCTTCAGAGAGACCTCCTCTTCACTGTCTGAATCATTGCCCTGATGAAAAAGGGATTGCGACTTTTCACCTCCTTTCTATAAGGTTTCAATCTTTTATCCTTGTCTGAATCATTGCCCTGATGAAAAAGGGATTGCGACCCCGGGTCTTTCTACATGCAGTGCAAATTTCTTTCATGTTTTCAGTCTGAATCATTGCCCTGATGAAAAAGGGATTGCGACAGCTACACGAATGTGAATATGGAGAGGATAGTTATGATAATCACGGTCTGAATCATTGCCCTGATGAAAAAGGGATTGCGACGGCGGAAGTCTTCTACCAAGAGTCGATTGATACTGTTCCATTTAGTCTGAATCATTGCCCTGATGAAAAAGGGATTGCGACGAAAATTTTTGAAGTAGAATACCCAATCGCAAGCGCCCAAAAGAATTTCTAGTCTGAATCATTGCCCTGATGAAAAAGGGATTGCGACCAATATAACAAATTGGTTGCCTATTGCACTGATAAAGTCTCTCATCGGTCTGAATCATTGCCCTGATGAAAAAGGGATTGCGACTTCCATTTTAGTAAGAGGGATATTTTCTACTGCGTTACGAATTAGTCTGAATCATTGCCCTGATGAAAAAGGGATTGCGACGACAAAACCGAATTGTTACGAATGCAAGTATAGAAGTGATATTCCGGGAGGTCTGAATCATTGCCCTGATGAAAAAGGGATTGCGACGTAATGGCAAAAATGCCGCAGTCACACTTGTCCCCAATATTTGTCTGAATCATTGCCCTGATGAAAAAGGGATTGCGACTCAATGCCGTTCACACCTTTTATAAGGCGTGCCCGTGGCGGTTGTCCGTCTGAATCATTGCCCTGATGAAAAAGGGATTGCGACATTTCAAACTCAGAGCCGCCCCGAAATCCGCAAGGGACAAAGAGTCTGAATCATTGCCCTGATGAAAAAGGGATTGCGACGACAAAAAAATTCCAGACAACAATGCTTCAGGAATGCATCGTCTGAATCATTGCCCTGATGAAAAAGGGATTGCGACCTAAATTTTGTCAATCCTTACATTTGAAAATTTTAAAAATCCCTTGATTCTCTATGTAAAGTCAATAGTTAATTTAGATGTCTTTTTTCGTCATAAGGCTCCTTATTTTTCAAAACTGCATAGGTAATTTCCGCTAACTTTTTCGCTAATGCCCTCAATGCTTGT
>Ga0123519_10007492_pt1 | contig 16887 bp, 20 predicted proteins | sample YelNatPaOPRAMG02_FD_87396 | JGI IMG/M metagenome (GOLD analysis project Ga0123519, IMG submission 87396) | Hot spring microbial communities from Yellowstone National Park - Yellowstone National Park OP-RAMG-02 (version 2) | ecosystem: Environmental > Aquatic > Thermal springs > Hot (42-90C) ... | reverse complement strand
CTTGTCTTCTCCAAGAAGTCTTGATTTTTCTAGAATAGCAAAAACTAAAGTAAAGATAAGAACAAATGGAAGAATTATATCTTGGAATATCGGTAGTGTTAAAAAGTTCGCCATCTTTTATGCCTAAAATTTTATAAGTTATTGTGTTGATTCAGAGCCTTCTGAAAGGTCCATCATTTCCTCATCAGCTGTTTCCTCTTTTTCAGTTATAGGAAGACTTGCTGCATTAATAACCATGACATCTCCTATTGCCTTAACAAACTGATGTGGGATCACAACACCTCTAGCGCCATTTAGGTTCCTTGACATCTCTTTAGTGACCTTTATCTTCCAGCTGTCAATCTTGTTTTCTGCTAGATTTGTGTCCTCTATCTCTCCGAACAAGTCTCCAGCATCTGTAAAGACTCTTTTTCCAACCATAGCACTTATCTTTTTTATTCTTAGCATAGGCTATGAAAAAATAGCCTCTTTAAATAGTTTTCTATTATTCATAAAATAGATTGTTTTATAGTATTTATATATAAAAAGTTAATAATTCTTAATTACCAATCAACACAGCTATTTTTATTTTTCCTTGCAAATAGAAAGCAGAAGATTTTTATAGTTATCAACATTAAAATTATTATGCTTTCAAAAAAAGAGATTACTATTGTTGCACTAGCAATAGTTTTAATGACTTTAGTGATTAGTTTTAGCAAAGGTGAACTTAAAATAGAGAAAGTGTTACTGTATTTTCTCTTTTCTTTAATCATAATTCTTCTCTCAGTTTTTGCAAAAAAAATTACAGCAAGAGTCATTAATGTGGAAATTGAACAAAATTTCTGGCAATGGCAGAGATACGGACTAGCTAAAAGATCGTATTTCAAGCGTCCAATTCCTCTTGGACTGATTCTTCCTGCATTTCTCTCGATTATCTCATTAGGGGCAATAAAAGCATTTTGCTTTCTTCAATTTACCGCAAAAGCTCTTCCTTCAAAAGTTGTAAAAAAATATGGAGCAAAAAGATTTAGCGGAATAATGGAGTGGGTTGATGCTTTAATTGTATTTTATAGTGTAATTCCCTTGCTAGCTCTTGCTCTACTCTCAAGAATTATCGCTCTATCTGAAACTATCGAACTTTCAAAAATTACTATCTACTATGTTATATGGAACCTCATTCCTATAAGCAATTTAGATGGAACTAAACTGTTTTTTGGTTCTAGGCCTTTATTTATTTTTACATGGATACTTGCTCTAATCAGTACTTTAATTGTTTTATTCTAGAAACCTTGTGTTGAATAAATTTAGATTTTCATAATAGGCTAAGCAAATAGGGCTAAAATTTCAGGTTATGTAAATTAAGAAAATGAAGCTTATAAAATCAAGAATTTTAATTAATTAGCCTACATGAAAAAAATTAACTTTATCCATTAGACAACTAAAATATAAAAAGACTAAAAAGCAAATTATAATATGCCTTATGAAACTCTAACAAAAATAAAACCACGAGAATATCAAAAGAATATTTACGAAACCTGTAAGGATAAAAATTGCCTTGTTGTATTGCCTACTGGAGTCGGCAAAACACTTATTGCATTAATGCTTGCAATAAACCGACAGAAAAGTTTCCCTAAAACTAAGGTTCTTTTTCTTGCCCCAACACGACCTCTAGCAAAACAACATCTAGAATATTTCAAAAGACATTTGCCAGAACTTTTTGCAAACCTCGAAATTTTTACAGGCAAAATTAATGCGGAAAAAAGAAAAAGAATTTGGCAGAATGCAGACATTATTTTTTCGACTCCACAGTGTATTTCAAATGATTTAAAAAATAATCTTTATGATTTAAGCGAAGTGAGTTTGCTTATAGAAGACGAGTGTCATAGATGTCTTAAAAATTATGCATATACTTATATTGCACAAAAATATAAGGAACAGGCAAAGAACCAAAGAATTTTAGGTTTAACAGCTTCCCCCGGCAACGACAAAAAGACAATTGAACAAATAGCAAAAAATCTTGGAATTGAAACAATAGAATTAAGAACAAGGGAAAGCGAGGATGTAAAACCTTATTTACAAAATCTTGAGTTTAAAACTGTAAAACTTGATTTTCCTAAAGAGTTTTCGCAAATTTATAACCTCTTAAAAACAATTTTTGACAAAAAAATTGAGGAATTGAAAAATAGAAAGCTTCTTTTTAACCCACCAACAAAAAAATTCCTTCTCGAAACCCAGCATAATATAATGAAAGCAATCGCTTCTGGAAACCGAAACTTTAATCTTTTGGCAGGAGCAAGTGCCTGTGCAATAGCAGTAAAGATTCAGCATGCACTCGAACTATTAGAGACACAAACTCTTTATTCTCTACAAAATTATATGTATGAACTTTTTAGCCAAGCAAGCAAAAAAGAATCAAGAGCAGTCCAGCAGCTTATAAAAAACCCTTCATTTAATCAGGCTTTCATAGCAGTCAATGAGCTTCTTTCAAAAAAATTTGAAAATCCGAAGTTACAAGAACTAAAAAAGATTGTTGAAGAAGAATTAGCAAAGGATCCTAAAGCTAAAGCCATTATTTTTGCTCAATATCGTGATACTGTTGCAAGAATCTGCAAAGAGCTTAATGCTGTTGAAGGGATTAAAGCAAAGGTATTCATTGGCCAAGCCAAGAAAATAAATGGAAGAGGAGTTGAAGAAACAGGCTTATCGCAAAAAGAACAACAAGAGATTATAAAAGAATTTTCAGAGGGAAAAATTAATGTTCTATGTGCTACTGCAATTGGAGAAGAGGGCCTAGATATTCCAGAAGTTAGCGCAGTGATTTTTTATGAGCCGATTCCAAGTGCAATTAGAACAATCCAAAGAAGGGGGCGTACGGCAAGACTTATGAAAGGCAAGCTTATCGTACTGATGATAAAGAAAACACGAGACGAAGCTTATTATTGGAGCGCTTTCCACAAAGAAAAAAAGATGCACTCTGCAATCCAATCGATTAAAGAAAAACTCGACGGAAAAGGTAAAGAGATAAAAAATAATGAAATAGACGAGCAAAAGAGGCTATTTAAAAGTGTTGTATAATATCTTTAAAAAGAAAAATAAGCTGGAAAACTTAAAGGAAGAAAAGCTGGAGATAGTTGCAGATATTCATGAAAAAAATTCACTTGTGATTGCTAATCTCATTAAATTTGGTTGTATTGTTGAATTAAAATCCCTAAAAATAGGAGACTATCTTATCGGAAATGTTATAGCAGAGAGAAAGTCTTTTCAAGATTTTATTTCAAGCATGTTAAATAAAAGGCTAAAATTACAATTGGATAATCTTAAGCAATACAAAGAAAAGATTCTTGTTATTGAAGGTTTGAAATTAGAGGATTTAGAGAACAAACAAGAAGAAAAACAAAAAACATTAAGCCCGAATGCGCTTAGAGGTATGATACTTTCGATTTGTCTTGATGCACAAATTCCTATATTATTTACAAAAAACGAAGAAGAAACTGCAAAATATTTAGTTTTATTAGCAAAGAAACAATTGAAACCAAAGGTTAAAATCTCTCTTCATTCAAGAAAGCCCCTTTCTATCCTAGAACAAAAACAGTACATAATTGAAAGTTTTCCAAATATAGGACCGAAAAATGCGAAAAAACTTCTTGAACATTTTGGAAGCATAAAAAATATAATTAATGCAAACAGTGATGAACTAAAAGGTGTTATTGGAAAAAAGTCAGAATCTATACTAAAATTAAGAGAATAAAATATTTTCAGTTCTTTTTGTTTATATAATATCAATTCCCAGCTTAACAAAACAAATAGCCTTACAATTATTAAAGCTTTGAAAAGGCTTTTCATTAAACCTTCAATTTTTTTATTTAGCTAACGTAATTTTTTAGAAAAAATCTTAAATATTAAGCATCAAGTTTAAATCTTTCTAAATCAGTATAAATAGGCCCTTGTGGTTTAAGTTCTGATTTTTTAAGAATAAAATCTTTGACAAGAAATTTTATTTTTTTTATTTTAAGGTTCTTGACATAATTTAATAAGGATTCTCTATCAAGAACTTTCTTTATTCGTGCAATTGTCAAATGGCTCATAAACCTTGCTTCTTTTTCAAATAATCCCTCTAAAGATTTATCAATCTCTTTTTGCAAATCAAAAACACCTTTCCCACGAATTTTAATCCATAGTATTTTCAAAAAATTTTTTGAAAAAAATCCAAGCTCTCCAAGCGAAGCCTCAAAACTTTTAAATTTAATTTTTTTAAGCCTTTCTTTAACCTCTTTAAGTTTTTCTTCATCGATTTCTCCTAAAAATTTTAAAGTTAGATGAAGATTTTCTGGCTCTGTAAACTTACCATAAAAAAGATTTTTCTCTCTAATTAGATTTTGAATTCTCTCGAGCTCATTTATTGCCTCGCGGGGCGGCTCAAGCGCGATAAAACACCTTGATAACTCCATCTTACTTTTTGCTATTATTAAATTTAGGCAAAAGGAAATAACCAACTTTTTCTACAGCTTTTAAATATTTTTTGCCTATATGAAACAATATTAACATCCCAATAAAAGAAACTCCACTAACAACAAAAAACAGAATCTTAAAGCCTATAATCTCAGCAAGTTTTGCTCCAAAATAAGCAGTAGCAGCACTTCCCAATCCAATTCCAGTGCTCCACAAGCTCCATTCAAGGCCTCTATGCCTTTTGTCAAGATGCAAAGTAAAAAGACTAAACCATGCAGGATAAGCCATCGCAGCGCCTAAAGCATATATTGCTTGCGCAAAGTAAATAAAATTAACATGCGGAGAGAATGCATAAATCAAAGGAACAATAACTATTAAAAAAGTGCCAATTAAAAGCAGTGAGAGCTTTTCTTTTCTTTTATCAATATAAATTGAAAGAGGTAATTGCGCAAGAGATTTAACAACCCAAAAAATAGAACTTGCAATTCCTGCAGCAAGAATACTTCCGCCAGAAACGCCCTCTCTAATAAAAATAGCAAAAATTGGGCTTATTAAACCAAAAGCTGAAAGTATAAAAATATCTGAAAGTATAAGATGAATGATAACCCTATTAATTTTAAATTTCATTTTTTCCTCTCTTGAACTCGTTTATACTGAGGAATAAGAGCTATAAAAGAATATCGTTTTGCTAGTTTTGCTATATTTTTTACATCCTCTAATTTTACTTTTTTAATTTTCTTTTCATATTCATAGGATGATTTAGCATTACCCCAAACCTCATTATAAAGAAGATCCAACATCTGCCCTTGAGAATCCTCGCGACTTATCTTACTATTTCCAATAAGTTGTTCCTTTGCAGCTTCGACCTCTTTTTCGTCTAATTTTTTTAATTTTTCAAATTCCTCTAAGATTATTTTTTTGACAATATTAATATTTTCTGGTGAAGTTCCAACATAAATTGCACTATAGCCAAAATTTTTCCCGATATTAAAAAAACCCTTGACAGAATAAGCAAGATTTCTTTTTTCTCTTATTTCTTGCCATAGCTTAGAGGACATTCCACCAGCCATTAAGCAACTAAGGACTTGAGCAGCATAATTACCCTTTTGCAAAGCACAAGGAATATGATATGCAAAAACTAGATTTGCTTGGTCAAGTCCATATCTTTTTTCAATCTTTTTTTGATTTTTAAGCCTGATCTTTAGCTTATTTATCTTAAATCCAGATTTCTTGAATTTTCTCTCGCAAAAATTGCATAATTTTTTAAAATTAGCATCGCCAACAGCACAAAGTATCATATTTTCGCTTCCATAAACTTTTTTAAATTTATTAACAAGTTTCTTCCTGTCAAGTGAAGCTAGTGTTTTTTCGTTGCCTATCAAATCCATTCCAAGATTTCCTGAGTAAAGTAAATTTTGAATTCTATCAGTGACATAAATTTGCGGATTATCTTTTCTCATTTTTATTTCTTCAATAATAACTTTTCTTTCTTTGACTATTTCTTTTTCGTCAAAAAGAGGATTGAGCATCATATCAGAAAGCACATCAAGAGCAATCTTAATTTTATTTGCAGGCATTTTGCACCAATAGGCAGTCAATTCATCTTCTGTAAATCCATTAAGAATTCCCCCATTTTTTTCTATTTCTTCAGAAATCTGCTTGGCTGTTCTATTCCTTGTCCCTTTGTAAAGCATGTGCTCAATAAAATGAGAGATGCCTTTTTCATTTTTTGACTCGTGGATTCCTCCGTATTTTACTGCAAAAGCCAAACTGATAACTCCGCTACCTTTTCTTTGTTCAAAAATGATAGTCATACCATTTTTCAAGATTTTTTTAAAAAATTTTGGCTTAGCCATCTTTTATTCTCAATTTTGTGTAGACAAAAGATATTTAAATATATTCTGTCTTTAAGAGATATTAAGTAAAAGGAGGTTAAAATGGATACCTTAACAAAAGTAGCAGTAGTGATTGCTAACATTGGAGCAATTAACTGGGGACTTTATGCAATAAGCCCAAGAGCAGAGCTTGTACAATATCTTTCTGTGTCTTGGTTAATAACCCTAGTTTATGCTATTGTTGGCATTGCAGGGCTTTACTGCCTAATAAAGTTGTTTATGAAAAAATAGAGAGTGGTTTTATTTTTTGTTTTTTTTATTTATCTTTATTTCGTGATTTTAAATTTGGAGATTATTAGAAAAAGAAATTAAAATAAATCCCTATTTTTTTCTCGTCGATATTTTTAGAATTGCGCAACAAGGAAGATTAAAATTTTCAGTATGTGCTTTCTTAATATTTATCTGTATAGATTTTACTTTGCAAAAAAAAGCAGCAATTTAGCTTCTGCTTTTTTTATTTTCATTGAAAATAAAGATAATTCATCTACTCAAAAACACCCCTCCAAGAATTCCCTTTACCAATAACATCGACAAGTTTTATTTTAAGTTTTTTCTTAAACAAAGGACAGTTTATAACAAGAGTTTCAAATTCTCCGCCCTCGCCAGCAGGATTAACTTTATATTTTTCTTGAAGTTCTTCCACTTGCTCTATAAAACTTCCGTCAATTTTCTTGCCAATCCATTTTTCATTTAAAGGAAAAGCCGCAACTCCTGAAATAATTACTTCGAAATTGTTTTTAAGAATCTCTTTTAACAATTCTATTTGATCTTTCTGCCATAAAGGATTGAAACACTCCAAACCAAAGCTATTACAAATTTTTTGTATTCTTTCAGCCTGATAGTTACTTGCAACAGCTCCTGTAACAATTCCTTGTAAGTTATATTTTATTTTTGCTTTTTCTATTGCTCTTTTTAAGTCTTTTAATTCTCTTTCTTTTTCGCCTAAAGTTTCTCGAATAACAATAGGAAGCCCCATAAGTTCGGCTTGTTTTTTTGTTAACTCAATTGCAGGCGTATGAAACATAAAACTTTCAGGGTTTTTTGAAAAAAGAGTAATTAAACATTCTACTTCATATCCTTTTTTCTTCGCTAAATAGCATGCATAAGTGCTGTCCTTGCCTCCAGAAAATAAAACTCCGACTTTCATATCCCTTAAAGAAAAGTTAGGTTTATAAATTAAAGCTAGCTTTAAGTTATATATTTAGATTAAGAGGATAAAATGAGCGTCTTAACATCAATCTTGCAAAGCCTTTTATCTCCAAAGTTCTTACTAAATAATATAATTTTAATAGGGCAAATAATCTCTGTGATGATTCTGGTTATATTTGATGATGAGATAACAGGGAAACTTATTTTTCCTTATGTAGATAAGCTAAGGGATTTTCTCCTCGTAAAATCAAGAGAAAAGATAAAAAAGAAAATTTACAGAAAAATTGTAGAGATTTCAGCAAAAGTTTTGGCAGCGATTTTATTTATACTATATTTCTTTGCAGGCTATTGGATTCTTTCAGAGTATATAGTAGTTCCTGTTTTACAAAGGCTTCAAAAAATATTGTTACTTATTGTAATAGGCTTTCTTGCTTTAATGACTTGGTTACTTAACAACAGAAAAATAAGGCGAAGATACCTTTATTATTAGCTTTGCTATAATCTTTTATTGTAGGCTTTTCTGCTAACGTGGTTGTTTCCTTTTATAAAAAATCTTAATGGCTCTTCTAAGTCTTCCACAACGCCTATTCTAAAATCCCTTTCGATCTTAGAGTCTTCAACATTAAAATTATCATTAAAAACATAAATACTGCCTTTCTTATTAATAAATTTTCCGTGCAATACATCAGAAATCCCCAAACATTCTGTAAGCAAACCAGGCCCATTGCACCTTCCTTTAAAATTTAGAGGCTCTAAGGCTCTTATTAAAACAGCTCCTGCTTTATTTTTTTTCTCGCAAACAAAATTTAGCATCTTATATTTGTGAACATTATAAACTAAAATCTTTCCTGCTTCTTCTTTCATCATTTTATGGACTTTATTTTCGCCTTTGCTTGCCCTTGAAGCAGGATCTTTTTCATCAAAATATGCCTCAGTTTCAACGATTCTTGCTTTCTTACCTCTAAACATTATTATCTTTCCTAAAAGCTCTTTAGCAACAACATCGGGCTTTCTCAAAAAGAATTTTCTCCCAATTTGTTTCATGGATCTATAAAGAAAATTTGCTTTAAAAATCTGCTTTAAAACCAAATCTATTCAATTTGTTTTAAAATCTCAAGAAGTTTTGCTTCTATTTTTTCTGCATCCTTCTCTCTTGAAGGAAATGAAACAACAAAAGTTTTTGCACTGTAAAAACTCTCATACCTTTCAGTTTTTCCTTCATAACTAACAATTCCTACCAAATCTTCTTTTCCATCAAAAGCTCTTGGGATTGCATCTAGAAAGCGAATTACATTTCTATAGTATGAATATTCCTCATCTCGGATTATTTCAAACTCTTTTTGTATCTTTTCTTTAAATCTTAAATAATGATATAATCCACCACCTTTTAAACCAGAGAATGCCTCTTCAGATAAAAATTCTGCTTTTGAGATTAGTTTCCTCATTTTTAGCAAGGAGATTATATGAATAGGATGTAAGGAGAATTTATAAGTTTAGTGTAAATCAATTTCATCTCAAAAATCATATTTTAGGATATAAATCTTTTTTAAGGATTTTTAATAATAAAGAACATGGATGTTTGTGACAAAAAGAGGCTTGTCCTTGGTTTTGATGAAACGAATAATGGCTTTTCAATACATCATGCGCCTTTTTTAATAGTCACGGGGGCACTCGGATATGATGGTAGATGGCAAGGCACACCCCCATATGGTTCAAAATGCAACCGAAAGTTTTTTTCCAAAAATCCCCCTAACAAAGAAGAAATACTTCATTGCGCCAGAGAGTATCTTAAAAGAAATAAAGATTTTTTATATGCAGTAATCCCAAAAAATAAAAAAGGCTTATCAAAGCATGAAAGAGATGCTTTTCGAATAAATTATGAAAAAGCCCTTGCAATATCATTAATTTCTTTAGAATTTTTCAGTAGATATTCTTTACATCATTCCACGCCAATTTATATTCATCAAATAGATGGGCTTAAAGAATCTCTTTCTATTGAAAACTGTATTAGAAACATGCTATCTTATGCAGGCGTTTCTAAACCTAATGTGAAAGTTCTAAAAACAGGCAGGAAAAAAGACACAAAGGGGGTTATTAAACAAGCAGACATTACTGGATATTACATAGCCTCTATAAAATTATTATTAAAAAGCGAAAAATGGCCTTTTAGGGACAGAAGAGTTTACCCACAAAGTTTAGATGATTTGATGATTTACAGAGTTCTAGAAGATAAATAAAAATTAAAAATTGAGGAAATTCGCAATTCTTAAAAATCCTTGATTTATAATAAGATTATGCCTATAAATGCAAGTTACGAATTTTCAAATGCTGAAAAGCAGTTTTACTCTGCCCAAACAGACGAAGAGAAACTTCTAGCTTTAGAGGAAATGCTTAGGACAATGCCAAAACATAAAGGCGCTGAAAATTTAAGGGCTAATTTAAGAGCAAGGTACAAAAAACTAAAAGAAAAATTAGAGGCAAGAAAGAAAAAGACAGGAAAAAAATTTTCTATTAAGAAAGGTGAAATGCAAGTTACTTTAGTTGGCTTAACAAATTCTGGAAAATCTTCAATCTTAAAAGCACTGACAAATGCAAACCCTGAAATAGCAAGCTATGGTTTTACGACAAAAGAGCCCCAAGTTGGAATTTTAAATTATGAGAATTGCCAAATACAAATTGTTGATTTGCCTCCAATAGGAAGCGAAAATTTTGATACTGGAATAATTAACACTTCTGACACTGCATTGATTGTTGTAGAAAAGATTCATGAGATTCCAGAAGTGGAGAAAGTGCTTACAAAATTTAGAGGCAAAAGGATTGTAGTGTTCAACAAGATAGATCTTTATGATGAAGACACTAAAAGAAAAATAAATGAAACTTTAAAATCAAAAAAGTATAATTTTGTAACAATCTCCTGTAAAACCGGAGAGAATTTAGATGAATTAAAAGAAAAGATATTTAAAAGTTTTGATAAGATAAGAGTCTACACAAAATCGCCAGATGAAAAAAATCCAGATAACGAGCCAATAATTATGCCCCCAGACTCTACTATTGAAGATGTTGCCAAAATAATTTTTAAGGGAAAAATAGATATAATAAAAAAAATAAGAATTTGGGGCCCTTCAAGTAAATTTAGTGGTCAAGAAGTAGGTTTAAAACACCATCTAAAAGACAAAGATATCGTTGAATTTTTAACGCATTAATTATTTTTATAGGCTTCTTTTGAAATTGACTCTAATCTTTCTTTGTGTTGTCTTATAATCTTAAGGAGTTTATTAATTTCTTCAGCCAAAGCTTTTTTTAGATCTTGTGGATGAAGTTTCTTTGCAATAAAATCTTTTTCTAATTTTTCATAAGAGTCATAAGTAACATCACCTCCAAATTTTTCTGGCCTCTTGACTAAAAAACTTTCGCCTTTATCTTGTTTGATAGTCATTAAAACATATTTTAAAAATGGCAACAGACCATTATCCGGATCTCCTTCCATGCAATAAGCTTTATTTATTTTTTCTTCTACCATTTTTTCATCATCGAGCAGATCAATTTTAGATTCTTCTTTACTTGAGGACATTTTTCCACCCCCGATTAAGCTTGGAATTAAAGGATTTATTATCTCTATTCTTGACTTATAGCCTATTTGAGGTAATCTCTCTCTAGCAAGAACCATAATTTTTCTTTGATCAGTGCCTCCAAGCTGGGCATCTGCCTTTAAGTAAACCTCGTCCAGAGCCTGCATAATAGGATAAATTAGCCCAGAAATCTTTGGATTCTCTCCATGTTTAACGACTTCTGAAGAGGCTTTATGTGCATCATGGATAGAAACAAGAGTGCTCATTCTAAGGATATCATAAACATATTTTTCCTTAAGCTGAAAATCACTTCCTTTCACAAATTCTAGATTTTTTGTATCTATATCAATTGCTTGAAGAAGTAGAGGAATAATCTCTTTATAAAACTCATATCTCTTTTCTAAAACAGGCCATGGAACATTATCTAAAGCAGCATGCAAATCTGCTAATAGAATTTTAACTTTAAAACCTGCTCTTAATAAATCCGCAATTTTCAATGCAGGAAATAAATAACCAATGTGGGGCCTCCCTGTAGGTGCTGTTCCCCAATAAACAACAGGATTTTTCTTTTTTCTCAACAGCTCTTTAAGCTCTTCTTCTGTAATTATTTCCTCGGTGTTTCTTTTTATCAGCTCAAATTTCTCTTCTACACTTAACTCTTTTTCTGACTTTTTTGCCATGCTAGTGAATAACAATAATACTTAATAAATCTTGCTACCTTTAAAGCACATATAAACAAATTAATGTGCCAAAATGAATAAACCTCTAAAAATTTGTTTTATATTATCCCTAGCAGGTATTCTTATTTTACTTTTTCTTTCAGAGAAACTTGAGCCAGAAATAAAAAGTATAGCAAATATAACAGAAGGGGATATTAACAGAGCAGTAAAAATTAGAGGTGAAATTATTTCTATAAAAGATTTTAATGACAACTCAAAAATTCTTACAATTTTTACAATCAAAGATAAAACAGGAAATATAACAGTAATTTTAAACTCAAAAACTCCTCTAGAAATTAACAAAAGCAAGCAGTATATAATAACTGGAAAAGTTCAAGAATATAACAAAAGTTTGGAGATAAGTGCAGATAAAATATTTGAAGTAGAATAAAAATATGCGAATATAATTTATTCAGAGTGTTTTGAATTTTTTCTTCCTTTAGAATTCTTCAAGCCCCAATTAGTTTTTAACATTTATTTACTCGTATCTTAATGCTTCGACAGGCTTTAGTCTTGAAGCTTGAATTGAAGGAACAATCCCTGAAACACAACCAACAAGAAAAGAAAATAATAGTGCACCAAGAATTAACCACCATGCAAAGGAGGCTCTAATATAACTGACACCTAAATAAATTTTAGCAATAATTTCTGTTAGTTTTCCAAGCCCTAGCCCAATTAAAACTCCCCCTATCCCCCCAACTAATCCATAAATTCCTGATTCAAATAAAAATATTAAAAGGATGTCAGAATTTCGTGCACCAACTGCTTTCATTGTTCCAATTTCTTTTGTTCTTTCTAAAATTGCAGTATACATAGTGTTCATTATTCCAATTCCTCCAACTAGAAGAGAGATTGCTGCAATTGCAACAATAATTGTTCTTATTATTGCTAAAACATCTTCGACTCTCTCTATTATTTTTTCGAATGTCTGAACTTGAAAGCTCTCTTCTCCTTTTTTCTCATTTCTAAATTTTCTTAATTTTTCCTTTATCTCTTCTGCAATGCGAGTTACATTATCTTCCTTTGCTTGTACAAGTATCGCATCATACTGCCCTTTTTTATCAAACATCTCTTGTGCTCTTTCAAGAGGGATATAAACTTGAGAATCATCCTGCGGGTTCCCTATTTTATTCATTATACCAACAACCTTAAATTCTCTTCCATTAATTTCTATAGTTTTTCCGATATCCACCCTTTTTTTAAAGAATTTTTCATTTGCAAGATTCCATCCAACCACAATCTCATTAGAGCTTTCTTTCATAAATCTTCCAGAAGCAATCTTAAATCCTTGCATGTCCTCAAAAAGTTTTAATGAATCTCTGTCTAAAGGCAAACCGATAACAAAAGTATATTTTGATTCATCTTGATACTTAACTCTTTCATTACTATAAACCATTCCTGTGGCATATTGTACTCCAGAAACTTTATTTATTACTTCCATATCATCTTCAGTTAGTACAGTGGTTGTGCCAAACGCAGACATTCCTAAAGCCCCACCTCCAGGACTTATCATGATTTTATTAGAACCCATGCTTGCTAATTGTTCTTTTATTGTAGCCTCCATGCCATAGCTTACTGAAATCAAAGCAACAACTGCTGCAATTCCAATAAAAATTCCAATTATAGTAAGCCAGCTTCTAAGTTTTCTTCTTCTCAAATTTTTAATTGCAAGCAGCAAATATTCTTTCATTTTTTTAAATTTTTACAATTTTTCCGTCCCTAATTTTAACAATTTTCTTTGCAAGTTTAGCTTTTTCAAGATCATGCGTGACTAAGACAATAGTTTTTCCTCTTTTGTTTAGTTTGATTAATAATTCAATAATATTTTTTCCAGTCTTACTGTCTAAATTCCCTGTAGGCTCATCTGCAAGAATTACTTCAGGATTGTTTGCAAGTGCTCTTGCAATCGCAACTCGCTGGCTTTCTCCTCCGCTTAGCTCACTTGGCAAGTGATATTTTCTATTTTCAAGTCCCATCTCTTTTAAAAGTTGGGTTGCTCTCTCAACCTTTTCTTTATAAGGAACATTCTGAAACATCATAGGCATCATAACATTTTCTAAAGCAGTCAAAGTTGGAATTAAATTAAAAGTCTGAAAAACAAAACCTATCTTTTTTCCGCGTATTGTCGCTAAATCAGATTCGCTTAAATGTTCAATATTTATATTATCTAAATAGATTGCTCCTTTTGTTGCAAAATCCAACGCTCCAATAAGATTCATTAAAGTAGATTTACCGCTTCCAGATGGACCAACAATTGCTATAAAGTCTTGTCTTTTAATACCAAGGTTTATACCATTAATAGCATTGACTATAGAATGCCCCATTTGATAACTCTTATAGACATCTACAAGCTTGATGATTTCATCAGCCATTTTAAGATAATGTTTATAAATCTCTTTTATTTTAATTAATTATCTTGAGATTATAAACTTATTTAAAACAAAATGAAAAGTATCAAAGGGGGGTTTTTAGTGTTAGAAGTTTGGCTTAGTTTGCTCTTAGTAATTCCTAGTGTGTTTGCTGCATGTTCGCTTAATGTTTCTTTAATAAATCAGGATCCTTATCCTGCAATTCCAGGAGATTATGTAAAGATTGTTTTTCAAGTTTCTGGTGTAGAAAATCCTGAGTGTAAAGGAGCAATGTTTGGATTGGTTTTAAAATACCCTTTTTCAGCTGATGAAGATACTGATAAAATTTTGCCTGATTCTTCATATGTTCCAGATTATAATACTGCTTGGATGATTCCTTACAAAATTCGAATTGATGAAAACGCACTAAATGGAGAAAATGAACTTGAAGTTAAATATAAAACAGGCAGAGAAAAGTATTGGGATTATTATCTAACTAAAAAATTTAATATCACAATAGAAGATGTAAGGGCTGATTTTGAGGTTTCGATTAAGAACTATGATAAAACAACAAAAATGCTTGCATTTGAAATATTAAATACAGGAAAAAATGATGCTGAAGCAGTAACAATAGAGATCCCAAGACAAGAAAATATTACGGTTAGAAAAGATTCGAAAAAAATTATAGGCTCTTTAGATGCCAATGAGGATACGACATTTGAGTTTGAAGCAGTTCCAAGAGAGGGAGAAATTAACTTAATAATAACTTATACTGATAAGACAAATGTAAGAAGGACTCTTGAGAAAAAAGTTTTCTTTGACCCAGAACAATTCCCAGCTGAAAGAAAAAGTTATGTTCCTTACTATATTATAGGCATTTTAATTATTGCTATTGTTCTTTATTTATTCTTTAAAAGAAGAAAAAGAAAAGCTTAATTTAAGGTCTTGACTAAAAGATAAGCAATTTTTTTGAGAGATTTTAATTGATAAAACATTAAAACCAACACAACTTATAACTTAAGGCTATAGAGAGATCCCAAGAAACTTAAAATAAAACTAACAAAATGATACTGGAAATTATCCTTGCTTTATTGCTTGGTGTGACCGCCGGGACAATAACAGGCATCACTCCAGGTATTCATATAAATCTTGTTTCAGCAATTTTGATTAGTATAAGCGCAGTTTCATTTGTCCAGCCAATCTCTCTTGCTATATTCCTTGTAGCAATGGCAATAACCCATACTTTTGTTGATTATATACCAAGTGTTTTTTTAGGTGCTCCTGACGAAGATAATTTTCTTTCTATACTTCCTGGCCACGAAATGCTCATAAAAGGCGAGGCTCACTCTGCTGTAGTCTATACCCTTTACGGCAGTCTCTCTGCTCTCTTTGTAATTCTAATTTTTACGCCAATTTTTATTTTCTTTCTTCCCGCAGCCTATCCTTATGCTCAAAGAATAATGCCTTTCATCCTAATCATTGCTTCGATATTTTTGATCTATTTTGAAAAATCCTCTAGAATTTGGGCAACCATAATATTTTTAATGTCTGGACTTTTAGGAATTGCTTCTTTTAGCTTGCCTCTTAAAGAGCCTCTTCTTCCGCTTTTTACAGGCCTCTTTGGAGTCTCTTCACTTATAACTTCGATAACAAAAGAACAGAAGATTCCAAAACAAAAGATTCTTCCAATAAAACAAATAAAACTTCCTTTACATTCATTTTTAAAATCTGTTTTTGCTTCTGTCATTGCATCCCCACTTTGCAGTTTTCTGCCAGGCTTAGGCAGCGGACAGGCTGCTGTAATAGGGAGTGAAGTAATAGGAGATTTAAATAGAAAAGAGTTTTTAGTTTTGCTTGGAGCAATAAATACAATTGTTACAGGGCTTTCTTTCATAACCCTTTACACAATTGGAAAAACAAGAACAGGTGTTGCTGTTGCAGTCAGCAAGGTTATAGAGCTAAATCTTAGCGATTTATGGAAAATAATAGGAGCAATAGTTATCTCAGGAATCCTCGCATTTTTTATAACTTTGTTTTTATCAAAAAAGTTTTCTAAAAAAATTTCAAAAATTAACTATAGAATTTTATCCTGGATTATAATAACAATTTTGTTCGTAGTTTGTTTTGTTTTCTCTGGTTGGATTGGCATAATTTTGCTTGCAGTTTCAACAGTTGTAGGATTAACTTGTATATATGCAGGAATAAGAAGAACTCATTTAATGGGCTGCTTGCTTATTCCAACAATCCTGCTGTATTTTTTTTAGTATTTTACTTTTGATAACCACTTTAGCCTTTTTCCGCTATCTTTAAAACCTCAAAAGCTATTATAAGAAAATGGCTGACAGCAGAACATTAGCTACCTTGATAAAAGAAGTAGCAAATAAATTTAGCAATAAAACTTTTGTAATTGATAGAGAGCTTTATATAAGAAAAGCTTATACCTATCAAGAGATTTATGAAAGAGCACTTAAAATTTGCAGTTTTTTTGCTAAGAAGGGTGTTGAAAGGGGCGAGAGGATAATAATTTATCTCCCAAATTCTTCTGATTACACCTCGCTTCTTTGGGCTTGTGCACTGTCTGGAGTTGTTGCTGTTCCGATCGATTTTAACAATAACCCGGAGTTTGTTTCAAGAATAGAGAAGGAAACTGATGCAAAGTTAATTTTCTGTTCAATCTTTAAATCTCCAAAAAGCAAACGTAACTTCTATCAAGAACAGCTTAACGAACTTTATGATTTCTATAAAGCAAGGGAGACAAAATCTAGGATAAACGAAAATG
>Ga0123519_10007489_pt1 | contig 16891 bp, 15 predicted proteins | sample YelNatPaOPRAMG02_FD_87396 | JGI IMG/M metagenome (GOLD analysis project Ga0123519, IMG submission 87396) | Hot spring microbial communities from Yellowstone National Park - Yellowstone National Park OP-RAMG-02 (version 2) | ecosystem: Environmental > Aquatic > Thermal springs > Hot (42-90C) ... | reverse complement strand
TAGAGGAACATCTTGGACGCCTACTACTTCATCCGGCACCTCCGCTCCAGGTATGGCAGGAAGCCGATCTGGACGGACGAAGGGACCTGGTATCCCGAGGCCTGCAGGTGGGCCCGCATGGAGCACCACGTCTGCCCAATCGGATGGAAGAACTTCATGGAGCGCCTCAACCAGACCTTCAAGGACAGGGTCGAATGCTTCGACGACTACTTCCCCTGCTGGAAGGAGGAGTGCAGTAGAAGGCACGTCTTCCTCTGGATCAGGGCCTTCTCCTTCTACTACAATACAACTTCGTCAGGGAGCACTCAGAGCTGGGCTTCCCCCCAGCGCTCTACGACTCTCCCCTGAAGGAGAAACCCGAGGCCGACCGCTTTATCTCGCTGGTCCAGGAGGCGATCCAATAGGCGCTAACTTGACAGCGCCGTTAAGGCTTATATAGCCATACCTCGAACTGAGGCATATGGGTTGTTTTTACCCGGTCTCCGTTTGATAGTGCCTGGCACCCCTGTTCTGGCTGGCGGAGTTCTCTACCTCGTTTTCCAGACTCTCTTGCTTCTGACCGTTGGCGGCAGTATCACAATCTTGGTAACTGTATTCGCGGCATACGTCTCAAAGGACCAAGAATACACGCGTCTGAGCCAGCTCTATGGACTTGCGGCCTTCGCATCTTCTGTCGGCGCAATCCTCTGTATGACCATATTGATGGCCTTTGACAGTTTTTCAGAAGCAACTGTTCTCACGCTTCCTTTCCTCGCCTCTGTGTTCGGCGTGGCCCTGTTTCCAGTGTTAATTCTGTTGGTCTTGACGGGGGTCTTTCTTTACTTGTTCCACAGGGGCGCAGGTCGGCGTGGGGATCGTTCTAGCTTCACCATAGCCGCGGTTTTCGCTGCGACATCCGTCCTTGCAGTACTTTTCTTCAACTTGGTTAACACGTTCATGCTTATCCCTCCATTGCCCGATGGTGCAACTCTCCTTGTCAAAGCTGACAGATTGGATCCGTTCGCAGCGCTGTCCTTGATGGTCAACCGAGGGTGGATCCCTCTGACTTTGAAGATGATTCTTGTGGGAGTCATGACCTTTGCCGTGCTCTTCAGTGGAACGGGGGCTCTCCTCAGGTTGAGGCGGAACAAAGGCGGGCTCGGCGGCACGGAGGAGACTATGGTTTCTTGGGGTTTCAAGGTAGGCATCTTGTTTGGCGCGCCGTTGGGGATACTTGGTTACTGGAACGCGGCCATACTGCATCAGTCCACCCCAGTCCTAGCCCTTGGACTTATGGGGCAGGCGGTCGAAGGGATCGGCACATCTGTGATCTCCAGCCTTAGCCCACTCTGGGATATTGGCATAATAGGTGCGATGAGTTTGGGGGGCCTGGCCGCTTCATACTACCTTTCGAAGGGCTCGGGCTACGTCGTGAGGCAGAGCGATGCGGACACCGTGTTGCGTGGGGCTCTGCCGTGGACTTTCGCGCTGTTAATTCTTGCAGTAGCGGTCACCCTCTTTGTGGGCCAGTATTACCCAGGTCAATATGTGTTGAGTCTGTACGTACTCGTCGGGGGCTTCCTGATGTTTGAGGGGCTTAGGCGATATGCCGTCGGCCTGTGCAGGTTATATGTTCCCGTCATAATGTTTGCTTTGGCCTGCTATGGTTTGATCGTATACATGGCTCCTTACACCAAGTGGTATCTGGCAGAGAACTTCGGTGGTATACCGTGGCCCTTGATAGGTTTTCCGCTTCTCGTCTTGGCGGGTTACTTAGCCATCGGTAGATGGAAGGCGGCTCGGTACATTGTCGTGCTCTCGGCCGCCTTCTTGGCACCTCTGGTGATACTTGTCAAGTCAACCGACGCCGAGCTAGTAAAGGGGGCCGGCGTAGTGGCTATAGACCCGACCGTGAGGGATATCCTAGACAGATGGGGATTCATTCACGCTTACGACCTGTCTGCGGTCTACAGGCAATATGCGTCCCCCGATTCTCTTCAAGTGTTTTTCGTGCTTCTGCTGGCGTACACCGCGTTTGTAGCCATATTCTATCTGGCATATAGGTTAACGGAATCATATGCTACAAGAGGCGGGAAGGTGGAATAAGATGAAGTTGGACAGGAGGACTTGGTTGAAGGGCTTGCTGGCTGCCTCTGGGGCGCTGGTCGTCGCCCCCCTGGCGAAGCTCGGCGATTTCCTTAACCCTCCGTCCAAGTTCGAGCCCAGAAGGATGAAGATCGAAGGCGCGAGGAGCATGAGAAGCAACACGGCCATCTTCTTCTCTTGGCCGACTGACATCCGTCCATTCGATAGCAACATCCTAGTCATGGATGACCGAGGCAACTACCACGCGTACAATAGGATCTGTACCCATCTTCAATGTCTTGTGAACTATGATCCCCAGACCAAGCGAATCGTGTGCCCGTGCCACGGCAGCAGCTATGACGTACTTACAGGGGCTGTCTTGGGCGGCCCAGCGCCGAGAGGGCTTCCCAAGATACTACTCGAGTCCGACGAGGCTGGCGATGTGTACGCGGTGAACGCAGAGGGGGTCTTCGGATATGGCAGGTAAGCAGAACGCATCCGACGAGGCTTGGTATACAAAATGGCTGAACGAAAGGCTGTTCAGGACCATTCTACCCAGCTACAAGCTGGTCTTCCCAAGGTCTTGGACGAACCCGCTGACCTACCTTGGTCTGCTGAGCTTCAGTTGTTTCGTTGTTCTGGGCGCGTCTGGGATTGCCCTGATGTTCTACTATTCTCCTGATTTTGTGAACAGCTACGACAGCATCACCAAGATAATGGAGGAGATACCCTTCGGGTTCGAGATGAGGAACATCCACTATTACGCGTCTGACTTCATGGTTCTGCTCGCGATCGCCCATTTCTTCTACTTATTCTTCGTGGGCAAGTACAGATACAAGAACGAAGTGCTGTGGCTCACCGGGATGGTCTTTGGCGTCTTGGCCGTGATCGAGGCCTACACAGGTTACATCTTGATAATGAACACGAGGGCCATGCTGGCCGTCAACATCGGCTCTGGCCTTCTCAACAGCATATCGCCGGGCTTATCGAGCCTGCTGATAGGAGGAAGCTATTCTGACCTAGTCTTGAGGGTGTACACGCTACACGTGATAGCGCTTCCCGCCATCATGGTCCTCTTGACCTTGGTGCATTTCCCCCGCATCTTGACCATAGACGTGCCTGCCGTCGCCATCGTCAGTGGAATCATCCTTGTGATAGGAGGCCTCCTGCCTGTGGAGCTCGGTCAGAAGTTCGTTCCAAACGCTGCCTCTTCAATCACAGTTCCAGAATGGTATCTGACTGGGCTCTACTCTTTCCTTAGAACTGGGGCGCCGGTTTTCATCGCAGGAGTCTTCCTACCTTTCCTCTTGATTTTCATCTTCTCCTTGATACCGTTTTACGACAAGGGAGGTAACGCTAAGTCTGGGAAACGCTTCTTAGTGGTAGCGCTGGGAGCAGCCGTGCTTTCTCAGGTTGTGCTCGTCACAGTTTGGGGATTTCGCGGAAGTAACATACTGGCCCCAATTTACAGTGAAGAGGAGCTTATCATAGACCCGATGACGTTCTGGTCAGCCTTCTTGCTTACAGGCGCTGCCGCCGTGCTGGCAACCCGGATGGTCTACGGTAGAAAGTGGGCTACAAGGCCTTCGACTGACGGGGCTACCAACCGAGTTTCCTCAAGCTTAGGCTCGCTGGTAAGGCTAGCCATCCTTCTAGCCGCACAGGCTCTCCTCCTGATTCACGCTACGATCCTGAAAACCACGTTCGAATCAGGTGCGGCTATGGTTGAAGTAGGCCTCGTCGTAGTGCTGTTTGGCATATCGATGCGCATTTTCCTGAGGTCCGGTGCTAGGCCACACAGTAACGAGGGCAGTGGCGCCGATACCGGCGGAGCGGAGAATTAACATGAAGACAATAATCCTACTCTTAACAGATGAAACAAAGGATGAAATAGACCGTTCCGCAATCAAATCCTATCTAGAGTCAGAAGCTGTGCAATCACTCATCGTGCCGCTGCCCAAGGACTCGAGAGAAATACTCGCCGTTTCGAATCTCGTGAAGTACGGTGGTTTCGACTCGTGTATGTTGGTTTGCTCATCAGATTCAGACGTCGTTCAGTCTCTGAAAAAAGCTCTCCGCCTACACCCTTGGGCCTGCGCCATACTTCCGATAGACGCCCTGTTCGGACGCCTGCCATCAGACCAGTCTCTGGAAGCCGCGAAATTATGCATACTTGTAGTGGCCTCCAAGCTGGCCGCATCGGACGTGACGAAATTGGCCTTCAAGAACATCGGGCAGGCAACCGAGGCGATTTCGAGAAGGGAGCTTCTTTCCTCATTCCGGCGATCTTTCAGAACCGCATCATCCACACCTATAATCCTACAAGATAGATGTGCATCAAGACTTAAGGCCGATGGGTACTGCGTAAACTCTTGCAGATATCACGCCATTTCAAGGCAAGGGGTCACGATTACCCTTTCGGAGGAAAGATGTGTAGTATGCGGCGCCTGTGCAACTGATTGTCCAGTAGGTGCCATACAGCTACCTGGAGCGAGCGATCCTGAGCTCTTGTCGACTATCGTCGCCGCGTCGACCTTCGAAGGGGGGATAGATAGAATAACTCTTCTTTTTGCCTGTCCAGAAGGTATGGGTGATATGACATCGTCACTCGCCGCAGCAGGTTCGCTGAAACCCGGCATCATCCCCATCACAGTGCCATGCGTATCAGCCGTGAACGACTCGGTCCTCTTATCAGCTTCAGCCGCAGGCCTAGGCGTAGCGCTTATCTGCACCAATGAGAATTGTCAGCGGCACAGCCCCATAGCCCTCTTGCGCGAACATGTCCTTGCAGTAAGTCGTTTCCTGAGTCCGGAGGAAGACGCCCCCACCCTCTTGTTCCACCAAGCGAACGAAGGTGAGGAACTAGCCGGAACCCTCGTGCGATTCCACGACGGCCTCAGGCAGAGACGTAGGCGAATCTCCTTGACCGTGAACGACAGGCGCAAGGCGCTGTTAAAGTCGTTCGAATCAGCCGTTGACGGCCGAAAACCTCTTGAGATAGAGGCAGAACTTCCCTTCTTTTCCCTGGACATCGACCACAACAGGTGCACTCTATGCGGGGCCTGCATGACATGGTGCAGCTCCAAGGCGCTGTCACTGGCAAGGTACAACGGAGAGCTCGCAATCTGCTGCGATTCGTCCTTATGCGTCGGTTGCCTGGACTGCCAGGTCCTGTGTCCCGAGCACGCGATATCCGTTCATCGTGCCACAGTCCCGGACGAAGTATTAGAGCGGAAGCCCGTTCCCAAGATTGCAGGCAAGATGCTGAGGTGTGAGATGTGTGGGGCGATGCTGTTCCCTAGCACTATGGTGTCACACATCAAGGATAAAGTCAGTGGCTGGAACTCGCCCATCCTCACGGATTCGCTCTACCTGTGTTCGACTTGCAGGCGCAAGAGGATAGCCAAGACGATGTATTAGCCGGTCGGCTCGAACAGGTCCGACGCCGTCTCTATGAGCTCGTCGATCAAGTCTACATCCCACCTCAACAAGGCTTGGAATAGATCTATGACTCCCTTGTAAAACTCTGTCTCGATGTGCTTCCTAGCTTCATCGCAGAACTTCGGCACCCACCTCAACAGATGTTCGCGGAGGAAGCGTTTCTGCTCAAGCAAACAGCTGAGCGCATCTTCTTTCCGTGAGGTCCAAGCCTCGGCTTCCTCCGCCGCAAGCACCGACATGAACTTGAACTCCATAGCTATGTAGTCTGGCAACTCGCCAGTAGGCGTGCGGGTTTGGAGGCCGTGGGTGGCATAGAGGTTCGAGACGGTCCTCATCGGCTCACCCTGCAGGATGCCGCCTCCCAGATAGACGGACTCGTAGGGCGGCGGGGGACTGTACCCCTTCTGAACCCCTCTAAAGATCTTAGTCCATTCGACGGCAAGGTCCTCCTCCAGACCGTCAGGCGAAGCTCCTGGGCGGTAGCCTATAATCGTGCGAAGGGCGTCTTCCAATGCTTTGGGCAAGTCCTTCCCCTCAAAGGGAAGCAGAAATGCGAAGAAAGTTCCCTCCTTTATCGCTTTAACAAGCTCGGACGAAGGCTTAGTCGCGCTCAGGCCTGATAGGAAATCGTAAAGCTTGGAACGAGCTGTCGCCATGGCCGAGAAATCTGCGGCTGTAGGTCGCTCTGGCGCTGCTACCGCCATGATAGGTCTGAGTAACATTGAGCGGCGAATAATAAACTTATCTCGTCCTAGGCGCGCTGTCAAGTTAAGGGATTTGAGCAGGACGTCTAACCCATCTTCCTCGACCGGATAAGAGGGACGGAGCCCCTCATCGTCTCATGAGCTATCCCAAGTTCATGATACGTGAAAGGACGCCCCTGTGGGTCATGGCCTACGGGGTCTATGTCATTACTCAGCACTGCCGTTGAGGAGGTCGTCAAGCATCCTAGAGCTGGCCCATAAGAGGAGCCACGAAACGATGCGCCAGTCAGTGGGTCCAAAGTTTCCCCTTCCTCGGGGGAAGGTTCCGGGTCAAGAGGTCCAACTTGCCCCTTGGCGACGGCGTCGTAGGTTAGTTACTACGAAGAATCCGACCACAGTGGCGATGAATCCTGGCAGGAAGTCTCTCAATCCATACGGAGTTTCCGCTAAGGCGATTTCGTCCGCTGGATGGCGTCCCATGCCCTTTTGACCGCGTTGACAAATGGCCGCCTGTGCCTAGCTACTTTCCTGTCAAAGCTATCCGAAGAGGCCTTTGTCTTGAAGTATGTTCTTAGATCCACTTCGCCCTTCGATATAGACCGGCACGCTTCAAAACCTTCGCGGATGTATTTAGTTACATCTAGCAGCAGGTTCTCCGAGTTTAGAAACTTGACCCATTGCTTGGAATCTACAATCTCGGCTTCCTTCCTACACATCTCCAGCGCTTCGTACAGATCGACTGCTGTGAAGTGCTGTGAATATTGGAGAAGCTTCCTATCTTTTTTCGTCCTTTTCCCTACCTTTTTAACCAATTCATATGCCGACCACCCCATAGCGTAGTGCACCACGGGATGATCCTTGTCTATTTCATGCTTTATCGGTTCTTCAGGGAAAGCATCATCGTATTTTGCAGGTTCAGAGAACACCTCTTCAAGATTGCCACGGACTCCTTCCCACGGGACATGGTGCTTACAAACAAGCCAGCGCAAACCCAAACGCCTCATGGTTATGCAGTATTTCGTAGCCTTTGCGTTCTCAGATCTCTTCCTGTAATAGGTATAATCTAGCATCTTGAACAGGTCCTCCAGCCTCACCTGGCGAGGGTCAGTAGAGTGTAGGTCTGATGGTAGGATGTTGTTCTGCGTATTTAAGGCGGAGATGATGTCTATGGTGTTGGCATAGGTTTCTCTGTCTTCATAAGGTAGACGATAAGCCCTAACAAGGACCTGTGCAGCTTTCCCGGCTTCATGATTCCTGTCGTACGCCTTATACAACGCCCTTAGAGTCTGCCCGCCGTTGACGACCTGTGGGTTCCTCAATACCAAGAGCCCCGTTTTCTCGTCAACGGAGACCTGGTCAGCGAAGATCATAATCCCATTGTGCTTGTACCAGAACCAAGAAGGGGATTCTTCAAATGTTTTTCTTATTCCTTTACTGATTCTATTCTTACCGAGGAACTCTCTGACATTCTTTTGCAAGAATGACTCGACCTTCTTCTCGCTGTCAAACCATTTCAAGATGTCGTGTATCCTAACGGAGCATACTATGGCATATATCCTTCCTTCGGAGTATTCAAGATACTTCCCTACGAAGGGAAGCTCCCTTCGACCAGTATAGGGAATATAACCATGTTTGACATCGTAGATCACGCTATCTAACGCATACTTGTCGACGACCAGAAACGCGGATCTTATCCTCCAGGCTTTATCATTAATAAACTTCCTGATTCTGTCTTCTAAAGCGGTTCGAACTGATTCCTTTACATAGTTCGTGGTGATCCAGATGATCTCAAAGTTCGACGAGGGATTATTCAGTTCTCGCCGCAGGGCGTTCACAAATTCGTCTGCCTTCCTATTGGGATTATCATTAGATATGGTGTTCAGGATCTTCCTCACATCCTCCCACAGGGTTTCTTCGTCGCTTTGCTTTGCCTTCTCGGCGAACTTGCTTTGCAGAACGTAGTACGTGTTATCCTCTGTATAGTAGAAATCGATTCCGCCGTCATTACTTCCATCGACGTAATGATCTCTGAAAACGTCATCATCGACATCGAACCTGGCCTTAGCGTAGTACTTGGTGAGGGCTTTTGTTGCCTCTATGTCACTCATGTTCCTAAGATTCCTAACCAGATCCTCCGAATCGTCGAACTGAACCTTCGCAGTAAGAACCTCAGACATCGCCTCAGAATACGCTCGCCCTATTTAAAAGCCATTCTTAGACGGTTAAGTCATAACCTAACCCACTTGTTTAAAGCGTCATGGGAAGTGAGCCACGTCCCAAATAGGGCTTGGAGTCCCTGACGACGACGTGCCCGCCCCTCCGACGATCGTAGCACGTCGTGCGTCAACCAATCAATCAAATCACCCGTCATTTCCGTCGGATCCTGAGAGTCGGAGTAGGATAGAGAGGGGAGGGGGCTTCCATCCAGACTGGAGCGGGAAAAACTAAAAGGTTCTGCGGATTAGCCTGCTATATGTTAATCTGCAAAATCAAGGACCTTTTTACCTTGAGGGGGAGGCCCGCATCGCATCACATCATACGGCCATGCCGAAGAGGAAGGCATGGCACTGGATGGCGTCTTCTCGATACAAGCACACTCGAATCGAATCAAGACCGTTGGATCAATCGTAAGATCGATTTGTGCGGTACGCCATCGTCAGCTATCCACAGTCAAATGACGTGAGTTTCCCGCTTCCTTGAAGTGGAGGTTCAGCTTCTGTGAGGGGCCGTTAGAGGGGAGGGACCTCTCGTAGAGGAGGCTCGAGATTCGCCCAGTCACTATCACGGCCGCTTAGACCATGTCCAGATGTGGGCATGCCGGCCTCTTGCAACACGAATCCAAGGACAATGATGGGTAATTTGGAATTGATTGAGAGTTATGTAACTATGTCGGCTATTGAAATAGGTTCTTAAGGAGAAACAGTTAAGTGATGAATAGTGACCAACAATATGGCGTGGAAGCGTTGGATAGAGATCTAGTCTCTCGGGTAGCCAGTCGGGAAGATATGTATGATCTTTTCAGCCAGGAATATACCAAGAGAGAACGAAAGCCGCTATTGAAGAGCTTGATTGTTCTCACGCAACAGGATCCATATAGATTAAGCGAAACAGTCGAACGGAACAAGCTGCTTTCAAAACGCTATGTTGTTACTGTACAAGAGAAGGAACATGATTTCTATAGATTACATGTTGAAAGGAAAAATCCCGTAGGTCCGGCAGTCAGTGTCGAAGCGCTCATCGACGTTAAGCCCAATCTTTGGGTAATTTTCACGACCGTGAGTCTATATGACGCAAAAATCCTTGTATCCCTCTTTGCTAGACTGTATCCAGATTTTAATTTTGCCTACCTGAACCACGCCCAAATGCTTCATCTAGTTGAAGAAATCAAAAAATGGTGTGGAAGTGGACGAGTTGTCACGTCCTTTGCGATAAAAGCAGAAACTGAAACTGATAGAGCTCTTAGTATTAATAGGAAGACCCTGAAAGGCCTCTCTGCCGAGGATGAGCTAGTAGCCGAGGCAAAACGAGGACGTATATGGGTCGAAAAGCTAAGATTTCAAGTCAAGAACAAATTGAATATGCTCGTCTTGGATACTGTATTGACAAATCGGGGGATCGCAAGGCTGGTCTATGGTAATTTCGTTGATTTCTATGACCGATTTATGACTTTCGTCATTCAGATAAGCGCAGAGTTGGACGGGAAGTTCAGTGCTGTAAGAAGAACGATTGTCGAAGGCGAAGCTCAAACCAAACCCTGCAGTATCATTTATACTTCATCATTCAAAGTCACTCATCTGAAAAGCTTAGCCTCGAAGCTTAATTCAGATTACATGCTATCGATCTTTCACATGGGCAATCCATTCTTCTCGGCTGACCTAACGGACTGCTACGATGGATCATCCTTTACCTTAACGATCTTCCAAAACATTATTACAATTTCACCTATGATAAGAACAACCAACACCGCACTTTGGAAACTCGTAGGCAAACTGCAATCGATATTAGGCGAGGGTGACATAGTGATATAGGGATTTGTCTGCCCTTCCTAAGTATGGTAGTATTCAAGAATGTGTTGAAGATTTCATCAAGTATAGGGATACGACGCGTGTCCTTTCCGCATTGCGGGAGTATCTGAACCAGCGTATCTTTGGGCGTTTAATAGGTGTAGAGCATACATTCAAGCTAGAAGATGGAACTGGGATTACCCCAGACCTGACCTTGGCATACGAAAACGACAGCGCATGTTGCTTCATCGAGTTGAAATGGCGGATTTCCCAGTCTAGCATTAAGAACGAATTGCTAGATTTGAAGAGGTATTTCAATGCAAGACAGAGCTTGAACGGCTCTTCTCAGAAGGTTACTCATAACGATATAATAATGATTTGTCACATAAACGACTCAAATGTAGTTATCGATGCCGTCAATGAACTTGCCGGAACGCCGGACGTAGGTTTCCTTAAACAGGAGGGCGTTGCGATCTGGAGTTGGTACCTCGGAATTCCTAAGGGAGCCGATACCGATGCCAATCCAGAAATGCGTTTCGGCTGGCTATATGGGAAAACCCGGAACCTCGAACTTGAGAAGAAGATTAGAATGCCCGGTGGTATTGTCATACCAGCTTCGATTGCATTTTCGCCTACTGATCGTTATTTGTTCACCAAGGACAAACCTCCAGTGCATTATGCTATGGCTTTCCTTTTGCAACACATCTTGAGTTCCTTCCAGGATTCTACGCACAGGAGCCAAGTGATTCCCTTGAGCCTAGGGATGGTGGACGAATTGTATGAGAAATCCAAGATATTTTTTCCGGGATGGCGAGATGCAGAGTCGGAAACCATACAAGCACGAAAGGAGTGGATAAGAGAGGCCGTTGATTTAATTATTCAATTGAAAATAAAGGTCTCGGTTCCGTTACCTCGCACAAGGAAGACGATCCAACAAGTCTTGTGTGCTAGGCTCGAAAGGTTAAGGCAGAAAAGTCGGGGTGCCGGTCCTAGAGTTCGCAAGTTGCGTGTGCGACCAGATACAATGTCTGCAAAGCTATCAACCTGGTTTAATTCCAAAACTTAGTGTCATTTGCGATAGTTCTACCACATGTCAAATAACTATACTGTCTTCACGCATATATCCAACAACAAGTCAGGAATGATCGATGGATTCCTATGTTACCTCCTGTGAAGAAACGTCAAGAAGGGTTCAGAATTACTTTGAATAGAGTGTTTATCCTGATTCGTATCAAGACACGGGACGTTTTAGCGTAGTGGATGGGATGCGGTATCCGGCTATTCAACCCAGCTAAAACGGCGCTCATCCATGTGAGCTCGATTTAAGCTTCACTCTTTGTGGCAGAGGTGGTTTTATACCAATCATCCATTCGGGGCTTGTACCCCTCACTATCGCACCTCCTGCATCTCGTTAGATAGGTGTACCGCGTTCAGATAACCGAGGCTCGCCCTCAGAACAGCGTATGCGGCCATACCCACTAACCGTGATATCCCCTTCTTTCCTTCAGCACCCAGTAGACTGTCTTCAGAAGCTTTGCTGATGCAGCAACTATCGCCTTATGGTCTCCCTTTTTCTTTCTTAGCCTTGTGCAGAAGATAGCCACAGTACCATCCGGATCAGCTTTGATGTGTGCACGTGTGCACTGACCAAGCACCCATCTCAGATATCTGCTACCCTGCTTTGTTATTGCTCCATGGTACGTCTTCCCTCCTGACGAATAGGTCGAAGGGGCTGAATAAACCTGCATAGGCAACAAGGCTTGACGAATCGTTGAATCTATCTATCTCCCCTATCTCACTGGCTATGAGTAGCGCAGAGTAATAAGAGATACCAGGTATCGTCATGAGGAGCTTTGCGTCATGATTATCCTTTGCCCTCTGTACTACTATATCTAAAGCATCACGTATTTCGGCATCAAGAGCATCCACCAGCCTGAGATAGCTCTTGATTCTTACATCTTCTATCTTGCTGAGTTCTCTCATGAACTCCTTTGCAAAAGGATGAGCACCGATGCAAATGTTGTTCATCAAGAGGTATGAATGAATGGATAAGGTTCTTTATCTTGGTCCTCTCTCTGACCAGGTTAGCTCTGTATATGCCTGACTAACTCCCTTAGGTCGATGATCTCCCTTGGAGGCACGTACGATTCCGCAAGAAATCCTCCCCTCAAAAGCGTTGCCAGCATTATAGAATCTACTTTGTCTGTCTTCATTCACCTTTGCAGAAGCTATAGCCTTATTCTCGACGGGGTTGGAGAGTGATACCACATGCCTCTCGGAGAGCAACTTATACGACCAGTACCATGCGGATGAAGACTCTATTGCTATCGGAGTAGAAGGTGGTAAGCTGTTGGAGAATCTGCTCATATCCTCCAGGCTGTTTTTCACTCTGCTATGCCTCAGCAATTCTGTTGCCCATGGGCGCCACTATAGATAGCCCAGCCTAGAAAGCCGCCTTTGGACGACCGGACAGCTCCTAACCGATTAAGGCTTTTAAAGACCGGGCCGCTATATGATTAGATTGGCTTTGAAGTTCTGTCCCGAGTGTGGAAGACCGCTTCCGAGTCCGAACGCCAAGTTCTGTCCTGAATGCGGATGTAAGTTACCCGTCATGACGGAAAAGGAGATGGTACAACCACCATCATCTTCCCAACCGCCTTTATCCACACCTCGAGATTCATTCCCTGCAACACAGACCTCTGGACCGTCTGCGCCGGCTACTTCCGAGGAGCGGACAGCTCCTTCGCCACCTCCTGCTGAGGCTCCGATCTCGGCTCCAGAGCCTCTACCGCCCTCTCAGGCTCCGCCGGAACCTCTCGCTCCGCTCGATCAACCTCCTACAATGCAAGATTCGCTCAAGAAACTCGCAATCGGCTTCGGTAAGGCCACTGGCAAGGCGGCTTTCGCTTTAGGTAAGTTTACGGCCACTAAGGTTCTGCCCAAGCTCCTCGAAATGAGCAAGAAACAGCTTGAGGACGTAATAGAAAGAGCTTCAGAAGAGGAAGATCGAGGCCTTGAAGACGGAGTAACGGGAAGAGAATTCGAGGATGTCGTTGCTAGCATCTTCCAGGTCCGCAAATACCGAGTCCTTCAGAGGAACTATCATATTCACGAAAGGGAAATAGACATAATTGCGGCGAGAGGAGACAACGCCGTCATGGTCGAGTGTAAGGCGCGTTCGACGCCAGTAGGTACGGCCGAAATGGATTCCTACATTTACTTGTTCCAGCAGCTCAGGCGCCAGCGTATTGGTGGGGCAGCCCTGCAGAAGCTTATCATAGTAGCTCCCAAAGGGGGAGTTTCAGGCGATGCCAAGAACAAGGCCTTCAGGGAGATGGGGAACGCCGTCGAGTTCTGGGAAAAGGACAGGTTTCTCGAAGAATACGAAAAGGTTAGGTATGAATAGGCTTGGATTAGCAATCCGGGAACTTTGATCTGTTATTCTGCCTTAAGAACTCCCACATTAATTCCCTTATGTGAAGACCGATACCATCATAGTATTGTTGCTAGTGGCCAATCTCGCCGTATCTGGGCTTGGGGCCTACTTTGTTTACTCCGCTTTGAATGCCAACGCCGACAGAATAAACGACCAGACAGAGTAACTCCTGTCTCAGTTGCAGGATCAAATAACGCAATTCAACCAAACCCAACTCTTGATGCAGATCGCCTAGTTGCAGCAGACGATCTTAACACAACAGTCCGGCACTGCAGAGGCGCGGGTGCAGCTGACGGCAATCAGTTCCACATTCGTCAACCGGTAGGTGGCCATCGTCCTGAAGAACACCGACAACAAGCCGATAAGCGACATAACGGCCTCCGTACCAACTGGCCTACCAGGTAGCCTCACAGGAAACCGTATTATCAGCCTCACATTTCCGCTCTTTCCGGGCCAAGAGGTCTCCTAAATAGGCTCGCTGACCGGCTACACTATCGGCCAGACATATGCGTTCACCTCCACAGCTTATGCCTCAGATGGATCAGTGTACAGCCTCATGATCTCCGTCTAGGCCATTTCGTACTAAGCTGAATCGATCAACAGACGAAGCGGCTTCTACCCACTTTCTTATCAGAACAGCGCAGAAAACCCACACCCTTTCGGGCGCAGGGCGATGCCAGCAGAATACCGCTAATAAGCGCAGGAAGGGAATAAAAGACTAGCCCGATTGGAACTCGTAGGGAGGGTAGCAGACGGCCCTACCGAAACCTCCGCAAAGCTGATCCTGCTGAAGGACATTAAGGATGCCGTGAAGGCGGAGGAGTTCCTCCTTACCAGTGGTTCCAATGCCTTCTCTTTGATGCCCTAACTTTGGTAACAGAAATACGGATAGACGCCGTCGATAGAACGTCGCCGGGATGGGAGTCCCCTAATTCATGACGAATCCGGTCAAGATCTGTCGTACGCAAAAGGACCCTCCCATTTCATAGCAGGCAAAGACAGATTGATGAGATGAGAAGCCCAACCTGCCTAACCTGATGTAGCCAAGAACTCTTTAGAAACGGCTTTGAACGTGCAGTCCGTCTTTACGTCGGAACATCAAATGACCAACCTTGCAGAAGAACTGAAGCACCTCAAGCATCACGTGAACTACCGCGCGGACAGACAGCAGGTCGTCGCAGCCTGTAGCAACATGATGGACGTCCCAGCTAAGGACCGCGATTGGTTCGTAAAGGTGCTGCCGGAAGGGAACTACCGGACGGCCGACGAAGTTGTCAGCGCCCTCCTAAGGAAGCTGTAGGATGCCTTCAAGGCAACGCGTTTTTCTTGCTCATTCAGGCGTACGATGTCGTTTGAACGTCTTCGGTTCGCGCGGCCGCTCTATGGGTCGGGTTCGTCGCCCTAGCACACATCCTTGATCTTGTGGGCGATCTGTCCGTTGATGCAGAACGGGAGCGTAATAGAGACGCCCCAGCAGGCATTCAGCAGGAAGATGCCTAAGGAGGGGGATAGTGGTGGACGAAGAGGCGGGAGAGGTGTATCATGTTGACAAAGAACAGGAAAGAGTATAGTCATTTCGGGATGGTACACTATGCACTGAAACCATCAGGTGTTCAGACCTCAAGTCCGACTCTTTCCACAATGAGCGGCCACGAAGCGTTCCATTTCTATGTGGCTACCGAAGTCAGTATATACTACAAAGCCGTCAATCCCAGTATCTAAGCGACACGCCCACATGGTACCGTAGTTCATGCTGATGCATCCTTTACCACTCCAGTCAAGTGTGGTGGAAATCATTCGGCCGTCGCTGGGACAACCACTGCGGTTCGACTCCTTCTCTATCATTTCAAACCGATGACCCAGGTGGGCTCTACACCAGGCCTACGGAGACGACCCTGAAGTCATGTGTCACCCCAGCCACGACGTCGGTGGTCGCCCCGACCACCAGGCTCACCTTGGCCACCGTGATTTGGCCTATTAATGGCAAGCCAGTGTCAATTACGATGGGGAAGTAGGTCACCACTTGTGTGTCATATACACCTGTCCCTGTCCGGCTGACTTTGAAGTCGTTCCAGATCACCGTGGGGAGCTTGGAGTTCAGGTAGGTCGTTATGATGCCTTGGACGACGGCTTTGCCCGTTAAGCTTATCCATTTCTGTAGGTCGGTCGTCTGATTCTGGAATACCGCATCGACAACCGGCGTAGCGATCTGCGAACCTATGATCTGTCCGGGGTTCGCCAGCGCCCTCTTGACGATCGAGTAAGCCTTCTCCGCGTCGACCTGAGTCTGCAAGGAATCGAGCTGGGTCGCAATAGCCTTCAGTTGGGAAGTCGTGCTTGCCAGCTGCGAGGAAAGGCTTTGGACCTGGCCTTCAAGCGAGGCGACTCGCGAAGTGAGAGACGACAGGACAGGGGTCGTCTGGAATTGCGAAGCCACAATGGGGTTGTACGGAGCCGACAAGGTACCAGCAAGCCAACCAGCCATCAAAGCCACGACCAGCACAGCTATCAGCCTTTTGTCGATCATAATTTGCTCTGCACCGGCCCCCCGAAATGAACTTTTCTTTCTTCATGGATCTAGGATGGATGCGAAATTCGATAGCTCAACCGCCGGGCTCAAAGGACGGCGACCTCAGGGTCCAGGGTAGGATGCTCTGTATGAGAGCAAGAATTAACCAGAATACCTCAGTCCAAATGGGTAGGACACGCAAGACATAGCTTGGTGCGGGCCTATCAAAGGGAAGAGTGGGCCATCGAGGTGTCGAGGAAGGCTATCAGCGGTGGGGACTGATCGCCTTAAAGCTTAATTTGGCGCCCAAGGTGATACTTGGGGAGCCCATTGCGCGGTCCGGCCTCCAAGTCGATTCCAGCCGGGCAGATTTATACCATTTTTGGGCTAAATACCGGCCGGAGCACTCCTTACTACATGTCCAAGTCCCTGTTTTGTAGAGCGATGGATAGGGAAGGGAAGGACAAGGACATCTACGGCTACGAGAAGCGTCTCGAAGACGCCATGAGGGTCCTTGCTGGATCGAGGATGGCGGAGAGGAACAAGGAGACGATAAGGCGCTTCATCGACCACCTCAGGGTCCAGGGGGTCTCGACGGGGAGGCTTGCGAAGTATGCATATCACCTGAAGGTCATCGGTGAGATGCTGGGGACCGGGAAAGACTTTGAAGACTGCACGAGGAAGGACATTATGTAAGACGAAGGCGCGCTTCAACCATGGGGAGCCTTTCCAG
>Ga0123519_10007488_pt1 | contig 16892 bp, 19 predicted proteins | sample YelNatPaOPRAMG02_FD_87396 | JGI IMG/M metagenome (GOLD analysis project Ga0123519, IMG submission 87396) | Hot spring microbial communities from Yellowstone National Park - Yellowstone National Park OP-RAMG-02 (version 2) | ecosystem: Environmental > Aquatic > Thermal springs > Hot (42-90C) ... | reverse complement strand
TTCAGCCAGCGGTGGTATCCACAACATAGGTAGCTACCATGGCGGCGGCTCACCGGTTATGGAACAGATTGCTATCACCACACAGGACGGCATCGAGTCGCGGAAGAAGCTGGTCAGGTACATTGCCGGTATGAGTGGTGGCGATAGGGAGGCGCTGACCAAGCCGACGGCTTAGTATGCTGTTCCAGCTAAGGGTCAGGGACTTCGGCATCATCGAGAACCTGGACTGGGAGCTAGCTCCGGGGCTCAACGTGGTCACTGGTGAGACCGGGGCAGGAAAGTCGCTTCTCATTGAGGCTATTGAGTCGCTCCTCGAGGGAAAGGTGACCGACGACGCCATTCGTCATGGCTGTGACAAGTCGGTAATCGAAGGCATTTTTAGCTTGCCAGAAAAGAGCCTGTCCAGAGTAAAGACCTTCCTTGAGGAGAACGGTCTGCAAGCAGATGACGACTGTTTGGTGGTGAGGTGCGAGTTCAGCAGGCAAGGTCGTAGTGTCCTCAGAGTCAACGGGCAGGCAGTCAATCGGAAACTCCTGCAGGAGCTGGGGCGCCTTCTCGTAGATGTCCATGGGCAGAGTCAGCACCTTTCCCTGCTGGACAAGCGCTGTCACCTCGATTTTCTTGATGCCTACGGCCATACGCTGGGGCTGAGGCAAGAGTTTGCTGCCAGGGCAGCAGAGCTGAGCAGAGTGGAGCAGGAGTTGAAGTCGCTTGTGGAAGCGGAGAGAGACAGGACGCGACGGGAGGAATTCCTGCGGTTTCAAATAGACGAGATACGGCGGGCTAATCTGCGTGTCGGTGAGGACATCGAGCTGGAACAGGAAAAGGAGGTGCTGGCCCAGACCGAAAGGTTAAAGGAGTTATGTCACCAGGCTTACCAGGCGCTGAGCGGCGAGAGCACGGTCTCGGCTGTTGACCGGCTGAACGAAGCAGCGACGGCACTGAGGAGACTTGCCGAGCTTGATTCCAGGCTGGCTGAACAGCTCGAGATCCTTACTCAGTCCATTTACGCTGCCGAGGATGTGGCACAGGGACTCCGTGCCTATAGTCAGCGTCTCGAGGACAACCCGCAGCGGCTGGAAGAGGTAGAGGCGCGGCTGGAACTGATACGCAATCTCAAACGGAAGTATGGCGGAAGTATTGAGGAGATACTCGGCTATCTGGCGAGGGCGGAGGCAGAGCTCAACGGGCTTGAGGTATCGGAGGAGAGGCGGGCGGAACTGGAACAAAAAAGGACGGAACTCAAACGCGGTCTGGGAGAAATAGCCTCGAGACTTTCCAGTGCCCGTATTGCCACAGCAAGGAAGTTGGCTTCAGCAGTAAAGAAGGAGCTTCAGGAACTGAACCTGGAAGGGGTGGACTTTCAGGTCTCCGTTACTCAAGAAGTGGCTGAGGAGGGCATCCCGCTCCCCGATGGCAGGGTGTGTGCGTTTAACAGTAATGGTGTTGACAGTGTGGAGTTTCTGGTGTCCACCAATCCCGGGGAACCATTGAAGCCTCTGGCGAGGATAGCCTCCACCGGTGAGCTCTCCCGGTTCACGCTGGCGTTGAAGAGTGCGCTCTCCAAGGCGGACAGGACGCCGCTGCTCATTTTCGATGAGATAGATATCGGTGTTGGCGGCAGGAGTGGTGAGGTGGTGGGCAGGAAGCTATGGACCCTTGCCCGTGAGCATCAGGTCATCTGTGTCACCCATCTGCCACAGGTGGCGGCTTTTGCCGATGCTCACTACCGGGTGGAAAAGCGGGAGGCAGGCCCGCGGGTAATCAGTCGCCTGGAGCCTCTGACCGCAGATGCCAGGCTCAGCGAGATAGCTGCTATGCTTGCCGGTCCCGGCTATAGCGAGGTCTCGCTCGCCGACGCCGAGCTATTGGTAAAGCGGGCTAGTGAGTGGAAGCAAAAGGAGGGTGTTGCCAGCGTCTAGTGCCCTGACCAGCAACAAGTTTATTCGGTCTCGGCGTCTAGCCAGTTGAGGTAGACTTGGTTGCCGGCGATTATGGGCAGGGCGATTATCTCGGGGACGGTATAGCTGTGGGCCTGTTTTATGAGGGTGATAAGTTCGGGGAGAAGCTCGTTTCTGGTCTTGATGATAAGCAGGCTTTCCTCGGCCTTTTCTATTTCCCCCTGCCACCAGTAAGCTGAGGAGACCCTGGGCACGATGTTGATGCAGGCGGCTTTTCTTTGCTGTAACAGCAGACCAGCTATCTTTTCAGCTTCTTCCAGGGTACTTGTGGTGACGAGGACGACCACCTTACCGGTATCGCTCATGCGCTTCGACCCACCTCCAGCATCTTGTCCACGGCGCGCTTTGCTCTGACGCGTATCTCCTCGGGAACCTTTATCTCAGGAGCCATCTCCTCCAGTGACCATAGCACTTTCTCTAAGGTGATGAGCTTCATGTTGGGGCAGACCGCCTGTTCAGAGACGGGGATGAACCTTTTCCCCGGGTTCTCCTTTCTCAGGCGGTGGATGATGCCGATCTCGGTGCCGACTATCATCTCGCGGAAGTCCTCGTTGCGGGCATATCTTATCATGCCCCCGGTGCTGAGTACTTCGTCAGCCATGGCGATGACACCGGGGCGGCATTCGGGATGGACGACCACTCTGGCATTGGGATACTCGTGCTTGAGTCTGGCGATGTGCTCCGGCATGATGCGGGCATGGGTGGGGCAGAAGCCACGCCAGAGGATAAGGTTCTTGCTGGTCTTGGTGGCGACGTATTGCCCCAGATACTGGTCGGGGATAAACAGTATGTCATCGCCAGGTACGCTTTCCACGACCTTGACGGCATTGGCTGAGGTGCAGCAGATGTCAGATTCGGCTTTTACGGCGGCGGTGGAGTTTACATAACATACCACCGTGGCTTTGGGGTATTTCTTCTTCTCCTGGACCAGTTGCTCAGCGGTTATCATATCTGCCATGGGGCAACCGGCGTTCAGATCGGGGAGGAGCACAGTCTTTTCCGGACAGAGTATGGAGGCCGTCTCCGCCATGAAATGGACGCCGCAGAATACTATTACCCTGGCATCGGTGCGGGCAGCGTTCTGGCTAAGTTCCAGGGAATCGCCGACGAAGTCAGCGATGTCCTGTATTTCCCCCAGTTGGTAATTGTGGGCGAGGATTACCGCCCGCCTTTTCTCCTTGAGTTCCATTATATCTTCGATAAGCTTACTTTCCCTGTCTCTCATCGTTGGTAATCCTCCAGCCGTTTGCATAGATATTCATGCGTGTCCCGCGCACGAAGCCGAGCAAGGTGATGCTGAGGTCTTGAGCCAGCTTTACTGCAAGGTCGGTGGGTGCTGATTTGGAGACCAGTAGCGGGATGTTACGGCGGGCAGCCTTCAGCACTACCTCCGAAGATACTCTGCCGCTGGTTAGCAGCAACCTGTCTTCAGTAGCTATACCGTCCAGGAGACATTGCCCCAGCACTTTGTCTAGGGCATTGTGCCTGCCGATGTCCTCGTGAAATACCAGTATCTCGCTGTTACTACAAAGTGCGGCGGCATGGGTACCTCCAGTAGCCTGAAAGAGGGTGCAGCGCTGCTGGAACTCTCTCATCAGGGCAAATATCTCAGTTGCGGATAGCCTTGTTTCTGAATTTACTGGTGGCGGCAGTCCCCCGGTGCTATAAAGTCGGACACCACGCCCGCAACCGGAGGTTATAATACGCCTGGAAACGTCCCCGGCCTGTTTAGCCAGGGACAGTGCCTCCACTTCGACCACGCCTGCCGGCTCATCGACAACCAGTCTCTTCATATCTTCCTTGCTGTTGAGCAGCCCTTCGGAGGCAAGGAAGCCGATGGCAAGATAGTCGAGGTGTTGAGGGGAGCAGAGCAGTGTCACCAGTTCTTTGTCGTTGAGGACTATGGTGAGTGGAAATTCTCGGACGACGGTATCCGTGAGGTGCTGGCTGATTGCGTCGCTCAGCTTGACGACGGTCACTGTAGCTGTGACTGGGGTTGTCATCGCTCTACTCTTATTTCGTCGCCCGCCTTGACCTCGCCGCCTCGAATGACCCGGGCGAAGACGCCCTCCTCGGGCATGATGCATTTACCCACCTGCTGGAAGATGGCGCAGCCGGTGTGGCATTCCTTACCTATCTGGGTGATTTCCAGAAGCACTTCGTCGCCGATGTGGAGCCTTGTGCCCAGGGGGAGAGAGAGGAGGTCGATGCCCTGCGTGGTCAAATTCTCGGCGAAATCGCCGGGGTTTACTTCAAGTCCAAGCTGGCGCATCTTTTCGATGCTCTCTATAGCGAGCAGGCTCACCTGGCGGTGGCTGGCGCTATCGGCATGGGCATCGCCTATTAGTCCGAAGTCCTCCTTGAGGACTCCTCGGGCAACATTTTGCTTCTTGGTACCCTTGCTATCGCTTCTGCAAACGGCAATTATCTTGCCTTTGCTTCCCATCATGGGTGGCATATCCTGTTACCGATAATTATAGCTGTTGTCGCCATCTCTGGTCGAATCGCAGTAGCGACAGGGCCGACTTCCGACCCTAGCTCTCCAATTTTATGGGCGAAAGGGACTGGTAGCCAGGCAGCATTAGGTTATGTTGGCTTTGTATTCCAGTGCTTGATAAAAGGCTTTCCAGAAAGGGTCCACTCCGGGGTGTTGGAGGGCAACTTCTCTGCCATCATCAACTAGTACTAGCCCTTGTTCAGGTGAAGTAAACTCGCCGGCGATGGAGCATTTGATGCCTTTCCGGCGCAGTTCGGTGACCACAGCTGAGGACTTATGTTTTTGCAAGCGATGATAAGGGTGCCTTCACTTATTGAGGAATATGGGTCGATGCCGAAGTAGCTGCAGATTTCTAGAACGCATTCTTCGACAACTATTCTATTCTTATAAACTCGGGTGCCGAGCCCGGCGGCTTGTGCCATTTCATAGATCCCACCCCAGACTCCATATTCGGTAGCGTCGTGCATGGCGGTGATGCCATCTGCCCTTACTCCCAAGCTAACGGCGGTGAGAGCGTCCTGCACCACAGACATTTTATAGAAAATCTGGCCAGCCTTGCGGGCGAAGTGTGTCCCAAACTCTTGTTCAATAAGCTCGGGAAACATGGTCGCTAGTATCCCAGTTGCTTCTATAGCTGGTCCTTTGGTTATGATGATATCGTCTCCGGGACTGATGAACGCAGGGGTGACATACTGATGTCTTTCTCCTACGCCCACCAAAGTGGCACCGCCGACCATGGGGTAGTCACAGTTCTGGTATCTGCCGGTGTGTCCGGTGACTACGGCGATACCGAGTTTAAGACATTCACTATGGATGGTATCCCACATTATCTCAAATTGCTGCTCAGTCATTGTCATCGGCAGGTTAAGGTCTATAGATAAGAACCTCGGCCTAAGACCGCTGGTCACCGAGTCGGAAGCTATTATATGAAGGGCAAACCATGCTGCCCTTTCCCATCCATATTCGGGGACAATGAAGACCGGGTCGATGGTGAAGGACAGGGCATATTGGCCCAGTTCCACAATACCACAGTCGATCCCGTTTTTTGGTCCTACTGTCACCGCCTCGTCTTTGGCACCAAGTTTGGGGAGTATGAACCGCTCAAACATTTCTGGCGAGAACTTACCGATTTCAGTCATTCTCTCCATTGCTTTTCCTCCTGTAGATCATCTTTGTGGTGATGTTCCTTTTGCACTTTTAGCAAGCGGAGACAGGGCACGAAGCTTGGAGACAACCTGCGGGAATACATGGAGGACGGTATCTATGTCTGCCTTGGTTGTCCATTTCCCCAGAGTGAACCTTATTGAGCCGTGGGCTTGTGTAGGAGTCAGCCCGAGGGCAGTGAGGACATGGGAGGGCTCCAATCTGACTGAACTACAGGCTGAGCCAGTCGAGACACAGATACCTGCAAGATCGAGGTTGAGCAACATAGCTTCCCCCTCGACATACGCCACACTGATATGGACGTTATTGGGCAATCGCTCGACAGGGTGGCCATTCAACCTGACATCGCTAATGTTGTTCAATATGCCATCAATAAGGTAATCGCGCAGGGCGGTTAGTCTTGGCATCTCTTCTACCATTTCTTGTTTGGCTAATTCTGCAGCCTTGCCCAGTCCGACGATCCCGGCAATATTTTCCGTACCAGAGCGATATCCCTTTTCCTGACCTCCACCGTGAAGGACGGAGGCTATTTTAGTGCCCTTTCTCACATAGAGGGCACCAACTCCTTTGGGTCCATAAAACTTATGTGCTGACAAGGAGAGTAGGTGGACCCCAAGCTCGTTGACATTCACTGGAATATGGCCAACGGTCTGCACAGCATCGGTATGGAGATAAACTTCGGCTTCATGGGCGATCTTGGAGATTTCGGCTATGGGCTCGATGGTGCCTATCTCATTGTTGGCATGCATAATGGAGATGAGTATGGTCCTACTGGTAAGTGCCCTTCTGACATCATCCGGAGATACAGTGCCGTGAGCATCGACAGGCAAATAGGTTACGGAGAAGCCCTCCTTCTCCAGCCAACGACAAGTCTCGATTACCGCATGGTGCTCGATGCGGCTGGTGATGATGTGGTCACCCTTTTGTCTGTTGGCAAAAGCAACACCTTTTATAGCTAGGTTATCTGCTTCCGTGCCGCCGCTGGTGAAAACTATCTCCTCGTTCCTCGCACCGATAAGATTGGCGAGTTTTTGCCTCGATTGCTCTAAAGCTTCTTTAGCCTCTTGGCCCAGAGAATGGACGCTAGAAGGGTTACCATATATTTCAGTGAGATATGGCAGCATCGCTTTCAATACTTCGGGGTGCAATGGTGTGGTGGCTGCATAGTCAAGGTATATCTTCCTTCTCATTCATCCCTCCACTATGTCGCCGATGACGGGGTCGACTCTGACGCCCTTTTCCTTGACCCAAGCGATGCCAGCCTCGATTTCCCTTTCATCGCCTTCCAGTTCCAGCACTACCCAGCCCCTGTCTTCTGAGACATCGGCGCGGCGGATATTTGTCACCACCTGGAATTTGTGCGAAAGATGATAGATGATGGGCTGTTCTACCAGTTCACGGGGGAAGGTGAACATCACCTGTTTTTTGGCCATTTTTATCCTCCTTTCTCAGCGTTGGACTGTGCATGGACAAGCATACTATACAGGGAGACTGATAGCTTCCTGGAAGGACTCAACGGAGGGCCGGACCTTGAGCGTCCTTATGGTATATGACACGACCTCTTGTGTGCGTGGACCGGCGCCAGTAATAAGGGCAACTGTTACCTGGTCTTTGTTGACTATGCCTCTAGCTACAAGTTTCCTTAAGCTAGCAATGACCACACCTCCAGCAGGTTCAGCGAAGATGCCCTCTGTCTGTGCCAGCAATTCTAGCCCCTGGAGTGCCTCCTCATCGCTGACGCTTACTGCTCCACCGCCTGATTGTCTGGCAACCATTAGGGCATAATAGCCATCGGCAGGATTACCTATGGCGATGGAGGAAACAATAGTTTTAGGTGTGACCGGATGTACATGCAGGGTGCCGGTTTCAAAGGCGTGTACTATGGGGGAGCTACCGGCAGCTTGAGCGAGATACATATGAGTATTCACCGGACCTATCAGCCCCAGCATAGAGAGCTCTTGAAGCCCCTTCCAGATTCTGGTGAACATGAGCCCTGAGCCTGCGGGGGCCACTATGCAGTCTGGAGGCTGCCAGTCTAGCTGCTCGCATATTTCGTAGCCGAGCGTCTTACTTCCTTCAGCATAGTACGCCCGTAGATTTATGTTAATGAAACCCCAGTTGTATTTCTGGGAAAGCTCGGCACATAGCCTGTTGACGTCGTCATAGCTACCATCGACAGTGACCAGGTTTGGTTTGTAGATAGCCACGCTGGTGAGCTTCCCAGCCTCCACGTTGGCTGGCACAAAGACGTAAGCCCTCATCTTTGCCTTGGCTGCGTAGGCGGCGACACTGGCAGCAAGGTTGCCTGTTGAGGCACAAGCCACGGTGTCGAAGCCGAATTCCTTAGCTTTGTTTACCGCCACAGCAACAGCCCTGTCTTTAAAAGAGTACGTAGGGTTGAGGCAATCGTTCTTGATGTAGAGGCGGTGTAGTCCCAGTTCCTCGCCCAGGTTATCAGCTTTGAATAGGGGGGTGAAGCCGGTACCAATGTCCAGCGGCTCACCGTCTATAGGGAGCAGCTGGCGGTAACGCCAGATGCTTCGCGGGCCTCTGGAGATTATTTCATGGTTGACAACCTTGAACATTGCTCTATAATCGTATATGACCTCCAGAGCACTGAGACAGAAGTCGCACACCCTTAGGGGTTGCAATTTGTATTCTTGGCCGCACTTGCGGCAGCGTAGTCCAGTTGCGTATGACATTTGCCCTCCCCTCAAGATTGTATTGCCTGCTCTAGATCAGCAAGCAAGTCAGCTATGTTTTCTAGTCCTACGGATAGTCTGATCAAACTATCGTTGATACCCACTTTTGCCCTGTGGTCTGGGGGCATAGAGGCATGGCTCATCGTTGCCGGGTGTTCAGCCAGTGATGCTACTCCACCCAGGGATTCGGCTAAGGAGAAGACCTTAAGCCTTCTTAAGAAATTCCTTGCTGCTTCAAAACCACCCTTTAGTTCAAAGGAAACGACGCCACCGAAGCCTTTCATCTGCCTCCGAGCGATCTCGTGCCCGGGGTGAGAACTGAGTCCCGGATAATATACCCGACTGACAGCTTTATGTTTCTCCAACCAGTGGGCTATTGCCATAGCATTCTCCTCGTGTTTCTTCATCCTTAATGGTAGAGTGGCGATACCTCGCAGGACCAACCAGCAGTCGAAGGGAGAAGCACCCAGTCCCATGGCATTTAGCAGGAAATGGATTTTCTCTGTCAGTTCGGTGGTACTCGTCACAATGGCACCCCCGACTACATCGCAGTGACCATTCAAGTACTTGGTGGTGGAGTGAACTACTAGGTCGATACCGTACTCGATAGGTCTCAAGAAATAAGGCGTGGCGAAAGTGTTATCCATAACGGTCAAAATGTCATGTTGCTTAGCTATATCCACCACCATTTCGAGGTCGACGATGTTCAGAAGTGGATTGGACGGCGTTTCTACCCAGATCATTCTGGTGTTAGGTTTTATGGCTTTTTCTATACTTTCTCTGTTGTCCATTCTGAGAAAAGTAAATTCCAGACCGAAACGTTGCATCATCTGAAACAGCCGGTAAGTACCACCGTAGACATCGTCGCATGAGATGACATGGGTACCTGTTTCCAAGAGATGGATGACCGCTGTCTCTGCTGCCATACCGGTGGCGAAGGCAAATGCCGCTTTACCGCCTTCCAGTTGGGCGATAGTATCCTCGAGGACCTTTCTTGTCGGGTTAGCCGTCCGTGTGTAATCGTAACCCCGTGTCTTGCCCATGTCCTCGAAAGCAAAGGTGGAGGTCTGGTATATGGGCACGGAGATAGCCCCGTAAGCTTTATCTGGCCTCTCGCCGGCGTGAATTGCGATGGTCTCAAATCTCATATCCCTGCCCCCTGGGTAAATTCACAGAGTACCTTAGACTCCTCTCCTTGCTGCAAGTCTAAAGCGACAGCGATGCCGCTGGCTAGCTCTAACCTTCTCAGTCGTTGCTCGTGTTCTTCTTGGCGTTTGGCAAGCGTTCCTATAGCTTCAGCTATCGGGTCGGGCAACTTATGATGTTCCAAGTTCATAGGCAGGCTATGCCCATCGCTGACGACTCTCCCCGGCACGCCAACCACTGTAGCTCCTGGTGGTACTGACCTCACCACTACCGTACCAGCGCCGATTCTGGCTCCGTCGCCGATGGTTATGGCCCCAAGAGCTATTGCTCCGGCGCCAATGACCACATTGTTGCCTACTGTGGGGTGACGTTTTTCTTTCTTTAGGCTGGTGCCTCCCAATACTGCGCCCTGGTACATCAAGACGTCATCCCCGATCTCGGCAGTCTCACCTATAACCACACCAGCACCGTGATCGATGAAGAAGCGTCTTCCGACCTTGGCGCCAGGGTGGATTTCTATATTGGTGAGGAAGCGATTAAGGTGAGAAATGAAGCGAGCCAGGAACCTCAGTTTGTGCCTCCATAAGAAATGGGCAATTCGGTGAAACCACAAGGCATGGAGCCCGGGGTAACAGAAGACTACTTCCAGCCAGTTTCTAGCTGCTGGGTCTCTGGCAAGTACCGTTTCGATGTCCTCTTTTAGTCTGCGAAACAATTGGTACACCTCCCTTCTATTCCCTGGACTGTGGTTTACCTACTCATATCCGCCCGTTTACTAACGCCTGATAATTGTGCGATAGCTAGAATAGTAAAACCGATGCCGCTCAATATCATGAAGGTGCCAATACCGGCGAATGCGGTGGTAACGCCAAGCGCCAGCCCGGCCATATAAAGATAGTTCTCCATGTTCAGAGCCTGAGTGTAGGTAAGGTGTTTAGGATTGCTAGGGTCATAGCGTCCGCCAGCAAGTAATGCCTCATATGTTGGGGCAATGTTACGGCGGTGTTCCCTGATGAGATCGGCGGCTGTTTGAGCTTCTGTGGCAGTATCTATAACTTCACCTTTCTTCAGTGCTTCTTGCGGTAGTCCCAGAGTCACCTCTTCTTGGCGCATCGCTTCTCTTATCCATCGCTCCTTATCCAATGCCTGATAGACAAAGGTTGCCCCAAGTGCGATGGACGCTACGGCGATGAGAAACAAAGCTGCGGTGATATATGTTGTCTGCGTCATTATTTCACCTCCTCTCTAAATATTCGATGTCAGATTAGTCTGCTCTTGGAAAAGCCAGGTACTGAGGTAGCGTTCTCCGGTATCTGGTAGCACTACCACGATGAGTTTTCCCTCGTTCTCCTTACGGGCAGCCACTTGGAGCGCTGCCCAGGTAGCAGCCCCTGAAGAAATTCCGACTAGAATACCCTCCTCTTTTGCCAGCCTTCTTGCTGTGGTGCCAGCGTCCTCATCGCTCACTCGGATAACCTCGTCAATCAAGTCTAGCCTTAGCACATCGGGGACAAAGCCAGCACCGATTCCCTGTATTTTGTGTCTGCCGGGTGTACCTCCGGAAAGGACCGGGGAGTTCGCCGGCTCGACTGCAATGGCTTTGAAACCTGGCTTTCGCTGTTTCAACACTTCGGCAACGCCGGTAATGGTACCTCCAGTGCCTACACCGGCGACCACGATGTCCACCTTGCCTGCGGTGTCCCTCCATATTTCCTCGGCAGTGGTCAGGCGATGTATTTCGGGGTTAGCCGGGTTCTTGAATTGTTGTAACATAATGTAGTTCGGGTTCTCAGCCACGAGCTGCTCCGCTTTTCTTACAGCACCACTCATTCCCTCTGCGCCCGGGGTCAGCACCAATTCGGCACCGAAGGCGGCAAGAAGCTGTCGTCTTTCTACTGACATGGTGTCTGGCATGGTCAGGACAAGTCGGTACCCTCTGGCGGCACAGACAAATGCCAGGGCGATGCCGGTATTGCCGCTTGTCGGTTCAACGAGTACGGTATCTTTATTTATCAGTCCCTTTTCCTCGGCATCGACGATCATAGCAACCCCGATCCTGTCCTTGACACTGCTTACTGGGTTAAAGGACTCAAGTTTAGCCACAACGTTCGCTTTTACACCTCTGGTTAGCCGGTTGAGCCTAACTAGTGGCGTATTCCCGATTAGTTCGGTGGCGTCGTGGGCTATCCCCCTGGTCAGCTTTGGTATCTCGATCGTCTTATACTTGAGTTTGTCCACTTTTGGCAGTGCTTGAGTCATTTTCACCTCCTCTAGTTGTCTTCAACGGAAGACCCTACCATCCTTTAAACTGATTACTCTATGAGCGCAGTTCGCCAATTCCAGATTATGTGTCACCACAATGATAGTTAGTCCCTCCTGGTTCAGCTTTTGGAAAAGCTGATAAATGGCCGCAGCGGTGACGGAGTCAAGATTGCCTGTAGGCTCGTCAGCAAGCAGTATTTTGGGGCTATTGACCAGAGCCCTGCCGATGGCCACCCGTTGCATTTCCCCACCGCTGAGCTGGTGGGGCAAATGACTGGCCCTATTGCTCAATCCGACGATGTCAATTACTTCTTTCACGGCTTCTTCTCTACTTTTCTTTCCGCTGAACAGGAGAGGTAGCTCTATGTTCTCTTTGACTGTCAGTGTTGGCAGCAGGAAGAACTGCTGAAAGACAAACCCGATATATTTCCTGCGTACCTTTACCAGCTCTCCTTCCTTCAGACGGCTGACTTCAATTCCGTCCAGCTCGAGATTTCCCCAGGTGGGCTTATCGAGGCAGCCCAGCAAGTTTAGCAAGGTGGTCTTTCCTGAACCTGATGGTCCTACAATCGCTAGAAACTCACCTCTGGGCACACTCAGACTGGCGTCATAGAGGGCGAAGACCTTTTCATTCCCTCTGCGGTACATCTTGGTCAGTTTGTTTGCTACTAGTATTTTGTCATTCATTTATATAGCTCCTTATGGCTTCCAAAGGTGATAACCGCGACGACTTCGCTGCCGGGTATATGGCACAGACGATACCGATCACCAGAGAGAAGAGAAAGCACAAGCCGGCAAACTGAGGTTGGAAGGATAGTAACTTACCTGCCGGAGCATAGGGGATTACCTTTTTGACGAATTCTTCAATTACGCTGGAGCCGGCTGTGGCGACAGTCAAACCGAGCACGCCGCCAACGATGGAAATAAGCAGTGTTTCCAAGATCACCAGCTTAGCTATGTCGGTTCCAGATGCGCCAATGGCCTTCATCATTCCGAACTCGCTGACCCGTTCGCCAACGGACATGAGTAATGTATTGGTAATACCTACGGCGCTGATGACGACAGCCACGATGATCACTGAAAAGAGCAGTGTGCGCACCGAGCCGACGATGTTCATTATGGTGCCCAAAATCTGGCTGGTAGTCACTGCCTGAATATCAGGTATCTCTTCCAACTTGGTTGCCACGTCAAATATTTTGGATACATCTGTTACTTTGATGGCTATTGCTGTCACCTGTCCTTGCTTTTGGAATAGCTCTTGGGCTACTTCAAGCGGGAGAAAATGGAAATTGTCATCTTGGCTATCGGTTCGTTCCAGAATGCCAACAATGGTAAACGGTGTTTGAGCAGGGCCAAAGGGGAGTATGTCCCCGACCTTCAGCTTCTCTTTTTCTGCCAGCTCTCGACCGATGACCATGACACCGCTTTCATCATCGGAGAAAAACCTGCCTTCAACTTTCCACCACGACTTTAGACGGGTCATTTCGCTGGCTTTGATGCCGTAGACGATGTGTGGCGTTCCATCTTTGTAGAATTGCTGCAGAAGGACAGGACTGGCAATTTCGACATGTGCAATCTTTTTCACCTCGCCGACATCGGTTTCAGCGAGGTACTTGGGTATAACGCCACCGTGGATGATGAGCGAGGCGGCCTCGTAAGGGCAGCCTTTGGGCACAGCGAGGATGTGGATGCCAAGATTGTTCAACTCGTTAGTGAGCTGTTTCTCATATCCTGAGTTAAAAGAAAGCAGACTGAACAGCACTGCAATTGCGATGGCAATACCGAGTACGGTGAGGCTCGTCCGCCCCTGCCTTCTTAATAAGTTCTTCCATGCCAAGGTAAAGTAATTCAAATGATCCTCCGGAGCTAGAACTCGACCTTTTCGCCAATGATATAGATATCACTGCCTTTTCTGATTACTGTACCGTGAACACGGGCAAAAGCACCTCTCTTTTGGGGTATAGTTAGGTTGCTGGGTGCCAGGTCAACGTATATCGTCGCTGTGTCATCGTTAATGGTAAACCAGCAGCCGGCGCCGCATTGTGAGATAATCTTCCCCTCAATTATCACCTTACCTTTGGTAAAGTTCTCCGGTTGACTCAGGATTTCAGCGATCTTCACTACCCGCGGACTTGATTGCGCTGGCTGAACTATTTGCCCTTGTTGGGATGGTGGGCGCTCACCACTATTTGTGCCTCCGGTTACCGGTTCTTGCCCAATCATTGGTGATTGCGTTTTCGCCTGTGCACAGGCCATCGCAACCACAAGCAGCCAGCCTAATGACAATGACAGAAAAATTTTCTTCCTCATGTTGTACTCACCTCCTTTTATTTCACAACCTTGAGCGAGCAATTTTTTCAATAGCGTTGATGACAGTATCCATTTCCTCCTCGGTATTGAAGTAGCCCGGGCTAAGGCGCACTGTCCCGTGGGGAAAGGTGCCGATGAGGCGATGCACCGATGGCGCACAGTGAAGTCCTGTCCTTACCTTAATGTCAAATGCCTGATCGAGTATCATGCCGACCTCGGTCGGTTCATAACCATCAATGTTAAAAGAGATGACAGGGGCTTGCTCGGCACCATTTTGGGCTCGATAGATGGTTACACCATCTATTAGAGACATACCCTGTAGCAGTCTTTCTATTAGTTTCAGCTCTTTGTTCATGATGCGGTGCAGCCCTTCCTCAAACAGGAATTTTATTCCAGCGCCAAGCCCACAGATGCCAACGCTGTTCAGAGTGCCACTCTCAAATTTATCGGGGAAGACCTCAGGTTGTTCCTCTCTTTCTGAAAAGGTGCCAGTGCCGCCTTCACGTATAGTATCGAGGTCAATGCGCTCGCTGATATAGAGACCACCAGTTCCCGGTGGGCCGAGAAGTCCTTTGTGCCCGGGGAAGGCAAGTAAGTCTATATGACTTGACTGGACATCGATGGGACACCTGCCAGCAGTTTGGGCAGCATCCACCATGAAAGCGATATTGTACCGTCTGGCTATTTCACCATATTGCTCAATCGGTTGGACAATCCCGGTGACATTGGAGCCGTGGGTCACCACAAGAAGGCGGGTCTTGTCGGTTATGGCTGCTTCTATATCAAGCGGTGACAGCACGCTATCTGCCGCCTTTGGGTGTAGTCGTGTCACCATCACGCCTTTTTGTTGCAGTTTCCTCAACGGACGAACCAGTGAATTGTGTCCGATGCTATCGGTAATCACATGGTCGCCTGGTTTAAGCAGTCCTTTCAGTCCTATGTTGATGGCATCGGTGCAATTGAGCGTGAAGACGATTCTCTCCGGAAGGGGGATGTTAAACAACCGTGCTAGGAGGAGTCTTGTCTCCTCTAATATCTCAGCGGCAGCCAGAGCCATACTATGGCTGCCGCGCCCTGGGTTACCGGCGTTTTTCCTTAAGAACCTGTCCATTGCCTGATATACGCTTTCGGGTTTGGGCCAGGAGGTGGAAGCGTTGTCCACATAGATCATCGTTTTAACCTCCTATGTACTTGGCATAAAGTTTGAGAGCTAACGACTCATCGCTGGTGTTTTTGAAGATGGCACGGCCATCGGGGAAGACCACTATCTCGTGTGAGTCGGTAGTGAAGCGCAGCATAAACTCGTTGTATTTCACCTGTCCGTGGGGGCTGAGTCGAAGGGCCAAATCGGGAAGAGAGATGCTCCTGACAACGGGACTAAGCACTTCCACTGCTCTCCCGCCGTCGCAGGGCCTGGTGGCCTTTGCCAATGATTTGCCGGAGAGGAACTCAAATTTGCCAGCGCAAGCAAGGCAACCGCTGCGGTGGTGCACTCTGAGGTGGTGGAATGTTCCTTTCCACACATCTACGGTTAGAAGGCGGCGGTTGATCTCTTCAGCGCCAACCAGCATTTTTATCGCCTCAGTAAACTGGAGGCAGCCGATGGTAGAAGAAACGCCGCTAAACAACCCAACATTTTTAGTGGTGTAGATCCGTTCGTGTGTCAGCGGGCTGCCGAAGACGCATTGGTAGCAGGGAGTCTGCCCGGGGATGATGTCAAGGATTGTCCCCCAAGTACCCACCGCCTTTCCATGCACCCACGATATTTTGTGTTTCATACAGGCATCGTTTATCAGGAAGCAAGTTTCATTGTCGTTCATCCCGGCGACGACAAGGTCGGCACCAGCTATTAATTGTTCGATGTTGGACTGGTTCACATCAGCTAATATGCCGGTGACCTCGATGGAAGAGTTGATACGTCTCAAATGACGCGCTGTAGCTATCGCTTTAGGAAGCTGATTTTTGACATCGTCCTCCTCAAAAAGTGCATGCTGTACGAGATCGTGGTATTCCACCGAGTCCTTATCGATGACCTTGATCCTGCCTATACCAGCCCGTGCCAGAGCTGAGGCGATGACCGTGCCAATAGCCCCACAGCCGATAAGCACCACATAGCTGGTTGCCAGCTTTTTCTGTCCTTGTTCGCTCAGCTGAGGCAAAATGACTTGCGTTGCGTATCTATCGGTCACCAGCCACCTCCTTTTACTGCTATATGTAGTACATTTCCTCGGTTGAGGCGGGTTTTTTGGTTTTTTGCATATCCACCAAGTCCTGGAGTGTTTTGGATTCCAGAACGCCCTTGATCGCCTTTTTCAGCTCTGCCCACACATCTCTGGTGACACAGAAATTAGCGCGAGGGCAAGACCGAGGGTCATCAACACACTCGACGGGTGTCATTGGCCCCTCGAGAAGTTCCACAACCTGACTGAGCCTTATCTCATGTGGCGGTCGGGCCAGACGGACGCCACCTCGAGGGCCGCGGGTGCTTTTTACTATTCCTGCGGCTACTAGGGGCGCAATTAGATGCTCCAAATACAAGAGCGAAATCTGCTGGCTGCGTGCTATGTCTTTTAGTGGCACTGTACCACCGCCGCGCAATGCTAGGTCCAATAAGACCCTTACGCCGTATCTGCCTTTTGTAGAAAGCCTCATGTGTCGCTCCTTAATCCTGACTAAGTTGGTCAACATAGTATACAACGGTCCTGTTTCCTTTGTCAAGTCCTTGGTGGCTCTTTGTCAAACTGTGTGGAAATAGCTTCGAGATGGTGCAAACCCCAGTAGCATCTTTCTCCAATAGACATCCACATTTCTCAGACCATAAGAAATTCGTTTCAACATCTTGATCTTGGT
>Ga0123519_10007482_pt1 | contig 16902 bp, 16 predicted proteins | sample YelNatPaOPRAMG02_FD_87396 | JGI IMG/M metagenome (GOLD analysis project Ga0123519, IMG submission 87396) | Hot spring microbial communities from Yellowstone National Park - Yellowstone National Park OP-RAMG-02 (version 2) | ecosystem: Environmental > Aquatic > Thermal springs > Hot (42-90C) ... | reverse complement strand
TTTAAAAAGGCCCGCGTATGCGTCTTAAAATAAGTAATTATTTTCTCTGTCTTTGCGTCTTTCTGTTTTTCTGTTCGTCCGTCTAATAAATCTACAATTTTATTCTTATCTTTATTTTTGACGGTTAAAATGCTTCTATTTATCTTTTTAATTTTATCTTCATCTAATTCTACCAAGCAACCAGTGACAATAATTTTTGCTTTTGGATTTTCTCTTTTTGCCTTATGGATAAAAGAAAAGGAATCAGAATCTGCTTTATGGGTAACCGTACAGGTATTAATCACATAAATATCACTAGATTCACTATCTTCTAATTCTTTAAAACCCCTTCTTAAAAATTGCTCGCGCATAAGTTGCGTCTCGTATTGATTAACTTTACAGCCAACCGTATAAAACTTAATGGTTTCCATTTTAAACACAAATTCTCACAAATAAAAACCGAATTCCCACAAATTAAACTATCCTTCGACGTATATCAATTTTATCCGAACCAAAATTAACTAAATAACCCAATTTATAGCCAGCGCCTTTTAAGTAATAAAATAGTTGTTTTTCATAAACTTTAGGCATTAACAATACTGATTTAAGCTCAACAATTATTTTCTTCTCTATAATAAATCCGGTTCATATGTCCCTACTATTTCGCCTTTATAATCTATCTTTAATCTTTTCTTGATTTCATATTTGATATTTTGTAACTTAAACTCTTTGCTTAATGCTTTTTGATAAATATTTTCTTTGTGTCCAGGGCCAAGTTTATTATAGACTTCATAAAAACACCCCACTAATTTTTTATAGGATAATTCTTTATATAGTATTTTTTCTTCGGACATTTTTAAATTCGTGTGTATTCGATGAAGATTCGTGATAATTCGTGCTAAAAACATAACTTAATATACTTACTATCGAGACGGCAGCGGTTTCAACCCTTAAAACCAAATCCCCTAAACTGACCGGAATAAAACCTTCTATTTTAGCTAACTTTACTTCGCAAGGACTGAAATCTCCTTCTGGACCAATTAAAACCAAAATATTTTTTGGCTTAATTTTACTTAAAATTTCTTTTAAAGGAACCCCTTTTTCTTCTAAAGTCGGAATTAATTTTAAATCGTAATTTTTTTCTTTTAATAATTCCTTTATATCTTTTATCGGCTCAATTATCGGAAGCTTGCTTCTTTGGCTTTGTTGACTGGAATTTAAGGCAATCTTCTGCCAGCGTTTAAGGCGAATGATTTTTTTCTCTTTATCTAATTTTACGACTGTTCTTTCTGTCTCTATGGGAATAATTCTTTCTACTCCTAATTGGGTAAGTTTATCAATAATCTCATCCATCTTTGATTTTTTCGCTAAAGCACAGGCAACGGTTAATTTTACCAAAGCCCCCTGATAAGGTGTTTTTGTTTCTTTGATCCCTAAGATTATCTTATAAGGAAGGACCTTTTCTATTTCGGCTAAATATTCTTTTTCCCCTTCCGTAAAAATAATGACTTTTTCTTTGGGTTTTAGTCTTAAGACATCTTTAAGGTAATGAAGTTTTTCTTTATCTTTAATTATAATTTTATCTTCTAAGATATTTTTTACCTTAACAAAAAACCTTTTCATTTTATCTAAAGATTAATTGGCTGCCTAAAAAGATAATGATTAAGCCAGAAATAAAGCGAAAGAATTGATATATCTGGGGTTTATTTTCTAAAAAACGCAAGATAAAAGCTGGAATCATTACCAATAATAATAAAGGCGAGATAAAAGTCCCTAAACCAAAAATAGCGCTATAAAGAGCGCTCTCTAAAAACTTACGAGAAATTAATCCGATATAAGAAAATAAGGCAAATAAAGGACCACAAGGGCTGAAGCCAACAATTAAACCCAATAAAAAGATACTTTTTTTATCCTGCTCTAAAAAATATTTATAAAGGGGAATTAAAAATTTAAATTCTAGAGTTTTACCTAAAAGTGTCAATATACCTACAAGCATAATAAAAAGGCCACCTAAGAAAAGAATATATTTAGATATACCTTCTAAGCGCTGGTGGGCAAATCTTCCAAAATAAAAAAATAAGCTTGCCAAGATAACATAAGCAAGAATTCTGGCTAAAGAAAATAAAATATAGGTAAATAAACTCTTATAAATATTTTTTTTACTGGCTACTACATAACTAATAATTAAAGGTCCGCAACTTGCCAAGCAAGGACCCCAGCCAAAGGAGAATCCCAAAAGAAATAAACTCGTAATAATTTTTAACATTAATCTTCTTTTTCCGAAAAGACTTCTGCAGTAAAGATATAAATCTCTGTAGTTTTATCCTTCCAGGCATCGGGCGAAAGCCCGGCTTTGTGAGCGCAAAGATAAGAAAGAAACTCCTCTTTTGACCAACCAGTTTCTGTCGCAACTTGAGGCAAGAATACGCCACTCTGAAAACCTTTTCTTACTAAAACTCCATGAGTGCCTAATTTAATTTTATCTACTGAATCAATTTTTTCTAAAGGTGAAAGCGCAGAAATCTCAATCTCTATATCTTTTAATTCGCTTAATTCTAAAGGCGCAAAACGCGGATCTGCCACCGCGGCTTCTACTGCCATATCTCTTACAGTTAAATATAAAGGTTGGTTTCCTACTAAATTGCCAATACAACCACGTAGCTGTCCCTTTTTATGTAAAGTCACAAATGCACCCATCTCTTTTCGTAAAACGGGGTCAGTCTCAGTAACTTCTAATTTTTTTCCGGTCTCTAAGTAAGTCTGAATAGATTGCCGGGCAATCTCTAATAATCTTTTCCTCTGTTTCTTATCTAACATCGCTTCCTCTCCTTTTTTCTCTAAAGATAAATCTTTCTTAGCTCCGATTGCGCAACTGGTATAACCCACTGTCCATAATCCCTTGATTTTTTTACCGGTTACTTCTGCAGAATTAGTATAATTTAAGACTTCTAAGTCTTGATAACCTAGTTCCTTTGCCAGAAGTAAAGTTACTACTACTGCCCAACCGCCACAAAGTTGAAGTCTTTCTTCCCTTAAGCCATAATATAGACCTTCAGCATCCATCTTTTTTAGATAATCTAAGGTCTTTTCATCTATTTTTTTACACGCTTCATAATCATAACCATGATACATATCTGAAGAAGCTACCACTAAAACATCTTCTCCAGCGTCTATTACTTCTTTTAATAATTGAGCTAATTTCTGACAAGTAGAGAGACTGCAATCTCCGGTTACAATCGGTACAATCTTCCAGCCATAATGCTTAGCAGATTCATCATTCTTTGTGGCGGAAGAATCCTTTAATACCTTCTGCAAAAATATAAGTTGCACCTCAATTGAATGCTCTTTTGAAAAAGCCTGAGGGATAAAACTAATCTCTTTATCTTTATTTAAAATTTTTTGCGTAAATTCTTTATCTATTTCTAAATCACCTAAAGGAGTGCGGAAAAAACCTTCGGGATATACCGAAACTCCCATAAAACCATAATAATGGCTTGGCCCAATTATTACTACTGTCTTATAAGATTTATCTTTTATTAACTTATAAGCGAAACTGGCAGTCTGGCCAGAGTAACCTAAACCTGCATGGGGACAAATTAAAGCAAAGATTTTTTCTAAAGAAGTTTTTGGCTCTATCCGATTAAGAAAATCATCAATCATCTCTGATAATTCCTTAGCATTATCGGGATAAAATATTCCCGCTACATTAGGTTGCTTTATCTCTTGCGCATAAGCGAAATGACAAAGCACAAAGCACAAATGACAAAATAAGTACAAACCACAAATCCCAAATAACAAAACTTTAGTTTTGGTATTTGTTATTTGGATTTTGAATTTGTTTTGAATTTTGGATTTTGTCATTTGTTATTACTTCCAGACTCCTTTAATCTTTTCTTGACAAAATTTACACTTTCCATCTACAAGGTTATTTTCTATGATTGTATAACCAATTCTTCTAATCAGTAAATTTTTACACTTCGGACAATAGGTATTCTCTGCCGGATGTCCCGGAACATTTCCAATATAGACGTATTTTAAACCACAACTTAAAGCAATCTCTCTTGCTTTCTCTAAAGTCTCAACTGGCGTCGGATTAAGCGCTAACATCTTATACATCGGATGAAAACGCGAAAAATGTATGGGAGTATCCTCTCCTAAATTCTCTTTTATCCAAAGGCACATTCGACGAATCGTTTCAGGGTCATCATTATATCCGGGCAAAACCAGATTAGTAATTTCAAGATGCACTCCTTCTTCCTTTAATACTTTTAAACTCTTTAATACCGGCTCTAAAGTTGCTTCTGACATTTTAGCATAATAATCTTCGCTAAAGCCCTTTAAATCAATATTTGCGGCGTCTAAATATTTGGCTAATTCTCTTAAAGGCGCTTCATTAATGTAACCGTCAGAATGCATAATATTTTTTATCCCTTCTTGATGCGCTAATTTTGCAGTCTCTAACATATATTCATAAAATATAGTTGGCTCAGTATAAGTATAAGCAATGGTCGGTGAATCAGAAGCTTTTACTTTTTTTATTAATTCTTCCGGGCTAAAATAAAAATAATCTACTTCTTCTGGCCTTCTTTGTGAAATCTGCCAGTTCTGGCAGAATTTACATCTTAAATTACATCCGGCAGTAGCAATGGAATAAGCGGTAGTACCGGGTAAAAAATGAAATAAGGGTTTCTTCTCAATCGGATCAATGTGAAGTGCCACTAATTTTCCATAAGATAAAGTGTATAATTTACCATCTTGATTTTCCCTTACGCCGCAGAATCCCCGCTTACCCAAAGGAATAAAACAATTGCGGGGACATAAATGGCACTGCACATTTTTATCTTCTAACTTCTCATAATAAAGGGCTTCTTTTAAAGACGATTGTGCAAAAAGATGATAACTAATAATAATTAAATATAAGAGGAAAACAAAACTTAAAATGATTTTAGAAAATTTTTTTATCCTATCTACCATCTTTAGCTACCTCTAATAGTCTTAAAGAACGTAATATTTCAAAAGGTCGAAAAAATAAATTAAACTCATGAACCACCGCGCACCAACAAGTCGGACAATCTCTTCTCCTTACCCGCTTAAGTAAATTACGATAAGCAGATGTATGGATTATTTCACTTAACTTTTTATCACGTAATGTCCCGGCTTCCTTTGATTGCAAATAATAACAAGCACCCAGCGTTCCGTCTGGAAGAATGTTTATTGTTAATCCTCCGCCAAAACAAGTTGTCCCTTTGACTTTTGGATCTAAAAAATAATTGGCTATATTGTGAAGATAAAAAGTAGATGTTCTCATTAATTTTTTGTATTTACTCAATAAATAATTTATTTTTTCTCGCAAATCCGGAATTTTCTCTAGAGGAATAGAAAATTTTTCAGCCATATCTTTATTGCGCATCTGATTTACAAAAAATGGCTGTAAAGCCACGCTATCCAAATTATATCTTTTTGCATAAAGAAAAACTTCCTCTAATTTATCAAAATTTAATCCACTTACTACCGAAACAATTCCAATATGATAATTACCTATATGCTTATATTTCAAAAGAGATTTAATTGCCGAATCGATCCGCATAAAACAATTCTGATTATTCCTAATCTCATTTTGTAAAACTCCCGGAAAATCTAATGAAATATGAATATGATCTACACCGCTAATTGCCAATTCTTTAGCTATATTCTCTGTAATCATTGTGCCGTTAGTAACTAATCCGACAATAAATCCTTCTGCTTTACATAATCTAATCACTTTAAATATATCTTCATACATTAATGGTTCACCACCGGCAAAGGTAATAAATTTAACTCCTAAACCTTTAAATTCAGGAATAATTCTTTTTATTTCCTCAAAAGAAAGCTCTTGGTCTTTTAACTCTTTTCTATTAGCCTGTCCGATCTCGCAATAATGACAGGCAAGATTACAGCGCCAAGTGATCAGCCAACAAATTTTATATGGCTTTACCACCCATCCAAGTTTAAAAAGTATGACTCTAAAAAAAACAATTATTAATTCTAAAATAACCCTTATTGATTTCATAAAAGATTAATTTATTTTTTAGGAACGTAGATTCTGCAATACTTACAGATCTGCGGAAATCTATCTTGTCGTAATATTTTTAAAAAGTTTTTAAATTTTGATGATTTCCAGATATCCTGAAAATTCTCATCAAATAAATTTCCAAAACTATGCTCTTTTTGATATTCTCTTTGATTTGCTTGATTAATTATACAACAGGGCTGGATATGACCGGTCACCAAAACAAAAGGCTCATTCCAACGTACGCAATAAGAAGGAGGTTTTGTTGGTCTAATATTTTCATTCCAATTAATATAAATCTTATATTTTCTGGCACGTGCTATGACTTCCTTTCTTATCTCTTCTGGAATATCGGTTGCTAAATGCTGTACCTGGGGAAAAGATAAAATATTTGTCCAGAAAATTAGAGTAGAATAATTATATTTTTTATCACGTACTAAGTTATAAACAAAATCTACATATTGGGGCATTTTAGCTACATTTATCTTTGTGACAATCATCTGAAACCAGACTTCAGGAAAAGGAATCTTTTTTCTTTCTTTTATCTCGAGCAATGTCTGAATGTTTCTAAAAACCTTATTTAGATTTGTCCCTACTCTAATTTTTGCATAATCGTATTCTGTCGGATCATCAAGTGAAGCCCAAATCCTTTCTATTTCTAAATCAACTAACTCTTCGGCAATATTTTTATCAATCAAATCGAAGCTATCGAATATTTCTACAAATACAGAACGCTCTTTAAGATATCGAAGCATCTTTAAAAAATCTTTATTTAAAAAACCCGAACCTATTCCGCTGGGCCCTGCCCATTTTAAATTAGGAAATTGATCCACTACTTTTTTAAATTCTTCAAATGACATATCACGCGCAGGTTCCTTCCAATAAGTATGCTCACACATAATACAACGTAAATGGCAATGGGTAGTAACCTCTATTTCTATTGCTTGCGGATATGGACGGATAAACGGGAAAATTCGATACAGAGAATCCAACAATGCCAGACCAGAATCACGAGTAAATAATCCTACCCAAAGATGATGATAAGCCATTTTAAATTTGCCTTTTTTAATCAAATACCAGATATAGCGTAATCTGGAAAAAATTATCCCTAGAAGTTGAATTCTTCTTATATCCATAAGTTTTATAAATTTAAAATTTCTTGAGCCAAAAGAATATCAGGGGGAGAAGTTATATTAATATAAGTTCCTTTAAAATATAAAGGAGATATTCTCTGGCCATGATCAATCATCTTTTGAATCACATCAGTAATCTCTATTTCATTACGTAAATTAGAAGGTGGGGTTTGACGTATATAATTAAATACTTTTTTTTGAAAAAAATAATAGCCCATGCCACAAAGATTATTCTTAACTTCTTTTGGTTTTTCTACTACTCTACATACTAAATTATTTTCTATTTCTACCGAATAGCTTTGTTTAATATGATTAGTATCTTGGGTCTGCCAAACCCCTATCCCCTGTTCAAAAGAATCAGGAAAAATAAAATCACCCTGACAAATACAATCACCCAAAACCACAATAAAATTATTATCTATGTATTTTTCTACACAACTAATAGCATGGGCAATACCTAAAGGCTTATCCTGTAAAACAAAATCAAAAGGACAGCCTAAATCTATCCTATTTACAAAAGAAATAATTTGCTCTTTCTTATAACCAAGAACAAAAATAAACTTTTTTGCAAAAGACTTCCAATAATCAATAATATACTTAATAACCGGTTGATTATTTATTTTTACCATTGCTTTAGGAAGATCTTCTCCTAATTCTAATAGGCGCCTACCTCTACCCGCACACAATATTACTACCGGAACTAAATTCTTCTTTATATCTTGTTTAAACCACATTTTATAATTTTAATTTTTTTCTTTAATTTTAAAATATAAATCTAAATATTTATTTATTATAGTTTTTTCAGAAAAAATCTTTTCTGCTAATTCTCTTGCCTTGTCTCCCATCTGAATTGCTATATTTTTATTCTTCAATAAATAAATTATTTTTTCAGCTAAATCGCTAATTGATCGAGGCTCAAATAGAAAACCGGTTTTTGAATCTAAAACGAAATCGGGTATTCCTCCCAAGCATGAAGCAATTACTGGTCGATAATTAAACATCGCCTCACCGATAATAAGCGGAGACATATTTCCCCACTGCTCAGGTACTATAACTATTTCACTCTTTCGGATAAATTTTTGCACTTCATCATTAGATTTTTGCCCTAACCATATAATATTATCATTCAGATTATTTTCTTCAATTATTTGTTCTAAATATAGACGATATTGCTTCTCCCATATAACCTCTTTGCCGATAATATATAATTTAACAGAAGAGATTTTAGATTTTACAATGGCTAAGGCTTTTAATAGAATATCTAAGCCCTTGCGTTTCTGAATCCAACCTACGTATAATAATGTATTTTCTTCGGGAGATTCTGGTCTTGGATTTTCTGTAATTTTTTTATCATAAGATAAAGGAATAATAGTTATTTTTTCTTTATCAATACCGTATTCTGTAAGTATATTTAAAGAAGAAGTAGATAAAACGACGAACCTATTTATGCGATACAGGCCCAGATTAAAAATAAATTTTCTAAATAAAAGCAGTCCCTGTTGAATAAAAATAAATTTTTTAGGTGTACACTTCCAGCACCATAAACCATGAAAACGTCTGCAGGAAAGGTTTTTTTCATCTATCAATGTTTCTAACACGCAAAACATCCAATAATCATAAACTGAAAAATAAACGGGAATTTTTAATAAACGAGCTGCTAAAAGTGGTGACATAGTAAGAGAACGAAAACGGTGTAAATGGACTATATCGGGTCTTTGCCATAAAAATTTTAATAAAAAATAAATTAAAGCAAACGGATCAATTTGCCAGATGTACCATTTTAAAACTTCCAAATATTTTGCAATGAATAAAGGAAAAAAATCTTCTGTTATCGGAACAAAATGAATATTTTTCGCTTTATTCTTATCCTTCTTATCGGGGAATCTAGTAAAATATTCAATGAAAAAATATTTATTATTTAATAATTCTCCAATACGCCAACAAGCCCAATCAGCACCTCCTGCTCGAAGATGATAATCCGCAAGATAATCGGATATATAGGCTATTCTCATTGTATCTCACCCTTAAATAAAATCCGCAAAAATCTCTTTGGTCCGATCATAAGGATGGTATAAAGACTATTTAGATTATATCTTTTAAATCCTTTTAAAGTAAGATAAATAAGTCGCAAGGGTAATTTTTGGCGATTATATAATTGACGGTTATATTTTTTGGCAAATAGATAAACCTCTCTCTGCTTATAAGCAGAATAAACCTCGGATCGTGGTAAAGCAGAAGAACCAAAGAAAATTCCCTCCGGGTTATCTTTTGTAAAACTAATTTTGTCAATATTAGGAATATAATAACTGACCACCGCTTTTATTCCCATTTTCTTTGCCCATAAAATACTGGCTAAATCTTTATCATAATTAGAACTCGGCAATCCAACTATAAAATATCCTTTAACTTCGGAAAAATATTTTTTAGCAATCTTTATTGCTTCTTCTATCTGCTCAATCTTTTCCCCTTTATGGATTTTTTCCAAGATATCATTAAAAATTGATTCTACACCAAAACCTACTGTATGGCAACCTGCCGAAATTAATGCTTCAGCCTCCTCTTCATCAAAACGATCAGCTCTTAAACCATTGGAGCATAACCAAGATAATTTTAAAGCAGCAACTTTCTCACAAAACTCGATTACTCGCTCCTTATACAGATTAAACACATCATCAATAATCTCAAAAGAGCGTATTTTGTATTTTTCTTTAGCTATTCTTAATTCCTCAATACAATTATCTATAGAACGCATTTTATAGGTCCGATTTCTCGCAGCACAAAAACTGCATTGATAAGGACATCCTATTGAAGTCAAAAGCGGATAATGCCAAAGACCAATCTGCCAATTTGTAGAAAGATAGTTAAAAGAATCAAAAAGTTCATAGCGCGGAAATGGTAAAGAGTCCGAAAAATCTATATTTATAGTAAATTTTTCTGAAAAATTTAAAAAAGGATAACAACATTGTACATCCAAAGCATCCAGAGATTTAATTTCGGCTTGAGAATACTTCTTAGCATAACGCTGTGCTATCCTTATGGCCTCTCGATAAGCAAAAGAACGCACAGAAATAACCAGCGTCTTTGATTTAAATCTTATAAATCTATCTTTTGGATAAGGTAAAATATGTTGGTCTATTACCGGTGCATTATAAATAGTGGCTGCATAAGCTAAAGACATATTAGGTAAATTTATATATATTCCGCTATAAGGATCAACAAATAAAATATCACTTGATTTTGGCTTAAACATTTTTACTTTTAAATATTTTTATTCTTTTCTCTCTTTAAATGCTGATAAATATCCTAAATTCCAGAAGATTCCTGCTTTTATTGCTAAAAATAAAAGAGATAAATTTAGATTAAACCAAATCCATAATATAAGTAACCCAAAAGATAAAAATATAAACGTTAATTTTAAATCAAATAAGGTTAATAAAAGAAACAAAATTAATATACTTAAAATAAAAATAGGTATATATTGAATTTTTCTTATAAAACCATATCTTTTTACCAAAAATCCCTGCGCCCAACCATAGCGATACATCATCTTTAAGAAGGATTTTAAATTACTTGGCCGATAATGATAAACAATGGCAAAAGGATTAAAGAATAACTGATAACCCTTTTTTCTTAAGCGATAATCTAACTCTACATCCTCGCCCGGCCATAAACCTTCGAAGAAACCATTTTCTTTTAAAAAAATTTCTTTTTTGTACATCACGTTACAAGAAGGATTATGATTAACCGGAATCAATTTGCCTTTAGTCTGGTGCAGATAATCAGTAATAAAACCTATTTTTTGCATAAATTTAAATACCTTTTTACCAAATTCTGATTCATCTTCAGGAACTCTTTGACTTCCGCCTACCCCTGCCACATTATCTTGGGTAAATCCTTTAACTAATTCTTTTAACCAATCTCTGTCTAATAAACAATCACTATCTGTAAAGGCAAGATACTGGCCTTCTGCAACCTTAACCGCCATATTTCTTGCGCGCGCTGGCCCTAAAGAAGTATTATTTTTTATTATTTTTATTTTATCTTTATATTTTTCTAAAATTTCCCCTGTCTTATCCTCTGAGCCATCATCAATTACGATTACTTCATAATTTTTATAATCTAAATTCAAAATGGAATTAAGGCATTTTTCTATTGTCTTTTGCGCATTTTTTGCCGGAATGATTATACTAATATAAGCTTGATTCATCTTTCTAAAAGATAAGAAAGAAAATTTTTTGCTCCCCTTAATTTTCGATATAGATCGGATAAAGAGCGCGTTTTTAGAAGAAATTTTAACATATAACTAGGCCGAAAATAAAATCTCTTTAAGCCCAAATCCACATAATAGTTAATTCTTTCTTTAGAAAATCCAGGATATTCTACTACACCTGCCTGTTCTCCTTCTAATAACCAATCGCGCCAGTTTTTTGCTTTTAACCAACCTGATTTTTTCGCTAATTCATAAAAGGGAGTCCCGGAAAAGGAACTGCTCCAGAAAACTGAACTGTAGTAAGTCCTAAACTTAAGGCAAATTTTATGGTCTCTTCGGCAGTCTTTTCAGTCTCACCAGGGAGGCCAATGACAAAACAGCCGTGTACTTCTAATTTTGCTTTTTTGGCATAATCCATAAATTGTCTGGCTTGTTCTAAGGTAATATTTTTATGCATCTTATCTAAAATCGCCTGATTTCCTGATTCAAATCCCACTAAAAGCTCCCGACAACCAGCTTTTTTCATTATCTTAAACATCTCTAAATCTTTATTATCAACCCGGGCATTTACGGAAAAAATTATCTTTAGATTACGCTTTAATATCTCTTCGCAAATTAATATTGCTCTTTCTTTATTTACTGTAAAGGTATCATCTTCAAAGAAAAACTCTCCACCTTTTAAAACTTTTGGGCATAATTTTATATCATATTCTATTTCATCTACTACATTTTTAGGACTCCTTAATCTATATCGCGTTCCATGCATAACCTGTGGCCAAAGACAAAAAATACATTGATTAGGGCAACCGCGTCCAGAAATAATATCAATATAAGGATAGAGCTTACCTCCATCGAAATATTTCATCAAATCCAAATGATGCCAGGCAGGAAAAGGTAATTCGTCGAGATTCTCAATTAAAGGCCGTTTTTCATTAATCTTTACTTTACCATCTTGATAATAGGCAATTCCTTTTATATTTTCTAAATGATTAAAGTCTTCTATTACCTCTTTTACCGTATAATCATATTCACCAACACAAGCTACATCCACTGCTCCTTTTGCCAAAAGTAAAGTCTCTTCAGCTAAAGCGCTAATATGTGGTCCGACCATAATCACTTTCGTAGGAGCCTCTTCTTTTATAATCCTGGCGCATTCTATATCTGAATATATAGAAGGCGTGGTTGAATCTAAAACTACAAAATCTGGCTTTTCTTTGCGGATAAGATAACGCAAGTCTTCTTTAGTCTGGTTTTCCGCTACCATATCTAAAAGTTTAACGTTATATCCGGATTTTTCTAATACTGCGGTTAGATAAGCCAGCCAATCCGGTGCGCGTAAAACCCTTCCTCTTGTACGCGCTGCCCAGCGCTGCGTGCGACAAAAGTCTTTGACAAAAGGCTCGTTGATAATTAAGATTTTCATCATTCAGACAAAAATAATTTTTTATAGACTATCCAGTAAACCCCGCACCCCGCCCTTTCATCCCCGCCCTAAAGAGCGGGACTTTATGAGGTGCGGGGTAAACCTATATTTTATCAGGGTCCATAGGCTTAAAAGACCGTGTATCCATTTTATTTTCTTACCTTGTGCATAACTTCTTGCACTATAAGATATGGGCATCTCTAAGATAGCAATGCCCTTTTTTAGTATCTTGGCAGTTAGCTCTGCCTCAACTGAAAAGTCAGCTGAATCTATATTTATTTCATCTATGACCTCTTTTTTAAATAATTTATAACCTGTCTCCATGTCGGTAAGTTTGCTATGATAAAGAAGATTTGTCACAGAAGTTAAAAACCGATTTCCTAATCTATGCAAAAAATAACCTGCGCAATATTTTTTTTTCAGAAAACCTCGAACCATAAACAACTTTGGCAATCCCATTCAGAATAGGAAGGGTTAATTTTTTTAGCTCATCTGGATTATATTCTAAATCAGCGTCTTGCGTGGCAATAATCTTTCCCGATATTTTTTTAAATCCATCGCGAAGAGATCTGCCCTTACCTAAATTCCCCTCATGAAAGATTAATTTTACCCGTTCCTTATCCAGCGGGGCTTCTTTAAGTATATCCGAGGTGCCATCTGTAGAGCCATCTTCAACTATAATAATCTCTTTTACAAAATCCATACTTAAAATCTTATTTATTACTTTAAACACTGTGTCTTTCTCATTAAAGACCGGTATAACAATGGATAGGTATGGTTCCATTTATTTTTTTACTATTTTAAATAATTCCTCTATAAATATCCCACTAGATATGCACTTGTGATGCCAATCTTCGTTAAGATGCTCACCGATGAATATCAGTTTATAGTCATTTAAGAGTTTATCTTGAAATAAACGGCAAGGGTCATAAGCAAATGCCGTTTTAATTATATAGACAGGAATTCCTTTATTTAAAAAATCTTCTATTGTATTGGTAAAATATGCATCAATTATTTCGATATAACAGGTATAGGGATATCCCATGGTTTTTCTGTCGGTATAGTAATTAAGAAAAATCCATTCATCCGCGGCAATAATTACAGCGTTATTTTCTGTTAAGGACTCTACCCATTTAGCAAAATCTACTTGGAGCGCATTCTGGTGCCTAAAAGATAATACAGGATATATATTTATAAACATAAGAATGGTAAGTAATATAAGAAGTATTATGCTTAAAACTTTAAATTTTTGGAATATAAAAAAAATAAAATATCCCATAGAAATTATTAGCGGAATTATAGTTATAACGAGCATGCGCGGCTCAACCGTACTTACGTTGGCATAGTAAAGAAATAAAATTAAAAACCATAAAATAAGAAAAAGCGAAACCCTTCTATTATTTAGAAATAAATAAAATCCACCCACTATAGCTATAATTAAACCGGGAATTGAAAGCATATCCAAAATCCATCTGAATGATATAAGCATCACCCGAGAAAATAAACCTAAGAATTGAGCACCCTGTGGATTTTTTATAAAAGAAATTATTTGGGAAAGACCTATTTTAATAAACATCGGGATATAAAAAGTAACTACGATTAAAAATAAAGGGGCAACGAAGTATAAAAGCCATTTCAGGTTTGCATACCTATCTTTTCTATACTCTAAAAAATAAAAAATAGATAAAGGTAAAACCATCAAAGCATCAGAGAGCCGGGATGCTGCAGCTAAACCTAAGGATATACCTGACAACACTAAATATACGCGCTTATCATGATTAAATCGGATCATACATAACAGGGCTACAAGAACAAAGAATATAGAGATGGATATATTCATTCCATATATACTTACGGAAAGAAAAGCAGGTGAAAAAGAAAACAATATAGAACTAAATAATGCTACAGGAAGATTAAAAAGACGCCTGATTATCAAATATAACATCAAAACACCCAATGAACTAAACACTACACTCATAAAATTTACCGCCAATACAGGATTATCATTCCCTAACAATCTAAAAAGAAATACAAAAATCGAACCTAATATTACCGTAAATGGATAACCCGGTCCATGCATATAATTTATTCTTAAGGTATCCAAAGTTTTTTCTGAACAGATAGCTAATTCTAAACCATCATAATGATAAGGACCTCTACTAATCAATGACAATCGTATAATAAAGCTGAATAAAAAAATTATTAAAAACAATAATATTTCAGTCCCTTTACGCATATTTTTTAAAATTCATAGAGGGGTAATCTTTTATAAATCAATCTTTCAACCTCTCTCTCTGAAGAGCGGGGTTTGTCTTAGGATTAATACTGAGAGCGACGTATTCCTTCCTCGCCCTAAAGGGCGAGGTTTGCACGCCGCCGGATGTATCAATTATTGCTTTAATTCAAAAAATATAGTCGGAAACCGTTCTGAATTACACCCAAATATAGTAGAGTAACGCTGATTAAGGAATTGAAATAATTCTTGAGTACTTGGATTATCATAAGGTATTAATATAAAATACTTCGGTAAAACTGATAATTTCTCCAAAGAAGCCCGGTCAAAGATATTTATAAAACGCCTTCCGGTATAATAACGCATAAAAGGAAAGCGATAATAATTTACTGCCACTACATCTTTTTCTTGGCTAATTTCCTTTAATTTTAATAGACACTTTTTAAATTTTATAAATTCTTGTGCTTGCTTAATTTTTGTAGGAGTAACCGGCAATTCGCTTCTTATTATTCCATTAAAAATTATAAAAATCACAATTAACCATAATACCTTAAGATATCCTAAAGAACCTATTTTTTCATTAATAAAAGAAAAAATAATATAAATAAAAATGCTAAATCCGATTGCTACCGCAGGTATAAGATGACGTGCCAAGAACAAAACAAAAGTATGCGCCCAGGAATGGGCGGGAAAAATAATATACCAACTTAAGCCACAGATTAAAAAAATCAAACCCAGGCGGAATAAACGGCGAATAATTTTTTGCGTCTGAAGAGTCAAAACCTTATAAAAAAGAGAAACAAAAAAAATGCATAAAAATATTAAAAAATAATTAAAAATGGCAACCAAGGATATATTTCTTAATAAAACATTTTGCACCCAAAGAGGAAAATTTAAAGGTGTAGCATCCGGTCTTTGGGTAACGGATTGTAAAGCCGCACCTTTTAAATCTTGGAGGGCAAGTAAAAAACTTCCAAAATAAAAGACATTTTGTAAAAAATGAAGCATAAATCCTACAATTGGTGCCAGCCAAAGAATAAAGATTTCTTTTAAAGAGATTTTTTTATCGGGTTCTTTGGGATAAAGAGTCTTAAAAAGTAGAAAGAATAAAGATAAATAAATTATATACTCAAAAGTAAAAAGTGTCTCTAAAACTATGGCAAGCCATAAAAAAACAAAAAATATTATTCTTTTTAAATTCGCTGTATTTAATACTTTTAAAAATAATAAAAAAATTAAGGCGCGTAAAAATTCTGTGTAACTAATCCCTAATGAGTCAACACCATAAATAAAAAGTGGATTAAAAAGATAAAAAAGACTACTGAGAAATCCGATTAAACTGGATTTGGTTAAATTTTGGATAAAAAAATACCAAGCCAAAAGCCCAAGAAATGAAAAGCATAAGGAAACGAACCTAAAGAAACGTAAAGAATTAGTTCTAAAAATTAATCTCAAAAGACCATTTAAAATATCGGCTAAAGGAGGATAATGAGTGTAAAGATTTTGCGGAGCATCTAAACCTGGTTCATGTAAAGGAAGAAAATGGCAATTGATAAAACCAAATTTAATAAAATTTTCTCCCGCATTTAAGATATTAGCGTCAGTAAATTCATCACTGTGATCTAAATCATAAAATACAATGCGTATGATAGCGATAATGAAAAATAATAATCCTAAAAATATTAAGCAATATTTATTTTTTAATCTAAACATTATGATTTTAAAGCCACTACTACCATTTCACCAAAATAAAACCATATCCTTTTAAATCTGATGCGAGATGGTAATAACCCCACAAGCCCTTTTAAAAATAATCTAATCCCTAATTTAGGATATTTTTGAAAATAAGATTTTAAGTAATCTAAAGTAAGACAC
>Ga0123519_10007481_pt1 | contig 16903 bp, 14 predicted proteins | sample YelNatPaOPRAMG02_FD_87396 | JGI IMG/M metagenome (GOLD analysis project Ga0123519, IMG submission 87396) | Hot spring microbial communities from Yellowstone National Park - Yellowstone National Park OP-RAMG-02 (version 2) | ecosystem: Environmental > Aquatic > Thermal springs > Hot (42-90C) ... | reverse complement strand
TACTCAATCCTAAAGAGATCTTCGCAACCTCATTAGATACCTTCCTAGTGACAAACTCCAGTCCGCGCAATGGCGATTCATGATTGAACAGTATTCCGTTGACAGCAAAAATCCTATATCCCTCACGGTATATCTTTGTTATCCAATAGCCATAAAGCTTTGCAGCAGCATAGGGGCTCAAAGGATAAAAGATGTCCTTTTCACTTAATGGCTTTCCACCATTCAGTAAGCCGCTTTTGCCAAACATTTCGCTAGTCGCCGCAAAGTAAAATCTTGCATCTGGACAAACCTGGCGAATCGCCTCCAAGATCCTAGTTGTAGCCAAGCCAGTAACATCCCCAGTTGCAACAGGGGTTTCAAAGCTCGCCTCAACAAAGCTTTGAGCGGCAAGATGATAGACCTCGTCCGGCTGAGAAATCTTTAACGCTTCAACAATCGAGCTGAAGTCGCTTAAGTCCGCTGGAATAAGATTAACTTTTCCAAAAACTCCCAAGTATTCTAGACGCCAGAAGTTTGGAGTACTAAGCCTACGATAAGCACCATACACTTTATAACCTTTATCTAAAAGAAAACTGGCAAGATAAGCACCATCCTGACCTGTGACGCCAGTGATCAGAGCACTCTTATCCATTACATCACTTCCCTTTTTAGGACTATAAAAACCTTTTCATGATTACAGATTGAAATGTTTCTCCTCTCCACCGATCTACAGTTTTTCCAACTTTCTTAAATCCATGCTTCTCATATAGTTGTATTGCTTTCATATTATCAGATAAAACTGTCAGAAATATTTCGTGAACATTTTCTTGTCGGGCCAGTTTTAGTAAATTTTCCATCAGCTTAGAGCCTAAACCTTTTCCTCTATGAACTTCATCAGCCACAATACCCAATTCAGCAGAAAAATGTCCGTTGAGCAAACGCCTTTTTATTTTAAGGAAAGCAAACCCCACCACATTATTTTGATCGTTCACAACCAAAGATAGCAAAACGGCGTGTGGAAGTAGATGTAACAATATTTTTCTTAAGAACTTTATGCTAGATAAGAATAACGCCACTTGAGATAAGAGCCACCAAAAACTGATGTTTTCATATCCAAGAAAGCCAGGATGGAAAAAACGCTTACTCTCTTCAGATAACGAATCATACATACGATGTAAGAGATATAAGTCCGTAATACGCATTTCTCTAATAATATATGATGCTAACATTAGCACACTAGCCCTTATTTTGAAAGTGTTTGTGAAAAATTTCGAATAAATTGGATCCTATAGTGTTCCATGAATATTTTTGAGCTTTCAGTTTAGCTTTCTTGCTCATACTCATGTATAGTTGTTTGTCTGTAAGTATTTTCTGCAAGGCATAAACGTATGAGTCTATTTTTTCTGGGCTGATAACGAAGCCCTCGCTTCTGTCTTCGACTGTCGGATAGGCTGCTAACGGGCTCACGATCACGGGCTTACCATAGGCCATGACTTCTATTACTGGCTGAGAAAAACCTTCATGAAGTGATGGTAGAACGAAAACATCACATGATGCGTAGAGTAGGGCTAAAGTTCTATCATCAACTAGACCAGGCAATATTATGTCCTCGCCTATTTTGAGTCCCAGTTCTCTAATCAACTTCAAGTGCTGTTCCGTAGGCTTCCCCGTCATAATAAGAGTCGCAGGCATATTTTTCGATAGCTTGCTGAAGATGTAAAGCACGTATCCTGCTCCTTTTCTGTTCCAATCTGACCCGCCTACGAACAAGATTATTTTCTTTCCCGTAAACTTTGACCTGAAATCTTCACGAAAGAACTTTACGTCATGAAACCGATCATACATGTCTTGGCCATATGGAGATACAAGAATCTTCTCTCTATTAACATGGTATATCGTTTGAAATTCTTGAGCAGCCATATCATGTGGAACTACAATCATATCTACGTAGCGTAGATATGATGTTTCAATCGGTATATCTAAAGCGTATGTGAATATCTTCCTTAAATTTATTGTCCGAACAAGCTCTGGAAGGGAACACTTTAGCTCATAGGCTAACGTTCCAAACGTATGGTATGCTATGAGACCAAGCCCTTTTAAAGGCTTTGCCAAAGGAAGAGAGAATGGCCCATGCAGAAAAAAGACTTTAGCATCACCCATATTACAACATTTCCTGATAAAATGTAAAGCTTGCGTATAGAAGCTAATCCTCTTAGATAGGAAGTACCCCGATGATGACATTCCATATAGATGTATGCCGTCAACCACTTCACTGCTAATGTTCTTAGAACCGAATTTTTCATAAATGATAGAGACATGAGCACCTTTCTGCAAGAAAACCTTAGAAAGACACCAGACTGCCCGTCCAAAGCCTGTTCTGGCATCATCAGGCCTCTCATAAACAATAGACCATATTTCCATTTTTACACCATACCTGCCTTAATGCTAAATCATAAAAACCTTATATCTCAACGAGCCGTAGATCCGTAAAGCTATTGCGGTCGAGTAATAGACCAATAATGCTATGGCGCATTTCATTTTAATGTAAACAGATATATTCTCCGGTGGGTGTCCGTAAAGAACTGTTTTGTAGCCGCGAATTAGGAATAGTGATATGAAAAGTGGGATGAAGAAGCTGGCAGCCACTAAGAAACCTGTAAGGAGATAGATGACTTTAGAGGAAAGGATAAGAATAGATACGATTACAAGATAGAGAAACGTGACTATCCCGGTGATAGAAAGCCCTAAAAATGGGGGTATTACCAATATAGGGCGCATAAACCTCTCTCCATAAGCCTTCGCATCTTTAGGATGTTTGCGGAAGAAGAGGACATCGTACCGCCTTAACATAGCCATCTGTATCACTTGCTTTAAATTCAATTCCTTAACTGGATGGAATACTATGGCTTTGGGCGAATCTTTTATTAAGAATCCTTTCTTAAGAACCCTATGGGCTACATCGCCATCTTCGCCAAAAGGATGCCTGAAACACTCGTCGAATAATCCTGTATTGTAGAGAATTTCTTTTCTATACGCCATATTACATGTCTTATATCCACTTCCCACTGGAGCCACCCTTACCGGAAAGAGTAGATAGCTGTCAGTTAAAATTTCGCCACGCACCCCACCCACACTTTCATTGTCGAAAGCTTTGACAAGTTCCTTTAACCAGTCTTTGTCAGGTAAAGTATCTGCATCTGTGAAAGCGATTATTTCGCCTTTGGCTTCCATGATTCCACGATTTCTCGCTGCTGCTGGACCAAGGTTGTGCTCAAGCTTTATTATCTTAATATTAGGTTGCTGATTCTCTTTTGCGACCGACATTACCATCTTTGTTGTTTTATCCTTAGAACCATCATCTACAATTATGATCTCGTACTTGTCTTTGGGATAGGATTGATTCATAAGAGCAATAATAAGATGTTTAATAGTTTTGCTTGCATTGTAAGCTGGAACGATTACTGAAACAAATTTTTCAGAGCTATTACGCATTGGGGGTATGCCTTATTCGGCTTAAAATTTCTTTATGCAAATTACTTTAGGAAGCTTAAGAGGTTTAAAGCCTTTAGGCACCTTAAAAAATAAATATAAAATCCAAGCTTTTACTAATTTTATGAGACCGGGCAAATACCAGTATTGATCCGCTGTTACTACTTTGAAGGTGTAGCTTGGGGAGGTGCCCTGTGCTAAAAGCAATTGCAGCCTCAATATCCAATTCGCCTATCACTACGGTACCCGGATTAAGGTGTATTTATGACGGAGGGCAAGCGCTCGGAGCCTATGAAATGACTAGTTAGCCCTTTGCCTGAATGCGATGCCAATTTCCCTGTAAATAAAATGAACTTATGTCCTTATACTCGAGAGCTATAGCATTGTTTTATCTTTTTCACTCCAGCAAGTCCTGTTGAATAAATATAAACGGGTTTTGCTTTGACTTTATAGCAGAAGTCTTTAAAGGCAGTATTCCACCAGGTGTCATCGGAGTATAAATAACCGCCGCTTCGAAGATGCCGTCAAGCAGTTGTATACTCAAACCACATGTTTTCATATGTATGCTCGCTGTCATGAAGGAAAATATCGATTTTCCCTAAAGACTTGCAAAGATTTGGCAATAGGTCTTTGCTTAATCCGAAGTACAAGCGCCAGCGATGTTTAAGGTTTTCTGAAACAAGAAAACCGACGTTTTTCTTCGGAGGCAAGATGCTTAAGGGCTCAGTAAGATAGCTTGGAATCCTTAATCAACTCCATCTCATAATCAGGCATATCAATGGAATGCAATTGTTCCCCTCTATTCTTTTCTAACGCGTACAATATGTACGATGTTGATAGACCTGCAGCGACTCCTGTTTCAACAACAGTCATAGGCTTCACAACTCTACAGATTACATAAAGAGCTTTACCAAAATCTATGGGCGGAACATACTTAATACCTGAACGAAGAAGCTCGGATTCCATGTATCATCGAATTCATCAATCTCTTGAAAAAATCTCTTTAACTCACTATCTCTAGTTTGGAGAAGTTGGCTTAGCTTAAAACTAACAACTCTTCTCTACCACCAAAGATATATTTAATCGCTACATTAGGATCAGAGAATGCAATTTTGAGTCTTGACGTAAACATTTCGTTTAGATTTTTGTACAGATTATCTTGAGAAAACTTGCAAAAGGTTGAAACGGTTTGAGCCATTTTCTAAAATAATGAAAGACTCTGCCTCGCATCAACTTCGACAACGATCTGGGTAGAAACCAATATCGCTCCACATGGAGAACTCTGAAGCCAGTTCTTCTTAGCAGTTCATACATATATATCTCTGAATAAAATCTTTCATGTCCTGTTCTCAGGCCCAACTTTCTACCCAAATATTCATAACTCCATAGTCTTGGAAGCTCGTAGATAAACAAGTATCCAGCAGGGGACAAGACCCTTGAGATTTCACGCAGAAATTTCTCTTCGCCTTGCCCGACGTGCTCCAGTACTGCATTAGCGACAACCGCATTGAAGTAGTTGTCTTTGAAGGAGAGCTCCTTTCCATCAAATCTTATAAATGCTGGTCTTTTCTTCATTTTCCGCGAAAAAATCCAAAAACTACCATCTGGCGTATCGGTATCCAATATATCGCCTGCGATCATCTCGTAACCTTGAAATTTCATGAGATAGGATAAGTAGCCTCCGCCACAACCTATTTCTAGCACAATATCCCCACAAGGTACATATAGGCTAATTTCTTGAAGGTGATCCATCATAGTTAAGTGATATAATTCAAACCACTCCCTAATTCTTTGCTTAGAGTACCTCAATGAACGGAGATGATTTAATTCTACTCGAATTAACGTTTGAATATCCAAGTTCAATTTTACTTATCACCCGCTTACCTTATATTTTGTGCTGCGAACTATCGTTGAAGCAACCAAAAACAGCCCTATTGTAGCAAACAAAATTTGCTGGACTATGTAAATGTGATTCAGCAGCGGCGGCTCATACGTGATTCTTATATTTAGTTCACCTGCACCAGAGTTGTTTACATAAAAACCGTTTGAGTAAGAGAAGGCTATGAAATGTGTAAGCTTTTCCCCATCCATGTAAGCTGACCAGCCTTGATGATAACTTTCAGAAAGTGAAAGAAATACATCACTAGAAGCTTTAAGTTTAACAATATATTCGGTGTCGCTGATTTTGTGAAATTCATAATTAACATTTGTATATTTGAATATTTCAGCCACATCATTTACATTATAAATTGCGATAAGGCTTCCTTGAAAACTATTTGTTATAGTTAAGTTGTGAGTGCCGGAGTAGAGGTGTATTGGCTCATATATGATCCATCCGTCTGTAGAAGAGTTTTTGAAAGGCACGGTCATGTCATCAATGCTCAAGATTGGGTATTCGCTATCAGCTTGACGTTTGATGATTATTTCAGTAATATTATTCGGGATTTTCTGGCTTATGGATGGGTTGTAGGCGTTAATTATAGGAGCAAAGCTTGATTTAGGGGGAAGCGTTATTGTGAGGGTGCCGGAGCCTGGAAGATCCACTCTTTTTTGTTTTTGTGCAATATTTTCTTTGGTCACGTTAAACGATATATAAGCCCATAAGGCTCCGGAACCCTTGATAGTTATGGTGAAGTTACCGCCTATACTTGTATAGAAGTAGTAGTTGGCTAAATTAAGATCATATATTGGAGGTTTGTGCGCTGGTAAGTTCTCCCTTGTTATTATGAAGGTTTGCGCTTTTTCTAGGTCTATTATGCTCATACTAGGGTCTACTACGATAGGTTCTGGCATTTTTACTGCAATGTGCCATTGTCCAGAAGGGATAGGTATTAGATGTGTGAATGTTGGCTGATCTTGCGTGAATATGTATAATTGCTTTTTAGAGCCTATCACGCTCATCGCCTCCTCCATCGATAAAGAGGAGATACTTGTATAATTTTTTATGTCAGAGTTGAAGAAGAGGATCGGAAAGCTTGCACTAGATAATTCCTTGACTAAATTTGGATTTTGATATGCAAATACTAGTAATGTGTTATTTATACTGAAGTTTGTCATCTTAGGTAGAGCGGATAGTAACTCTTCTGATCCAACCACATATAATGCACTTGAGAACGCGGAGATCTCCGGTAAATACGCCATGTTCTCGTATACTCGAAAGTCTTCGTTTAAATATATGAGCTTTAAATCGTCTTGGGCATCTAATATCCTCGCAAACTCGAGCGGATTGCCCTGTACTCCCTCACTAGTATATCTTGGATGCCCACTAAGATCCCAAGTAGGATGTAGTGGCGCCCTCATAACTTTAGTTCCCCTCCATAAGGTGCTGGGGTCTGGGGTCGCCAAAATGACGTATTTGACCGAGGCTGGAGCAAGTAAACTACCAAGATTGTGCGTACTACCTTTAACTAATTGATTATATACAAAATCAACGTAATTGCTAGTGTAACGAGTTGCAAACCCAGGGGTATACTCAAATACATCGGGATTTCCAAGTATTAGGGAAAAGTAGTCTGTTGGTAGGAACATTACTCGGTACATTCCAGCTTCCTCTTTCAATGATGAGAGCCAACCTTGAACAGATGAGTATATTTGTGGTAGAGGACAATACCTCTCTTGATGTATTTCTACGTTGAAGACTGGAGCGAAAGTGAAGGTACATGACAGAATCAGGAGAATTAAGAGAATGGAGAAGATACTTTTAGAAATAGAATTCGGAAGTGATCGGAGAATTTTTCCATCATGTTTAAAGTTGGAGTTGATGTAAATTTGCATTAACCCCTCAATGGTCGCTGAGATCACAACGGCATAAGCGAATGTAACTATATAGAGGGGTCTTTCTGGGTAAAAGAAAAACCTTGCAGGAGTATAATTTAGTAACCACATCGCCCAGCCAGCTTGTAAATGGATGCCATAAATTACCGTAATTATTATAAGCGAGATAAGTGATAATGGGAGCAAGTTCAAATATCTTTTTTTCGTATGAGGAAGCAATAACGAACAGAAGGCAGCGATAGGCAGTATGAAGCCAAGAGGATTTCCCTCTGGAAGATGATTGCTTGGAGCCCCCCCAATTAGCCTAATTGTATTGGCTATTTCTTGATTAGAATATGTGTAGGTGAACAAGGGTACGGGCAGAGGTGTTAAGGTTTTCTCAACAGGGGAGATAAATCCTAATGATTCAAGAAGACGAGATCCTCCGCTTATTAAGTATGGGCATGTGACAATAAAAACAAGCATTGCTAGTATAAACTGAAAAGATGTTCCTTTAAAGTAGGCTAATCCTCTATTATCAGCCAGCGTATAAACTAAGAGGAAGATGAGCGTAGATAAGAGGATTAGTGATAGAATTTGGGGTAGAAAAGATGTCGTGATAGATAGCAATAAGCCGAGCAACAAGATATTTCTAATTCCCCTCTTCCCCTCAAGAATGTTAAGTATATAGTTAAATACCAACGGTATAGTGACATACCCCCAATGGAGGAAATCGGCGAAATTAAGGATCGTGGCTGGGCCGAGGCCATAGATAAGTGAGGCTGAAAAACGTGCTAGACGTGACCCCGGAAAATGATTTGAGAGGAAAAAGTACATGGTGAAACATGAAAAAAGAGGTGTCGACGCAAGCAACTTTTCAGCTAAAACCAAATCTCCGCCGCTGATGATAACAAAAACGTACTGTAACCAATAAGCTATGTTAGGTTGCGCGGGGCATCCAAGATTGCCTGGATACCAATAAAGTTGTCCTGGAATATAATATCTTGGATTTGTAGTTGGTAGGGGAGAAAGGTTTAAAGCAAAAAATCGAGATTGTTGAAAAACAATATCCCTATATGCTATAATATAGAATATTATGAAAACGGAAAGAGCTAGAAGATCTTTATAGAAATCTCTTCTACCCATAAGACATCACCTTTTTAGTATCTTCAAATTCTATGTATTATCCGCATGGTCGGATCAATGAAATCTCCATTCTTCGATCTTATGATGAAAGGATGCGAATTTTCTACAACCTTGGTGATAATTTTTCGCTCGTCTTTCTCCAACCTATATAACTTGAAGTCGGGGTTGAGGTAGGAGTAATAAATAAGAATATTGAGTTGAGAAAAATGTGGCGCTAAACCTTCTCTCGTTTGTAGCAACATCTTACGTATAGCTTCATCCTTATCTAATTCTTCTATCTTATCCTCTCCTCTTTCAAGAAAAAGGATAGCCCTTACCTTAGCACTTTCTTGAATCCTTGACCTGCCGAAGATATTCTCGACATTATAAGCAGCAATTTTTAGTGGCCCAACAAAATATGAAAAGGGTGATAACATAATATCTTCTAATACTATGCCAACTTTATTTTTTAACGGGACACGTAATCCAATAGACTTTAGAACACGAGCTGAAATCCTTGTAAAATTAGAATAAGCTTGTCCTTTACCGTCTAAAAGTATAACATCATCAGCTAAGTACTTCAAATTGTTATCTCTAACTAAACATGAAAAGGTTGTTCGAGTCTTCCCAGTATTTGAAAACCCTAGAATTAAAATACTATCTTGCCCAGATGCTATGCAAGCACTATGCTGGAATGTAAAACCCTTCTGCAATGCTTTCACCCATGCAATCTTCCATACAAGGGTAGTAAAAGGTATAGAAAATACTAGCGGAAGCCTAATGTATCTATAATAATTCCTATTACATATCACAAGAGTTTCTTTTTTTTGAATGTTCTTAAGATACAATTTAAATTTTTGTTTCAACAGAGATGTACTATAATAAATGTAATCTTTATTATATTGACCAAAAAAAGTATTGCCAAGCCTTACCATATTATTTAACTCTCCCACTTTAAAATCATTTACTACATTAACTATTAAATCAGGTTCAATATCGTCGACTTCAAAGAAAGGTGTTCCAAGATCAACATCAGATTCTATTTTAAGAATATCATGAAAATTGTAATTAAACTTACTGTGGTTATTCATTGTGGTTTTCTCCTAGCGCGCGCCTACAAGCGCATTTACCATAGTTGCTAACAATAGGATAGTGAGAACGCATAGGGTTACGGGAACTCTGCTCTTCAAACTTGTAATCATGTTCATCAGGAGGTTCTCATCTCCCCTTTGCTCCTAGAGTTCAATATTCAGCTTGCACTCTCCTTTACCAGCTGTTCCGAGTGAGCTTGAAACATGTAGCAGTTCCTATCGTTGCGTTTGAAACGCTCACCTTAAAATAGAAGCCCGCTGGAACAACAGCTTTCAACGTGTATATTTGACCTGCAACCGCACCTGCTGGCACCGTAACCGAGTCCTGCGTAACGTAGGTGGTTGTGCTTCTTCCAACAGATATGCTTGCAGACGCTGAAGCCGAGCCTGTAGGGTTCAACGTAACAGGGATATATATGACTATGTCCATGTAGTTCATATTCTGGTAATCTATGTTAGCGGCGGGTGGATTGGTTGGAATCGTTGGATCAGGCATACCGTACTGAGCATTACCCATCCTACATGAGCGGATTTCAGAAAAGTAATTAAGCTCAGCATAGACAGTGCCTGAACGGCCATACCTTGATATCGGGTTAAAGTTTGGGTTGGTATTCTCATACTTCTCTATGATTACCGGATACTGAGCGAATGGAGTATAATAGCTCCAGTATGGGCCGGGCGGTAAAGTGCACTCCATATGAAGCTCCTCAAAACAGAACTTAGCTGTGGTTAATCCTCCTCCACTCGCCGAGTCAATTCTCCAGAAGCCGTTTGGATTTCCAAAGTAGTGCAGCTTCCTCATCTTGCTGAAGCCGGACATAAAAATGTAAAGCCCGTAAGCCCAATTTCCTTTACTTGGCAGGTTTGCATCATTTATCCCACTAATAGTTATTGAGAAGTATCCCCATTCAGCATTATTGCCGTAAAGTGAAATGTTCGGGGCACCATTAGGACAGTTTGTAGCATCGTAGGGTATTATTTTTCCGTAGCAGAATATGTGGTCGGCATACATGATTTCATCAGATCCTGTTGGGTGAACGAAATGCAGGAGAGGATTTTTACCGCCATAGTCTTGAATTGAAATGTATTGTAGGAATCCCATAGTTATCCTAGGCTTTGGAACTGGGTTGCCTGCTGGCGTAGTGTCTTGAAAAGGTGTCCAGGGGCCGAGCGATAGGACTGCATAGTTGTATGGATCGATTATATTATTATTCTTCATTATGAAATTTAGGTTTTTGAGGCTAATCAGGTTTGCACGTGGGTTTACGTTTTCGCCTCCAGGATAGCATTTAAGGCACACTGCCCCGTAGGGTGACTCGATGTCTATTATCGTTCCTCCGACAAGCGTGTCCGGCGCTCCTGTGAAATTTAGACTCTGGTTGTTAAGTTGATTAGCCATTTCTCCCTCGATTTCAATGAACCAGTCGTCGTAGAGGAAAATTGTTTGCGTTCCACTGTACTTTCCAGCCTTAATGAAGATTTTACCGTTAGGAACAAGCCTTCCACTTTGTGGATTAGTAACTTTCGGCAGAGCGTTTATCGCCTGCATCATTATTACGCCGATATCCGTCCCGCTGAAATCGATCTGACCCGTGTGACCATTCTTTGCGTAAATAATGCTATCTTTCTTATAGATGACATAGGATGCTGTCTGCTCCGAGTTGGTCAGGACGTCAGTCCGGTTTAACAGCAAACGCGCGCGCATAGATTCTTCTCTTAAGGTCGCCAGCTCTTCACTCAGAGATTTAATCTCTACTTGCTGATAGAAGATTGGGATTAAAAGGATACTAGTAATAATTAGAGAGATTAAAATTTTAATCTTTACTTCTCTTATCTCTCTACTCATACCCTACACCTTCTTGCAAAACCTTATAGCGCGCTTTAATTTAACTTTGCTTGATAATACTCTTTATCTGAAAACAATTTTATTATTTTTCCGCGAATGCTTGTGCGTTGTCCTTTGGTATCCAGAGCACATAATTGTTCCATATGTGCTCTGTTCACCGTAAATCATGGCCATATACAAAGAGAATTTTTCCTTTTAAGGTCGTAAACCGGGCCTATCCTCTCTATGTTTTCGGTGAACTAAAGCTTATTTAGTCGCGCTCATGTCCAGATTTAATGCGTACGCATTTGCTTCTTTTACTCTGATGGAAGGATGTACTATCATCTCTATCGCCTTCAGTTCTCTCTTAGCTACAATTCCCCAATCATATTTCTTAACGAATTCTCTGTTTGCTTCTCCTATCTTTCTCGTGACCTCCGGGTTCTCTAAAAGATATATGACCTGTTTAGCCATCGCGTCTACATCTCCCAAAGGCACGGTGAGTAACTTATCATTAAAAACCTCTTTGTATATGGGTAAATCATAGGCTACAACAGGAAGACCACAGGCCATAGCCTCTGCAATACTTATTCCCCAAGACTCTAAATAGCTAGGAAAAATAAATATCTTTGAACTTTTCAATAAATTATATTTTTTATCTTCAGTAACAAAGCCAAATAAAATAATATTTTTCTTAAGTCCTGTTTTTACTACGAGCTTATTTATCAGTTCTTTTTCGGGACCGCCACCAAGGATTGCCAACGTAGCGCTCGGTCTTATACTGCAAACTCGCTTCCAAATAGAAGGGAGATCAAAAATACCCTTGCTTTTAACAAGCCTGCCCATGAAGCAGGCATCAAAGATTTTCCTCTTTCTTAAACCCACAACTTCCTCAGTTTCAACTCCATTAGTAGTAACAACTACTCTTCCACCCTCGACACCTTGATGAAGAAGATACTTTCTTGTAGGTGAATTAATAACGAAAATTAAACGAGCACCTCTTGCGCAAAGGAGAAGACCAAAAATGTTATACATTGTTGAGATTAGGCTTCTGAGCATATTATCTGAAGGTATTGAAATTCCATGAAGATACACGACTAACTTTGACTTAGGATTTCTCAGATGAAATACAATTGCGGGAATAACATCATGAGGGTAATGGGAAGATGCGATAATGGCATCAAATCGCTCTTTTGGATTGAACAGTACCGTCTTCAAAATACGTAAGGTGAATAAGATAGCGGATCCTAAGGTTCCAAACACCTTGGTGTAATAGTCTAATTTAAACGGAGTGCCATACACTAAAGACTTTCCAACCAAAAGTTTACTAGCGAGGTAAGCTCGCCTTGGTATAAGGAAAAATATAGTGTTCGTTTTAGCCCAGTATTGAGTTACCTTTATTATATGAACGTCCCCGCCACTTATTCCCACGGTTAATCCGTTGTTTATCACCAGAACCTTCATAGCACGTTTCATTGTACAACACAAGTGAAGAAATACTTCGGTGATTTCGAGACGGCTTTTTCTAATAGATGAGAGATCATAGTCTGCGCCAGTTTAGCTTTCTAGGGAAGGTTCACGCGCATTGTAATCAAATTCATTTCCTTTAAGATGGATAATTTTTACCCCTCCATCATGCTCTATCAGGTTCGGCAAGTTGCCCTCTGGAAATTCCGTCACAAGAACTTTATGACCAAGTTTAATTAACGATTTAACTATATGACAACAATGGATAAAGTAGCCATTATATTTACTTTCTATAGGACCAAAACAAATCATGGAAATTTTCATTTTCTCACTTTACTTACTAAGAATCCTAATCCAGCTGAAAAATATCTGACGGCCTGATAAACAATGAATCCTAAGGTCAGGATGGGGTGTCTCGCAAATTCCTTCCAATGTTTAATAAAAGCCAGTCTTATTGGACTCAATTGTTTTATCCCTTTTTGAGGGTTTGTCTTTATAAATTCTTCGATTGTTTTCCCATAGTAGTAATGTTTTCTAGCGATTTCCCAGAGGGATTTTGGTTCTCCAATGTGAATCTCTTGAGCTTGAATTCTCCCAACTTTGATTCCTTTTTCTAGTAGCCTGTTGTGGAAATCGTAATCTTCTCCTGCAACTAGCGATTCATTAAATCCGCCGATAGCTTCAAAAACTTCCTTTTTGAAAAACCTTGCAGCAACATTTAGCTCATCATTTTTATAGCAATCTCTTTCAAACTTTCTAACTTTTGACCAAAAACTAACAGTAGGATCGGAAGTATTATGAACACAAATAGCAGCATAACTTTCATTTTCACATCTTCTAACAGCCTCTTCTATCACTTTTGGCTCTACTATAAAATCAGAATCAACCCTATAGATGTATTTTCCTTTGGCTTTCCTTACACCGTAATTCACTTGTTCACTTCTTTCCTTAGCATTAATGATATACACTTTGCAGTCAAACTGTTTAGCAATTTCTACAGTTCTATCGGTAGAGTTTTTATCAACTATAATAACCTCTACATTTTTGTAGGTTTGATTTTTAATCGATTCTAAACATTTGGCTAAGGTCTTCTCCGAGTTATAGGTTGGAATTACAACAGAAATTAAGGGTTCACTCAACCTTCCTCACCAAAACCTCTATTGATCTTATAACCGACAATCGGCACCTTGATGTGCTTTGTAACATTTTTACTTTTTTCCATATGACTTTTTTAGCCGCCTGTAGGTTACCTAAGCTGTGCATGTAGAAATGTGGTTAAGGATACATCGTAGCCATTGTTGAAACATTTTTGAGGTTCGTATTCGACGGTGATTTCTAATGATTCTAACCTGCAAAAATATCTTTGTAATCTCTTCATAGATTCCATCAGCAAAAGCATTACCTATAACGATTACTTCTAGCCTATTTGTAGCTACTTTAAAGAATTGATTGAATAAGTCTCAGAATTTTCTCCTTTCATGCATGTGTTTTATGGAATAAGATAAGATGAAAGCAATCTGGAGTCAAGTATTTTTTAAATTCGTTAAGTAAACACGTCCGAATATCTTTTTTGCTTCCTATTAGTGGCATGTTCAGCTCTCTCGGTATATATATACTCTTTGTATAACCTAGCTGTTCCAGAGTTTTAAGTAATTTAGCCGTCTTGTCGAGGCCTAAAATACCTTTATGAATCTCCAATAAAAGGAGTGGTTTAAAGGCTCTTATTGTTTGATATGCTCCACTAATTATTTCTACTTCATGCCCTTCTACATCCATTCTTATGAAGTCAATGCTTTTAAGAGGATGTTCTTTCAGGAAGGAGTCTAAACTTTTACAGGGAACCTCAAAAAGTTGCGATTCGCATGATTTTTCTATATCTTTATTTAATACTTTGGAAAGGTTGCTATGAGATTTGTCGTGTAAAAGTAAGCATTGCCCATCGAAATTAGAAATAGCATAATTAAATACTTCGACGTCATCGAACTTATTTAATGCTAAATTTCTTCGAAGATAATGAAGGTTAATAGGGGAGGGTTCGATAGCGATCACTTTTCCCTCTACTCCGACGATTTTACGTTCAAGTAAGGCATAATAGCCTATATTAGAACCAATATCTATACAAGTCATGCCACTTTTAAGTAATTTTTTCAATATTTCAGTGGAAAGGAAATAGATTTTGAAAGAACTTTTTAAATGCTCTATAGTGAAAAAACAATATACCCTTAAGAGTTCTTCGTAATCCGTAGTGCTTATAAAAGTAAAATCTAGTGTATAGGATGTAACTACGAAAGAGCTTAAATACTGAAATCATGAATGTTTAGATAATGTGTTTTTAAATTTCACGTTACCAAAGAATTTAGTAATATTTTGAATTTCGCAAATGGAATCTTATGAAGCCTATGTTTCCTGTAAAAGATTTTGTCCATCTACATTCAGCCCTAAGCCCTTAACATCGTATCTCTTTCATTAACGGTCTCCTTTAGGATCTTCTCGAATTCTTGAGCTGTTCTGTCCCAGCTGAAGTTTTTAGAGTGTTCAAGGGCGTTCTCGCTCAGAGTCTTTCTCAGCACTTCATCCTCTAGAACCCTGATTACTGCTTCAGCAAGCTTCTCAGCGTCCCCGTTTTCCTTTACGAGCAATCCCGTCCTCCTATTTATAATGGAATCCCTCAATCCAGCAACATTATAAGCAACACACGGTGTGCCAAGAGCATTCGCCTCCAAAACATTTAGTCCAAAACCCTCCCTGATGCTGGGGTTAACCAGAACCCAAGCCCTCGCCAAAAGCCTTCGTCGACCTTCATTTGATAATCCTCCGAAGAATTTGACGCTCTCTCCAGCCATCCTTTCCAAATCTTTCCTAAAAGGACCGTCTCCAATAAACCAAAGTTCCGCATTTGGAAACTTCTCTTTGATAATCTTAAAAGCTCTAATTGCATGGTCAGGCCTCTTAGCCCTCTTCAAACGCCCAGCGTAAACAACAACCGGACATTCTTCCTTCTCTGGGATTTCGCTTAAAGGAGTAAAGTTTAACCCTTCAGGAACCACAAAAACCTTCTTAAACCCTAAGTCTAGCAGGTCTTGCCTTGTGCTTTCAGAAACCGTAACTGTAGGCACATCCACATAATTCCTCAACCACCTATCCTCAAGGAAATGATAACCGATATAACTTATTAGGAAAGGCATCTCGTAAAACCAGTACTCCCTAGCCAACTGATGAATCAAAGCAACAATTTTCTCTCCATTATTCACAAACTTCGGCGTAAGAAAAGGTCTAGTGTTAACTTCATCGATGACAACATCGTAACCCTCCTTTGAAAAACACTTCTTATAATATTTTTTAGCTTTCCAGTAAACCGAATACTTGCCGCCGACTCTAACAACTTTGACACCGTCCAAAAACTCCTCACGCTTGCAACCTGGAAATTCCGACGCAAATAATGTAACCTCATGACCGTCTTTAACCCAGCGTTTTGTCACTTCTCTGGTGAAAACCTCTGCCCCGCCCATTTGCGGATTGGTCCAGCAGCGCCAGTTAAAAATTAGAATTTTAAGGGATTCCACGCTGATACCACCGTTTCACCCTAAGCCTGTATGCGATGCCAAGCAGATCAAGAAACTTCTCCTTTTGCATGCTTCATGCCGATGTTCCTCTTTCTTCCAGGCGTTACATTGCCTGTTAGAATAACCTTCACTCCTTCTAGGTTTTCATTTGAATCGTCTGGAAGAACGATGATCCCATAGGTGCCATAATCCAGCTTTTTACAGTAGCCTACGCATTCTCTCGCATAGTCATCTATACTTTTACATGGATTATTATTGAGACGTTGGCTCGCTTTTATCGTTCAATTTAACCCTTTAAAATACATGAAGTAGACGAGCCCATCCAACTCGGCCTTTAACGCCTCCGCCCTAAGCTTTTCAATCCCCGCCTCATCCTCGTTAAGGATGAAAATTATCGGCGTAAACTTCAACCCGCCAACCAGCCCCCTTCCTTTAACGGCCTCTAAACTTACAATTTTTATTGGAAGACCTTTCTCGATCAAATTATTTAAGGAGCCGTTAAAACCTGTTTCCCTATAAATCTCCATTAAAAACCGTTTTTCATCCAATTTAGATTTAGAGTACTCTTCCACAAGTTTAGCTAACTCAAAGTTTATGCATGCTATTCCATC
>Ga0123519_10007478_pt1 | contig 16906 bp, 14 predicted proteins | sample YelNatPaOPRAMG02_FD_87396 | JGI IMG/M metagenome (GOLD analysis project Ga0123519, IMG submission 87396) | Hot spring microbial communities from Yellowstone National Park - Yellowstone National Park OP-RAMG-02 (version 2) | ecosystem: Environmental > Aquatic > Thermal springs > Hot (42-90C) ... | reverse complement strand
TATCCGAAAAGTGCAGGCTCAACGTAATCCCATTGCCCGGTAATACTGTCAAGCCTGTAAGTCTCCCAGAAACGTGCAAAAATCTCATTCTGCTGTCCGAAAAAGGGAGTAAAATCAAGTAAAAACACAATAGGCTTGCCGGCTATATTCCACCTCCCTGTTCTCACCCTTAAACCTTCTGATGTTGCCCTGTTTTTCCAGTCGACAAACATTGAATCATCAGGAATGAATTCAGGATTGGTGACATCTTCCCTCCATACGTCAGGTCCGATCAGAATGTAATTATCACCGAGTTCATTCACAATGTTCAGGGCTTTGGTTGAAATGACGGTATGAATCCCTCCTACTTTATTACATACCTCCCAGCTTGTTTCAAAAAGAAATCCTACTTTCATAAAAATGATTTTGTATAGATTATTAGTTCAGGTCAGAATTCTGGTAAAATGGCAATTATGATTTCCCGGAAGATGATTTTGCCTTCTTTTTAGTCTTTTTTGCCTTCTTTCCGGAGCCGGTCTTTTCACCTTTCTTCAGTTTTGTCTTTTTAACTACTTCGGCTGCCAGTTCCACAAGACTCTTTTCTCCAGACTTGCGTCTTCCCCGTTTTGCTTTCACTGGTTCTTCATCTGAAGCTTTTTTTGTTTTTTTACCGGTAAGCTTTTCAAGTTTCTTTTTAAGAGTCTCAATCTCTTTTGCCTGTTTTGCTATAATTTCATCTTTCGCCCTGAGTTGAGAATCGAATTTCAGAATTTCTATTTCATGTTCCGTGGCGGGGCAGATCCTGTTAATCCTTATTTCAAAATCACTCAGCACATTCATATAATTCATAAATGCTTCATAAGGGCTTTCGTAAGGGTTAAAGTAAGCATGGACAATACCATCGGAGAAGAATTTTGTACACATATAATAGAAGTGATCGCTCGACTGAAGGTATGTCCAGTCTTTTTTGATTTGTTCATATTCGCATTTATTAACCCGTTCAGTAAGTTCATACAGTTTTTCAAAAGCAGCAGTTTGCAGCTCATTACCCAGCCATGCGGTAAGGTCTCTTTCTTCATCAGCCCATGAAATAGGAGTTGGAATGTTTATTGCGGCAACAGGCTGAAGGTTCTTCGCTACTTCGGTTGGGGTCATAAATTTGAAGGGTGTCTTTTTCAGTATTGCTGCCGGCATATGGTATAAAAAGTCAAAAATACCCGATTCCTTCGGGTTGTGTTCACCAAAAGTCTCGTAATCAATAAAGATATTTATCAGTTCGCTTTTGGGTGCCAGCTTATTAATCCACGTGGCATATTTATCTGCAGTAAGGGGCCATTCGTTCCATGTCCTGTTCGAGAATCTGAATGCAATATCATCACTCAGAACAAAATTTCTCATCAGAACCTTAAGACGGGGGTTGATTGTGTTACAGTAAAGGTAATTCGGACTCTTCCACCCCAGAATATGTTTTGCCCCTTCGGTAAGCATTGCTTTAAACCCCATTTCAGCAACCCATGAACCTATCTGATCGGAATAAATCATTTCAGTGTTCCTGAACGACTGAGGTTCTATACCGAAATATTCTTTAATCAAACGCCTGTGATTATTGACCTGCCGTTCAAATTCCTCCCTGTTTTTCAATGATGCAAGAGAATGTGCCTCGGTTTCGGCAAGGAATTCGACGCAACCGGTTTCGGCAAGTCGTCTGAATGAATCAATAACCTCAGGGGAATAGAGTTTAAACTGGTCGAGTACAATGCCGGAAATCGAAAATGAGACCTTAAATTTATCCTTATGCTTTGAAATAATATCCAGTAAAACGTTGTTTGCCGGAATATAACATCTTTCAGCAACCTTTCTCATTATTGACTCATTGGTATAATCATCGTAATAATAATGATCATTCCCGAGGTCAAAGAACCTGTAGCGTTTAAGCCTGAAAGGCTGGTGCACCTCGAAGAAGAGGCATATTGCCTTTTTTGTTGCTGCACTCATATTTGTTATTGTTTATGTTTCGAAATCACCTCTTCATATATTTGTCTGACATGACGGGCTGAATTTTCCCATCTCATCCGTATCACTTCATCTCTGCCGTTCTTGATAAATTCCCTTGACAGGGCAGGATATGTAAGGATGCCGTAAATAGCATCGGCCATTGCATCAATATCCCAGAAATCTACTTTAACTGCATGTTTGAGAATCTCTGCCACACCCGACTGTTTGCTTATTATTACCGGCACATTCGACATCATTGCCTCAAGAGGGGAAATCCCGAATGGCTCTGACACAGATGGCATTATATAGACATCACTCATTGCGAGCATTGTAAAGACATCCTTCCCCCTCAGAAATCCCGTAAAATGAAATCTGTCGGTAATCTTTAATGAAGCTGCTCTTCTTATCATTCTTTCCATCAGGTCACCCGAGCCTGCCATAACAAATCTGACATTTTTCATTTTCTTCAGAACCTTGTTTGCTGCTTCGATAAAATATTCTGGTCCTTTCTGAAGAGTTATACGGCCGAGAAAAGTCACCACTTTTTCATCAAAACCTTTTCTGATATGAAGATTTTCTGCAACGTCAACAGGTTCGACCGCATTATATACTGTTTCAACTTTTTCAGGGTTAATATTGTATTTGCTGATAACAATATCCCTTGTACGGTTACTCACAGTGATTATTTTTGCTGCTGCGTCCATCCCCCGTTTCTCGATATTGTAAACATCGGGGTTAACATTTCCCCCGCTTCTGTCAAATTCAGTTGCATGAACATGTATTACAAGAGGTTTACCCGATACTTCCATGGCAGAAATTCCGGCAGGATAAGCCAGCCAGTCGTGTGCATGGATGATGTCAAATTCAAGTTCGGAGGCTAATACAGCTGCGACTACTGAATATTTATAAATTTCATCAAGCAGGTTCCCGTTATAGCGGCCTGAAAAATCAATCTTACCTTCCTGATTTGTGTGTACGAGGATGCTATGATGCAATTCTTCCTTCTTTTTTGTAATTTTCCAGAACTCCTCAGGGTCAATATATGGAATTATCTCCGACTGCACTTCATAAGTTGTTATGGAACGTTTTAATCCGTGGTAATATACCCGGCGATAAGCAACGGGGATATTGTTTGCTCCGATCAGCTTTACTGCCGACTGGTCTTCATCACCCCATGCTTTAGGAACAACGAATATCACTTCCGTGTTTCTCAGCGAGGCTATACCTTTTGTAAGACCATAGCTCGCAGTACCCAGACCGCCTGAGATATGGGGCGGAAATTCCCAGCCAAACATTAAAACCCGCATAACAACTACTTTTATTCGTCAGGATATTTTGTTTCCAGTAAATTAATAATTCTCAATATTTCACCAACACTCCAGGCCTGTGAAATTGCACCCCTTGCAACATGAGGCGGGTCTCCGTCATAAATTTCTGAAATTGTGCTGACTCCATGTTCATTCATCACTTCTTCAAATCCGTAAATGAGACTTTTAACTTTCTGGAGGCCCTGTTTGTTATAGACTCTCAGCCATCCTTCGCAGAAAGGCCCTAAAAGCCATGGCCAGGCTGTACCCTGATGGTAGCTCAAATCACGCTGTTCCTGGTTCCCTGTATAAACTCCTTTGTAATACGGATTAAGGGGAGAAAGGGTTCTCAGTCCCCTGGGTGTAACAAGTTGTTTATCAACAATATTAAGAACCCTCTTCATTTGCTCCGTATTGAGCATAGAATATGGAAGCGAAACCGCAATGACCATGTTAGGTCTTACAAACATATTAACGCCTTCTTCGTCATTTACATAGTCGGCAAGGTAACCGGCTTCTTCGTTCCAGAAAATTTCAATAAATGATCTCTTAATGAGTTCCGGAAGGTTGCGGTGCTTTTCAACAAACTCATTATCTCCGTTTTTTCCGGCCATTTCCAGAGCAAAGCATATTGCATTATACCACAAGGCATTAATTTCCACGTCATATCCCTTTCTCTGAGTTACCGGTTCACCATTTACAACTGCATCCATCCATGTAATCGCCTTCCCCGGAGCATCCCAGTAAATCAATCCGTTTTCGCGCATGTGTATGTTAAAATCCGTACCGTTTATATATGAGCTTATAATTGATTTTGCCGTTACACCGTATTTTTCCCATACATTTTTGCCACCCAGTTTCACATAATTCTGGAGAGCCCAGAAGAACCACAGTGGGGCATCAACCGAATTATAAGCCGCACAGTCATCACCGCAGGTGTTAGGGAAGAGTCCATTCCTCAGTCTTTTGATCATTGTATCAAAAACATCTTCGTATAACTCCAGCTTGTGCCGGGCAAGAGCAAGTCCGGGCAGTGATATAAAAGTATCACGCCCCCAGGCCCCGAACCAGGGATAACCTGCAATGATAAGCGTCATTCCTTTTCTTCTTTCAATGAACTGCTGTGCAGCATTCTGCAAACAGTTCTTGAAACTGCTCCTGGGAATCTTGGCTTTAACTGTTTTTGTGAATTTAATCTTTAAACCTGCAGGTTTTTCTTCTAATGTTGAGGCTGAAAATACTATGCTGTCTCCTTCTTTTGCCTCTAACTCAAAAAATCCCGGTGTGAAAAGATCTTCGGAATATTCATAACCTCTTTTTTGTTCTTCAATATATTCGACACCGTAGTACCAGTCGGGAACAGGGATAAATTCAGCTTTTTCCGAAAGCTGCATGTGAAGCCATGGGAAACCTTCGTATAGCCTTGTTTTTATTCCATTCTTTATATATTCAACTTTTGTGTTTGCGATCATGTTGGCATGCGTAAGGCTGTGTATACTTCTGAAAGCAAGAAAAGGACGTATCTGCAGTTTCATAGGCTCTGAAGCTTCAACAATAGTATATCTTACTAAAAACTGCTCTTCATAATGAACCAGCAGTTTCTCCTCCTTAAGTATAACACCTCCCACCCTGTATGTCGTAACCGGAATAATTTCTGTATCAAAATCTTCAAGATATTTATGGCCTTTGGGGTTATAATAATCGCCTTTATACTTTCTTATACCAATATTGAATGAGGCTTCGTTATTAACTACAATCACATCGAGAGATGAAAGCAGAACATGTCTTTCACCACCGAAAGCATCAACCGGGCAAACAAGTAAACCATGATATTTCCTGGTATTGCAGTTAACAATTGTTGTGGATGAATAACTGCCAGCCCTGTTTGTTCGTAAAATTTCCCGGCTGAGAGAATATTCCAGATTAACCAGTTTTGCCTTATCAAACTCAATGTATCCCATAAACTTTTATTCTACTTTTAACTCTTTTAAGATAATTCTTTTTTATTTTAACTCCAAAATCACAGGGGAAATTTAATTATAAACCTGTGAAAAATAATGCATTTATTAATCTTATCAAATAGTTTCAAGCTATAAAAAGAAAGAATATCTTTGCAGACAATTAAATTGTCAAAAGTAATACAAATATCCGAATGAAAAACTTTATTCTTTTAATACTGGTTGTTTTACTGTCAGGTTGCAGTAAGAACAGTGTCACTATTTCCGGAAAACTTGAGAATGCTCCGAAGGGTGAATACTTTTACCTTGCTGAAATTAAAGAGACTGTTGTTGAAAATGTCGACTCAGTACAACTCGACGAAAAAGGCAATTTTTCCTTTAGAAGGGAAATAGAGATGCCTGTATTTTATCTTATAAAGCAGAATAACGGGAATTTTCTGACAATTCTGGCCGCACCCGGTGAAAAAATTGAGGTGAAAGCCACTTACAACAAGTTAAACGAACCGGTTTCCGTAAAAGGTTCAGAAGGTACAAGCAAGATTCTTGAATACAACAAAGTACTCAAAAGTACCACAGAAAAATTGCGTAATCTTTCGGAAATATATAACGAGAATGCGGGAAGCCCCGATCTGCCAAAAGTTATTCAGACTATTGACAGCACCGCACAGGTTTATCTGTCTGAAATTAACCAGTATACCAAAAAATTTATTGATGATAACACAGGTTCTCTTGTTACACTATTAGCTCTCTACCAGCAGGTTGCCCCAAGAGCTTACGTTCTTGATCCTGTAAAAGATATAAATTATTTTATTAAAGTTGATTCAATTCTTTACAGGCTTTATCCCGGCTCCGGCCCTGTAAGGGCACTGCATGAACAGGTGGCAGCGCTTGTTGAAGATGTCACATCTTCAGGTGGGACATTACTGACCCCGGGCAACGAAGCGCCCGATTTCACACTGCCTTCACCCGACGGGCAGATGATATCCCTTTCATCAACAAGAGGGAAAGTCGTACTTCTCGATTTCTGGGCTGCATGGTGCGGCCCATGCCGGCTTGAAAACCCGAATCTGGTCAAAGTATACGAAAAATACCATAATAAAGGTTTCGAAATATTTCAGGTCTCTCTCGACCGTACCCGCGAAGCATGGCTCAAAGGTATTGAGGAAGACAAACTTGGGAAATGGATTCACGTGAGCGATCTTAAATACTGGAACTCGTCTGTGGTATCACTCTACCACATTGATAAAATACCCAATAACTATTTGCTCGACAGGGATGGTAAAATAATTGCTGTAAACCTCCGTGGCGAAGATCTTCAGTCGAAACTTGCCGAAATATTTCAGTAAATGAATAATACTGATGGAAAAATCGATTCCTTCAATGAAAAATTCAATAAGAACCACCAGAATTACGTTTTACAAATTCCTGCCATTGCTCCTGCTTCTGGTTGCTTCTTCATGTAAAGAAAACCAGAAAATAACTATTGAAGGAAAGCTCGAAAAACCGGAAAAAGGATATATATATGTCAATAAAATTGATATTGACACTGCTATACCAGTTGATTCGGTAAAAATAAGAAAAAACGGTTCTTTCAGGCTGAAGATCAAAGCAAACATGCCTGAATTTTACCAGGTTGGAAAAACAAGCAAAGGTTTTATAACGGTACTTGCAGAACCCGGAGAAAAAATCAGAATCAGTTTCAAATCAGAATTTCTTTCCAGTGAATATTCAGTGTCGGGATCACCCGGTACCAGTAAATTAATGGCTCTCGACTCGGCACTGGCAGTAACGTTGAAAAAAATAGATTCACTGAAAACAGAATATAATAAAGCATATGGCACGCCCGGTTTTGAAGAAAAAGAGAAGGAAATCAACGATGCATATTTAAAATTACTTAAGGATCAGAGGATGTTCAATATATCCTTTATTCTGAAAAACCTGAATTCTTTTGCATCAATAAAAGCACTTTACCAGAAGATTGACGACAAAACATATGTTCTTTATGACCCGCGCGATATTCAGTTTCTGAAAATTGTTTCCGATACACTCGGTTTTTATTACCCTAAATCCAGACAGGTAAAGGCTCTGAAAGCCAACTTTGAGCAGGAAAAGGAAAAACTGATGATGAGCCAGATAGAAGAACTGGCTAAAAAAGCTCCGGAAAAGAGACTTGACCCGGATCTGAAAGACATTAACGGCAAAAGAATAGCCCTCTCATCTCTCAGGGGGAAGTATGTCCTGCTTGCTTTCTGGTCGGCTGCATCACCCGATTGCATAAAGGAAAATCTTGACCTTAAAACTCTTTATAATAAATACAAAAACAAAGGTTTTGAGATTTATCAGATTAACCTGGATCTGAACGAGGATACATGGAAGAAAGCCGTAAAATTTGATGAACTTCCCTGGATAAATGTAAGGGAAGATGACCCTTCAAATCCGGTAAATGCCAGGATCTACAATGTAAAAGTATTACCGGCAAATTATTTGTATGATCCCAACGGCCAGATAATTGCGTCGAACCTCCACGGCAGGCAGTTACAGATTAAACTTCAGCAGATCTTCGGATATTAATTTCAGAAAAGTGGCAGGAAAGAAAATATTCTTTGCATCAGACTTTCATCTGGGGCTCAAAGCCGGCACCGACGCTGCAGGTAGGGAGAAAAAGGTTGTCAGATGGCTCAATGAAATTGCTTCATCTGCAAGGGAGATATATCTTCTCGGGGATATATTTGATTTCTGGTGGGAATACAGATACGTGGTGCCGCGCGGATTTACAAGGTTTCTTGGAACAATTTCATTTATAACCGATTCGGGGATTCCTGTCCATTTTTTCGCAGGAAATCACGATATGTGGATTGGAAAATATCTTGAAAACGAGTGCGGCGTAATTACTCATCATGAGCCCCTCCTTACCGAAATTGACGGCAGGAAATTCTATCTTGCCCATGGTGAAGGACTTGGTTCCAACCATAAAGGATACAAACTTCTGTTACGTATCTTCCGGAACAGGCCTCTTCAGGTGTTGTATTCCGCCCTGCATCCCCGAATTGGCATGGGATTAGGCCACTGGTGGTCAAAGAACAGCAGGCTTGGCAAAGGAATTTCACTTGAATTTATGGGAGAAGAAAAAGAAGACCTTTTCAGGTATTCAAAAGGTATTCTGGAAAAAGAAAAAGTGGATTTTTTCATTTACGGCCACCGGCACCTGACTCTTAAACAGATTCTTACCAACAGCTCAACAATAATCATTCTGGGCGATTGGATACAGCAGCCAAATTATGCCGAATGGGACGGAGAGAACCTGGCACTGAAAGAATATTAAGAATTGTCCGAAACTCTAACCGACAGTGTGAAATAGGAATAGATGTCGTTTACCGGTTCAAAAAAATAATCGAACCTGCCGTCTGATTTTCTGGCCATTTCTATAAGTCCTAGATTTCCGGTACTTTCTGACGAGATTCGCTGATTGCGCAGTGATTCCTGCATAAGTCTTTTCAGCCCTTCCCTGTCGCAGCGGTTAATTGTATCGAGTTTCTCCTTAAGCTGAAGTATCTTTTTGTTGTCAATCAGATTGCCGGTAGTAATTATATAATCTCTATTGTTCTCCAGTCTGAGCATCACTATCGGCATTCCGAACTTTTCCGCTATAACAGCTGGTTCGCTGTGTTTTGCAACATTATCAAGTGCTTCTACCAGAATACCGAATACTTTTCTTTTTATTGAAGACTTAATGCTTTTCTCCGAAAGGCCTGTTTCCGCAAAGGTAAGAACCTCCTTGCTTACATCGGGAGAAAAATGGCCCGACCATATAAGATGAATGTTATTGAGGGCCATAAGTCGTTCAATCTGAACCACAGCCTCGCTTTCGAACCTGCTCATCGGCATTTCTTCATTTGAACTGATACCGCTCGAGTCAACCGTCTTGCTCAGAATGAAGTAAGAATAATCATCATCAATTTTAACAAAGTCATAATCAAGTCTGTTGCCGGTCTTTTTTGCCATTTCAATAAGTCCGAGGCCGGCTCCTCCTTTGCTGCTGAATTCGGCACTATTCAGCATCTGACGATATACCTTCCTTATCTCTGACGTATTAAGGCTGTTTATTGCATCGAGTCTGGCTTTCAGACCAGGAATCTGACTGTTTTCAATGACATTGCCTGTTGTAACAGTATAGCCGCCAAATGTTTTTGAGTAAATAACCAGCGACATGTCGGCAAACTGAACGTGTTGGCTGTGACGCGATACATTCTGCAGGCTCTCGAGCACAAACATAAAAAGTCTCTTCCTCCCCAGAAATCCGAATTCAGAACTCTCCATTTCTTTTTCAAGAAGTGTCAGAAGGGAGGTGGTATTTTCACTTGTTACCACACCTCTGTAAGCAAACATCAGATGACTTTCCGTCATCCTGTCTCTGATATGCCTGACAAGGTTATTCATCAGGTTCCGGAAGGAGTTTTAAAGAATAAATAACGAATAAATTTAGAAATAAACATTGATATAACAAACACGGCAGGTAAAAAATCAGATTTTTATCCTGCCCATCCCTCCCGGTCGAGGTTTCTGTAGTTTATGGCTTCTGAGATATGGCATGCCTGTATATTTTCCGATCCGTCAAGGTCGGCTATAGTGCGCGACACTTTTAAAATCCTGTCATATGCACGGGCTGAAAGGCCTCTAAGGTCCATAGCTGTTTTCAGCAGGCGGCTTCCCTCTTCATCGAGGTAGCAGTATCTTCTCTGGAGGGCAGGTGTCATCTGGGAATTTGTATAAACCCCTGCGATATTTTCGAATCTCCTTGCCTGAACAGCCCGGGCTTTTATCACTCTTTCCCTGATTTTTACCGAATTATCGGATGACAGATTCCCCGAGAGTTTATCATATTTTACTGGTATCACTTCAATATGGATATCAATTCTGTCGAGCAGCGGCCCGGAGATTCTGCTTAAGTATTTCTGAATCATTGCGGCCGAGCATGTGCATTCCTTTTCTGGATGGTTATGAAATCCGCATGGGCATGGGTTCATTGATGCAATAAGCATAAAGTTGGCAGGGTAATCTACCGTAAATTTTGCTCTTGAAATGGTAATCACCCGGTCTTCGAGCGGTTGTCTCAATACTTCGAGGACGCTTCTTTTGAATTCGGGTAGTTCGTCGAGAAAGAGTACTCCGTTATGTGCAAGGGATATTTCTCCGGGCTGGGGGAAGGTGCCTCCGCCTACAAGGGCTACATCCGAAATTGTGTGGTGCGGGGAGCGGAAAGGGCGGCGGGTCATAAGCGAAACGTTGTCGTCTATCTTGCCTGCCACCGAATGAATCTTTGTGGTTTCAAGCGCTTCTTCGAGCATCAGTGGCGGGATTATTGTGGGCAAGCGGCGGGCCAGCATAGTCTTCCCGGCACCCGGAGGACCAACCATAATTACATTATGATTTCCTGCTGCCGCCACCTCAAGGGCCCTTTTGACACTCTCCTGGCCTTTCACATCGGAAAAATCAACATCATATTTGTTTGCTTCACGGCTGAAAAGTTCATTCAGATCCACCTTAGCCGGCTGGAATGTTTTTCTTCCGTTAAAAAAATCTATCACATCACCCAGGGAACTCATCCCGTACACATCAATGCCGTTAACGACTGCTGCCTCCATGGCATTTTTACGCGGAACAATCACTCCCTTAAAACCTTCATCCCGTGCCCTTATTGCAATGGGTAGCACACCTCTTACAGGCTGAAGCGTACCATCAAGCGAGAGCTCACCCATCATGATAAATGAATCGAGTGCACCTGGTGATATTTTCTCATCGGCTGCAAGTATCCCTGCTGCAAGTGGCAGGTCGTATGCCGAGCCTTCTTTCCGGATATCGGCCGGGGCCATATTGATAACCACCTGCTTGCCTGGCCAGTGAAATCCAAGAGCCCTTAAAGCAGATTCTATCCTCTGTTGACTCTCCTTCACCGCTACATCGGGAAGCCCCACAAGAAAAAAGCGGATACCACGGGATACGTTTACTTCAATGGTAACAGTAACGGCATCTATGCCGGTTACCGCACTAGCAAATGTTTTTACCAGCATGTTTAAGCACTTTTGAGGAAATGCATTTCAAATATAGAAAAACAAATAAGAAAGCAGAAGAAAAAATCAAAAATATTTATTCCCTTTTTAAAAGATATTTAATATACCGGAGAGGGCAATCCAGAAGCCGCCTGCAATAAGGCTGTCGAAACGGTCGAGAAAGCCACCATGCCATGGAATTATGTTCAGAAAATCCTTTACCCCGTACTTCCTTTTATAAAATGAAGCTGAAGCATCGCCGATAAACCCAAAAAATGCCAGGCCAGCACCAAGGAAAAACGTTTCCCGGAAATCCGCATGATTCAGACTGTTGAGCAGGAAAGCACTTGCTATTGCAACAACCGATCCGCCAATGAATCCTTCAACAGTTTTACCCGGACTTATCCGGGGCAATATTTTTCTTTTTCCAAGCAGTTCTCCCGTAATCTGGCTGAAGCTGTCAAATGCCGATATAATCATAAAGGAATAAAGAATAAGATGCCAGTCGTTCAACATGCTGAAATATATAAACCCTGCCGAGAGTATGCTGTAATATAAAACAGAAAACAGAAAAAAACCTTTCTGCCTAAATCCCGACTTAATAAATAACCTCAGAAGCTCATAAAAACCTTCTATAACTATAATTACAGAAAGATATCTGTAAACAACAGGGTTTACAACGATGCTGAAAAAAACCAGATTGAATATCAGAAAATATATGATTGTCTTCATCCAGCTCTGGTGGATCCTTGTAATTTCCTTCTTACTGTTTATAAAATAGAAACAGACAAAACCCAGCAAAAAGTAAGCTAAAACAATAGAATAGATCGTTATTATCATTACGGTTTGAATAATATATTTATCAGCTTATAATCAGCACAATTCCAAAAGCTATCATTGCCACTGCATACCATTTCCTGATATGATACTCCGCATTTCCTATTTTTATTCCTGCCAGTTTTTTTGGTCCCGTCAAAGCACCGATAACCGAACCTGCAGTAAGAAATAATATCAGGGTCAGGTCGACCTGACCGATCATAAAGTGCGCTGCCAGTGCAGAAATTGTATTAACGAAGGCTATCATAAGAGAAGTTCCCACAACGATTTTGACAGGTATTCTTATAGCAAAAAGTCCGGCAAGTACCGGAGCGGTGCCGCTCGTGCCGAATGTTCCTGTAATGACTCCTGCCAGAAAACCAAAAAACGAACCTTTTGTTACTTTTCCGGCTCCTGTTATTTCAGGCAATTGAATTCCCCTCTCTTCAGCCCTTTTCTTTTTCATATTTCCAATCATCATCAGTAAACCAAGAAGCGCGGAATATGCTCCAAAGCTGTTTTTAAGCTGCTCGGAGGTCATAAGTCTGGTAAGGTAAGCCCCTGCAATGGCTCCCAGAATGCCTGTAATGATAAATATGAATCCAAGCTGAAGGTCAATGTTTCCGTACCTGTAATGCCCCAGTGTCCCTACAAGGCAGATAGGAAGGGTAGCCGAAAGTGAGGTGGTGATGGCTATATGTGCCGGAACTCTGAAAAGAAGTATCAGAATAACAATAAAACAAAAACCGCCGCCACCTCCTACGAAGGATGCAAGAAAACCGATTATGAAACCGATGATTATCAGCCAGAGATAGCTCAGCTCAAATGCCGAATGAAACATCACTGAAGTTTTTTTGCCGGTATATTGTTTTTCTGATCTTTGATAACCCAGTATAAACCTTTTACATTGGACCTCATTTCACTGATAAGAAGCTGGATAATAACGCTTTCGATGGCCCCAATAATTCCAAGAACTATTAATATGTAATAAAGAGGCAGTATAAAGCCTACTGTAAAAAGGCATATGATAAAAATACCCTGCACATAGCCGTTTATTTTTGTTGTGTAAAGATGCAGACTCGGGAACCTTCTGAATTTTACCAGCGAAAGAACCACTGTTGCAATCAATAGTCCAATATAAATGGCCAGGCTTATTACGTAAGGCATAAAATCTTCAAGTTTAAAAACAAAAATTCCGGTAAAGGCAAGAACGTATGTAAAGTTATCGGCTATTGAATCGATCTTGGCTCCGAATTCCGTTTCCATTTTAAATTTCCTTGCAATAAAACCGTCGATGGCATCGCTCAAAAGATTAATTATCAGAAAAATTGCAAAAAGTTTTTCATTATTTGCCAGTATGAAAAACAGAATAACCGGAAAAGCCAGCAAACGGTAAAATGTTATTACATTAGGTATTGTCCAGATTTCCTGCTTCTTCATAGGATTTAAATTAGCCAGGCAATCCAGCACCGGGCAATTTTTCCGGCAACCATGCCATTTTTAACCCGTTACAATATAGTCAATTCCGGAATGAATACAAAATAATTGTACTTTCTTTTAATCTTTACTTATTTGCACATTAGCGATTTTAACATAATCAGATTTCAGGTTTCAGAAAAAATAATATTGAAAAGGGGATTTATGTAAATAATTTCAATCATAGTTCCATAAATCATCGAGGCTTAAATATCTCTCGCCAGAATCATACGCGAAGCAAAGAATACGCAAAGGATTGGAAGTTTCCTGTGTAAGAATTTTAACTGCATGCAGTGAAGCACCAGTGGAAATTCCGGCAAACAATCCTTCTTTGCAGGCTGCTTCTCTTGCCATTGTATAGGCATCTTCATTTCTTACCTGAATTATCCGGTCACATATTTCCTTATTATAGTTTTCCGGAATAAAGCCCGGGCCAATTCCCTGTATTTTATGAGAAGAGGGGTTACCACCGCTGAGAACAGGTGAATCTGCCGGTTCCACTGCAATTATTTTTAGCGAAGGAAACCTTTCTTTGAGTATTCTTCCCACGCCTGTTATGTGTCCTCCCGTTCCAACCCCGGCAACCATAAAGTCAAAGCCTTCCGGAAAATCAGACACTATCTCCATTGCCGTTGTTTTTGAGTGAATATCAGGATTTGCTTTATTTTCAAATTGCATAGGCATCCAGGCGCCTTTGGTACTGGCCGTAATTTCTCGTGCCTTTTCAACTGCGCCTGGCATTCCTTTTTCTCGGGGAGTGAGAACAATCTCTGCACCATACGCCCTTAGTATCTTTCTTCTTTCAACACTCATCGACTCGGGCATCACCATTATTACTTTATATCCTTTTACAGCTCCGGCCATTGCAAGGCCGATGCCCGTATTACCAGAGGTGGGTTCTACTATTATTCCGCCAGCAGACAATTTACCCGACTGCTCTGCATCTTCGATCATCGCTACTGCAATGCGGTCCTTAATACTTCCTCCGGGGTTTCTTCTTTCATCTTTTATCCAGACTTCATGTCCTGGGAAAAGTGCCGGAAGTTTTATATGTGGCGTATTTCCGACTGAACTGATTATATTATTGAATTTCATTTTTTATAATTTTTATTACCGTTTCTCTCTCTAATTTTCATCACATTCTCATGATAAACAAGCGAATAAGGAGGCACTGATGAAGTTAGCCATACATTTCCCCCGATTATGGAGTCGTGTCCGATCACAGTCTCTCCTCCAAGGATTGTGGTCCCTGCATAAATAACTACATCATCTTCAATGGTGGGATGACGCTTTTTACCCGACATTTCCTTGCTCACACTTAAAGCTCCTATCGTTACCCCCTGGTAAAGCTTCACTCTTTTGCCTATTACAGATGTTTCACCTACCACAATGCCGGTTCCGTGGTCAATAAAAAAAGGCGAATCAATTGTAGCTTTAGGATGAATGTCAATGCCTGTAAGTGAGTGCGCATATTCGGTCATAATTCTCGGAATGAGCGGCACTCCGAGCAACGCAAGTCTGTTAGCAAGCCGGTAAACGAGAATTGCATAAAATCCGGGGTAAGTAATTATTACTTCATCAACTGATGTTGCGGCCGGGTCACCTTCCATTATGAAACCAGCATCTGCATCAACCTGTTTTTTGATGCCGTTCAGTGCATCCATGAACCTTCCGGCAATAACTTCAGGAGGTTCAGAAAGATTATTCCTGACAGATGACAGAATATTGCAGAGTGAATTTCTTACTTTTTTTGCCGAACAGCATGGATTGTCCATCTCGGCAAGAACAGGATACATAAAAGTTGTTACATTTCTGACGAAATCTATTATCATCTTCTTTGAAGGGAATTTTGCATCCTTTCTGCAAAGGAAACGTCTGAGAAGTCTCATGTTAAAAATTTTATATTTTGCTTATTCGTCCTATTTTTTCTTTAATGCTTCAACAAATTTTCCGATACTTTCCTCACTGCAGCCTTCCTTCCCGAGCATTTTTATAAAGGCGCTGCCGACAATTGCACCTCTCGCATAACTGCATGCTTCAGAAAAGGTTTCAGCCGATGATACCCCGAAACCTACCATCAGAGGATGAGACAGATTCATTCCGGCAACTCTCTCAAAATAGGTTTTCTGCTTATCTGTGAAATCTGCTCTGATTCCTGTTACTGATGAGGCTGAGACCATATAAATGAATCCGTCGGTAATACTGTCAAGCATCCGTATCCGCTCAGTATCTGTCTGAGGTGATATAAGAAGTATATTGTAAAGTCTGTACTTTCTGAATAGTTCACGGTATTGTTCAAGGTAAATTTCCGGAGGAAGATCTGGTAAAATAACTCCGTCAATTCCAGTTTCAGAACAACTTTTGCAAAAATTCTCCATTCCGTACTTCAGCAACGGATTGAGATATCCCATAAGAAGCAGGGGAATATCTACAGAACTCCGTATTCCCATGAGTTGGCGGAATAATAATCTCACGCTCATGCCATTCTTCAACGCATCGCTGCTGCTTTTCTGGATAACCGGCCCATCAGCAAGAGGATCTGAAAAAGGTATGCCAATTTCAATCATATCAACACCTGCCTGGGCCAGATTTTCTATGAGAAAAGTTGTCGAATCAACCGAAGGATATCCGGCCGTAAAATATACCGAAAGGATATTATTTCTTCCTGAAGAAAACAGTTTATCTATACGGTTCATGGTCAAATATTTATTTTTTCTCAACCGGAATTTTTCCCGCTTTATGTTCGAGGTATTTTACATATGCTGCCATATCTTTGTCGCCTCTTCCAGAAAGGATAACAATTACAGCATTGTTTTTATTGAATTTTATTTTTTCAAGTGCAGCAAGGGCATGTGCAGGTTCAAGGGCAGGTATAATCCCTTCGAGTCTCATAAGCCTGAATGCAGCTTCAAGGGCTTCATCGTCTGTAGCATATTCAAATCTCACCCTGCCTGTTTTGTTCAGCCATGCCAGTTGTGGACCTATTCCCGGATAATCGAGGCCTGCCGATATTGAATAAGGTTCGGTTATCTGTCCGTCTTCATTCTGCAAGAGCATTGTCCTGCTACCGTGAATAATGCCAGGGGTTCCTTCTGCTATGGTTGCAGCTGTTTTGCCTGTTCCGATGCCTTTACCTGCTGCCTCCACTGCAACAAGCATCACATCATGGTTGTCGAGGTAATGATAAAAAGAACCTGCAGCATTGCTGCCACCTCCCACGCATGCTATAATGCAGTCTGGTGTGCTACTTCCGGTATGTTCCTTAAGCTGAAACAACAATTCCTCGCTTATAACCGACTGGAGCCTTGCAACAAGGTCGGGGTACGGG
>Ga0123519_10007472_pt1 | contig 16912 bp, 12 predicted proteins | sample YelNatPaOPRAMG02_FD_87396 | JGI IMG/M metagenome (GOLD analysis project Ga0123519, IMG submission 87396) | Hot spring microbial communities from Yellowstone National Park - Yellowstone National Park OP-RAMG-02 (version 2) | ecosystem: Environmental > Aquatic > Thermal springs > Hot (42-90C) ... | reverse complement strand
CCGCCTGACGAAGGCAGGAAAAATCTTTCTCCAATATGCCTCACGAATGCTCCGTCTCAAGCAGGAACTCATGAATGCCTTGTATGAATTTTCCCAAGGAATTCATGGAGAGCTATCGATTGGCGCAAGCACCATCCCGGGAGAATTCCTTCTCCCAAAAATGTTAAGTACCTTCAAAAAAGATCACCCCCATTTAACCATCTCTCTTAAAATCTCGGATACGAAAGAGGTGATCCAATGGGTCGTCGACGATCTAGTCGAATTCGGCCTTATCGGGGCTAAATTGAATCGTCCTTCCCTTCACTACGAAAAATTTGCCGAAGATGAAATTATTCCTGTGGGACTTTCCACCCATCCCCTTAGTAAAAAGAAAAGAATCCCTCTCGAAGAGGTGATGAAACAGCCATGGATCATTCGGGAAGAAGGGTCTGGAACTCAAATGGTCGTAGATAAAACATTGAGAAAGAAAGGAAGAACCCTTAAACAGTTTCATGTGGTGATGGAAATGGGAAGCACCTCCTCCGTGAAGGAAGGCGTGAAGGCGGGACTGGGTTTCGCCTTCCTCTCTAAAAGAGCGGTAGAAGATGAACTCAAATGGGGTCGCCTTTCTAAAATTGACATCGAAGAATTAGAACCTATTCTTCGGCCCATTTATATCGTATCTCGTCGGGGAAGAACTCTTTCTCCCATGGGTTTAGGGCTTCTAAAATTTCTAAAAGAAACAGGACGCCAATAATGAAAAGGGTTGTTTCAAAGAATCTTCCACCCCATCGTTTCCCATTAGCTATGGCTGTATCTCTTTTCATTCATGTCGCCCTGGTCATCTTCCTTAGCCTAACCCCTTGGCCCACCCCCCTCAAGGCCATCCCAAAAACCTATCTCGTGGCCTGGGTTCCTCCTTCTGTCCCAGAACCGGAAGCTGCAAAACCAACTCCCGCTTTAGAAAAAAAAGAGACTCCCAAACCTGTTGAAAAAACGAAACCGGTCGAGAAGCCTAAAAAGAATGATATCGTTGAAAAAATTAAAAAGAAAGAAAGGAAAGAGGAACCTCTTCACCATCTTCAGGAATCCCTTGAAGAGATAAGAAAGAAGGCAGCTCTTGAAGAGATTCAGAAAAAGGTGGCCAAGAGGGAGACTCCATCTCCAACCCTTTCACCTCCACCCCCACCCCCCACTCCTCCTCAACCTTCTCTTCCTTCATCCACGCCTCCTCCCTCTCCCACTCCTCCTATCTCTCCTTCTCTGTTGGAGGCCAAGCTGAATGAATACTACTCTCTCCTCTGGGCCAAGATCAAGGAGTCATGGACCATTCCTGAAAACCTTTTGAAAGAAAGACTTGACTTAGAGACCATTATTGTCATAATAATTGATCAGAACGGAAAAATTCTAAAAACGTGGTTTGAAAAGAGATCCGGGAATGCCCTCTATGATCAAATGGCAATGAGGGCAATAAAAAAATCGGAGCCTTTCCCTCCTTTTCCCAAAGAATGGAAAGAATCGACCCTGGAGGTGGGAATCCGTTTCTATCCCGAATAAAACATGTTGAGATCTTTCCTCCCCATTATTACTCTTTTTATCATTCTCTTTCTTTTGATCATCCCTGCAAAGGCACGGGTCTATTTAGACATTAATGCCCCCTCTTTTGTCCAACTCCCTATCGTTCTTCCGAAATGGAAATCATTGGGGAAAACACCTCCCAGCCTTTCCGCCAAGGTCTATGAAATTCTAAGCAACGATCTCCTCCTTTCGGGGTTTTTTAGAGTGGTGGACTATTCAAAACTCCCCCCTCTCCTGAGAGAGAAAGAGGGGATCCCCGATCCTCTTCTCATCAGTGAATGGATTCATTCGGGTGGAGAGATGTTAATGGTAGGGGATGTCTCTTTGGAACCCAATACCCTTCAAGTCATTCTTCGATATCACTTGGTGGATTTAATCGAACAGAAACGTCTTGTGGGAAAACAGATAGAGGGCCATGTCCAGAACCTTCGTTACCTCGTTCATCGAATCTCTGACGAGGTGATCTTTCAGCTCACGGGAGAACATGGAATGAACACGACCAAACTGGCTTATGTCATGAGACAGGGAGAGAGTAAAGAAATCTTTATAGCGGATTTCGATGGGGCTAATGTCAAACAGGTCACTAAAAATCAATCGATCAATCTCTCTCCAGCCTGGTCTCCTGATGGGAAAAAGATCATCTTTACCTCTTATCTTAAACGAAATCCAGATCTTTATGTGATGGAACTCCATAAAGAAGGAACCCATCGACTCTCTTTTCAACCGGGTCTAAATGCTTCACCTTCATGGTCTCCTGATGGTAAGAAGCTTGCGATCATGTTGAGCCGAGAAGGAAAGTCGGAGATAGCGATCATCGATTCCAACGGAACAAATCCAAGATTTCTTACCAAGGGACACGGGAACGAATCCTCTCCGAGTTGGTCTCCCGATGGTCAGTGGATCGCCTTCTGTTCTGATCGATCAGGTTCTCCTCAAATTTATGTGATGGACACGAACGGATCGAACCTCCGACGTTTAACGTACGAAGGAAATTATAATACCAGTCCTTCTTGGTCTCCAAAGGGAAACCGCATTGCCTTTTGCGGAAGGGTGGGAGGCGAATTCCATATCTTCACGATTGAAGCGGATGGATCAGGGTTGAGGAAACTGACCTCCAACTCCGGCCACAATGAGAGCCCCTGTTGGTCTCCCGATGGGCGTTATATTGCCTTCAGTTCCACCCGGACGGGAAGCTCAAAGATTTATATTATGAACGCAAATGGGTTCAATCAAAGACCTTTAACCCCATCGAAAGGAGGTGAATCGAGTCCTACATGGTCTCCACGTTTTTAAACGACTCAATCTTTCAAAAATTTTTTAAAGGAGGGAAACGATGAGTAAAAAAAGAACGACCATCCTCATTCTTCTTGTTTTTTGTTTGGGGCTGACCCTGGCGGGCTGTCCAAAAAAGACCGTCGTCAAAGAAGAACCTTCCGCGGCAGCACGGAGAGAAGAGGCCGCAAGAATGGAAGCCGAACGGGCAAGAGAGGCTCGGGAAAGAGAGGCCAGGGAAAGAGAGGCTCGGGAGAGGGAAGCCAGAGAGAGAGAAGCCAGAGAAAGGGAGAAAGCAAAAGAAGAGCTCGAGAAAAGCTTGATTGCAAAGAAGACCCCCGGGATCGAAGGAACGGTCTATGAAAGTACCCTTCTCAAAACCATCCATTTTGACTTCGATAAATATGATATTCGCCCTGGAGATGCTGAAATCTTGAAGGAGAATGCCGCCGTGTTGAAAAAATATCCTAACCTCAAGATTCAGATCGAGGGCCATTGTGATGAAAGAGGAACCGAGGCTTATAACCTTGCCCTGGGCGAGAGGAGGGCGACAAGCACTAAGAACTACCTCATCTCTCTCGGAATCTCCCCTGATCGAATCACGACCATCAGCTATGGTGAGGAAAGACCATTGGATCCTGGACATAATGAAGAGGCCTGGGCTAAAAATCGAAGAGCTCAATTCGTCATCATTGCGAAGTAAAAAAATGGACCGATGAATTTGAAGGGTTGGCTGATTACCGAAACCCAATGGAACCCACTCTATGAACGAACGGAGAAGAGGATGAAAAAACGATTCCTTCGAGGATGGATCCTTTCAGGGATGATCTTCCTTTTGGGATGTGCCACTACCCAGGATGTAAGAATTCTGGATCGGGAGATTCGGAGATTGGAATCTCAATGGGCCCAAACCCAAAATCGAGATCAAAAAGAAAAGGAGGAGTTACGAAAGGAACTCTCTACCCTCAGAGGTGAACTCTCCCCATTAAAACAGGAGGTCTCCTCTTTGAGATCCGAACTCTCTTCCGAAACCCAGAAACTGAAGGCTGATCTTCTTCTTCGACTGGAATCCCTCCAGACAGAGACACGAATTCTCTCCACCGGGATCGAAGAGTACAAGGAGTATCTAAGAAGACCCACCAGAGAGGTAGACCGATTGAAGGGCGAGGTAGAGGCCAGGGTCAGAACTCTCGAGGAAAGAGGAAAGTCTCAAGATGAACATTTTAGAGAAATGGCCATCCGGATGAAGGGAATAGAAGAGCAATTGAAGGCCATAGAGGCCCGATGGAGAGGTCATGAGGATCGGTTAAAAACGAACGAAGATCGATTAAAAGGAAGCGATGAACGGCTAAAAGGAATCGAAGAGCGGCTCAAAGGAATCGAGGCCAAACTTGTAACCAAACCCTCCGAGGCCGAAAAACCTCCTCTCTTAGAAGAAAAGGTTTCGGACTGGAAAAGTCTTTCTGCCCGAATCGGTGATCTTTATCGAGAGGCCTATGAAACCTTTCAGAAAGGAGATCTGGAAGGCGCACGAAAGAAATTCGAAGCCTTTCTAACTCAGTATCCTCATACGGAGCTTTCAGATAATGCCCAATTCTGGATTGGAGAAACCTATTTCTTAAAAAAGGACTATGAGAAGGCTATCCTAGAATATGAAAAGGTAATAGTAAAATACCCGGAAGGGGATAAGGTTCCTTCCGCCCTTCTCAAGCAGGGCCTGGCCTTTTTAGAACTTGGAGATAAGACCAATGCTCGAACTCTCTTGAGAAGAGTAATAGAACGATATCCGAAAACAGAGCAGGCGGAAATAGCAAAGAAAAGACTGGAATCAATAAAATAGGAAGGGCCCTCTCTAAAAGAAGGAAAGGAGAGGACCCTTCGGCTCACGAAAAACCTCTCCTACTGAACGGGCGGAGGAGGAACTTCTTCTATCGTTTCTTTCTTTCCTTCGTTTTCACTATAACCCTCAACCCAAAGTTCAAGGTTCTTAAATTTCGGAAGCCCGGTCCCTGCGGGAATCAATCTTCCCATGATGACATTCTCTTTTAATCCTCTCAAATGATCTACCTTCCCCGCAACGGCCGCTTGGGTGAGGACTTTGGTCGTCTCCTGGAAAGAGGCAGCCGAGATGAAGCTATCGGTGATAAGAGAGGCCTTGGTAATCCCTAAAAAGAGAGGCTCTGCCACTGCCGGCTTTCCACCCTCCTTCAAGACGCGTTCGTTCTCCTCCTCAAAGACATACTTTTCAACCTGATCATCGACCAGGAAACGTGTGTCCCCAACCTCTTTAATCCTGACCCTTTTGAGCATCTGGCGGACAATGACCTCGATATGTTTATCGTTAATCTTTACCCCTTGGAGTTTATACACCTCCTGAATCTCATCGACCAGATAACGAGCCAGGGCTTTGTCTCCCATCACTCTCAGGATATCATGAGGATTGACCGGGCCATCCATCAAGGGTTCTCCTGCTTTCACAAAATCCCCTTCATGGACACTCACATGTTTCCCTCTCGGGATGATATATTCCTTAGGCTCTCCCACCTCAGGTCGAATGATGACCTTTCTCTTCCCTTTGATGTCCTTTCCAAACTCAACCACTCCATCGATGTCACTGATCAGAGCGTATTCTTTCGGCCTTCTCGCCTCGAAAAGTTCTGCCACTCGCGGAAGACCTCCTGTGATATCTTTGGTCTTGGTCGTCTCCCTTGGAATCTTTACGATGACATCTGCTGTCTCTACCATATCCCCTTCCGAGACAAAGATATTCGCCCCTACTGGAAGCAGATAGCGAGCTTCTGAGGTGGAGCCGGGGATCTTCATCGTTCTTCCTTTTTCATCTTTGATAGAGATCCTGGGACGAAGCTCCGGATCTTTCGATTCCACAATCACTTTTCTCGAAAGTCCTGTAAACTCATCGACCTGTTCCTGCATCGTCACTCCTTCGATAATATCTCCAAATTTGACTCGCCCGGAAACCTCGGTCAGTACAGGAATGGAATAGGGATCCCATTCGGCGAGCAGGTCTCCCTCTTTGACCCTTTGGCCATCTTTGACCTTCAGTTTCGCTCCATAGATAACGGAATAACGCCTCCGTTCTCTTCCGCTCTCATCGAGAATCGCGATCTCTCCATTTCTGTTCATGACGATAAGGTTTCCCTCTCGATTCCTTACGGTCTTGAGATTAATGAATTTGACCTTTCCTTCGATCTGACTTTCGAGAGTCGTCTGTTCTGCCCTTCGGCTGGCCGTTCCTCCAATATGGAACGTCCTCATCGTCAACTGGGTTCCAGGCTCTCCTATGGATTGGGCTGCAATGATTCCAATGGCCTCCCCCACGTTAACGATTCGCCCTCGAGCCAGATCCCTCCCGTAGCAAAGGGCGCACACCCCCCGTTTGGATTTGCAGGTAAGAACGGATCGAATCTTTACTCGATCAATGCCGGCATCTTCGATCCGTTCGGCCAGATTCTCATCGATCTCTTCATTCGCCCTGACGATGATCTCTCCGGTAAATGGGTCTCGAATGTCCTCCAGAGCCACACGACCTAAGATACGCCCCTTCATGGATTCGATGATCTCTCCACCTTCGATTAGGGACTCGACTTCAATCCCATCTAAGGTTCCGCAATCCTTCTCCGTAATCACGACATCCTGGGCCACATCTACCAGACGGCGGGTCAGGTATCCTGCATTGGCCGTCTTCAAGGCCGTGTCGGCCAATCCTTTTCGAGCCCCATGGGTGGAGATGAAGTATTGCAACACGGTGAGACCTTCACGGAAGTTGGCCGTGATGGGGGTCTCGATGATTTCCCCGGAAGGCTTGGCCATGAGCCCCCTCATTCCAGCCAGCTGTCTGACCTGTTGAGCACTCCCACGGGCTCCTGAATCAGCCATGATATAAATAGGATTAAAACTTTCTACTTTCTTCTTCTCACCATTGGGACCCTCTACTTCTTCGGTCCCCAACTCCCTGAACATCACATCCGCAATATTCTCGGTGACCTGCGCCCAAATGTCGATCACCTTATTGTATCGTTCTCCGTCTGTAATGAGTCCTTCCGTATATTGCTCCTGAACCTTCTCGATTTCTTCCTGGGCCTCTTTTAACAGGGCCTCTTTGTTGGAAGGGATAAGCATATCATTGATGCTGATTGAAATCCCAGCCTCAGTGGCGTAGCGGTATCCCAAATCCTTTAATCGATCCGAAAGGATGACCGTCTTCTTCTCTCCGCAATACCGGTAACAGTATTCCACCAAAGCGGCCAGCTCATTCTTTTTGATCACCTTGTTGATCAAGGAGAAAGGAATCTCTTCAGGGAGGATCTCTTTAAGAAGAATCCGGCCTACCGTCGTCTCGACCATCGTTCCGTCGATTCGGACCTTAATTCGAGCATGAAGGTCTACTTCCTGGGCATCATAGGCGATTCGGACCTCCTCCGGATTTGAAAACACCTTTCCTTCTCCCTTCACAAAAGGACGCTCCCGAGTCATATAGTAGATTCCAAGCACGATGTCCTGAGTCGGGACAATGATCGGTCTTCCATTGGCAGGAGAAAGGATATTATTGGTGGACATCATGAGAATCCTGGCCTCTGCTTGGGCTTCTACTGAGAGAGGGACATGAACGGCCATCTGATCCCCATCAAAATCGGCATTAAAGGCTGTACAGACCAAGGGATGAAGTTGAATGGCCTTGCCTTCGATGAGTAAGGGTTCAAAGGCCTGAATTCCTAAACGATGAAGGGTGGGGGCACGATTCAAAAGGACCGGATGTTCTCGAATGACCTCATCCAAAACATCCCAAACCTCGGGCCTCTCCTTCTCGATCATCTTCTTGGCACTCTTGATGGTCGTGGCCAACCCTTTTGCCTGAAGAAGATGGTAGATGAAGGGTTTAAAGAGCTCGAGGGCCATCTTCTTAGGAAGACCACATTGATGAAGTTTTAACTCAGGTCCAATGACGATCACCGAACGCCCAGAATAGTCCACTCGCTTTCCCAATAGGTTCTGACGAAATCTTCCCTGTTTCCCTCGAAGCATATCACTGAGGGACTTCAGGGGTTTTTTATTAGCTCCCAGAATGGCCCTTCCTCTCTTCCCGTTATCGAACAGGGCATCTACAGCCTCCTGGAGCATTCGTTTTTCATTTCGGATGATAATCTCTGGGGCGTTGAGTTCTAGAAGCCGCTTGAGACGATTGTTCCGATTGATGACTCTTCGATAGAGGTCGTTGAGATCAGAGGTGGCAAACCGTCCTCCATCTAAAGGAACAAGAGGGCGAAGATCTGGGGGGAGAACAGGGATGACTTCAAGGATCATCCATTCCGGCTTATTGCCGGACTCCAAGAAAGACTCGATGATCTTCAACCGCTTGGCCAAGCGTCTCTTCTTGGCTTCAGAGGTGGTCTCTTTCATCTCCGTTCTCAGTTTTTGAGAGAGTTCTTTCACATCGGTCGTCCTCAGCAGTTCCCGTATCGCCTCTGCCCCCTGCATGACGACGAGTTGATCCCCATACTTCTCTTTTGCCTCCTGATACTTTTCTTCCGAAAGGATATCCCCTCGTTTGTAAGGAGTCCCTTTCCCATCCAAGACCAAATAGGACTCGAAATAGAGAATTCGTTCTAATTCCCTTAGGGTCATATCTGCGAGGATTCCGATCTTACTTGGAATGCTCTTCAGAAACCAGATATGGGCGACAGGGGTGGCCAGCCGAATATGTCCCATCCTCTCCCGGCGAACCTTCGACTGGATGACCTCCACACCACACTTTTCACAGACAATTCCCCGATGTTTCATTCGTTTATATTTTCCACAATTGCATTCGTAGTCCTTTGTAGGGCCAAAAATCTTTGCGCAAAAGAGACCATCCTTCTCAGGTTTAAAGGTTCGATAGTTAATGGTCTCCGGCTTCTTCACCTCCCCATGAGACCAGGATTCGATCTTCTCTGGAGAGGCGATTGAGATTCGGATGGCGTTGTAATTGATCGGACTTTTCCCTTTTTCAAAAAATGTCAAATAGTCTTCCAACGTCTCCTCCTTTTCGTTCAAAAATGGTTTTTTTATTTATTCTAAAATTCTTCTTCCCTCTTTTCCTCGATGAGCTCTGTATCCAAACAGAGGCTCTGTAACTCCTTGACCAACACGTTGAAAGATTCCGGAAGACCGGGTTCAAAGGTATGTTCTCCCTTCACAATGGCTTCATAGACGCGAGTTCTTCCAGCCACATCGTCCGATTTTACTGTCAAAAATTCCTGAAGGGAATGGGCGGCTCCATAAGCCTCCAAGGCCCAGACTTCCATCTCTCCCAGTCGCTGTCCTCCGAATTGGGCCTTTCCTCCCAAAGGCTGCTGGGTGACCAAGGAATAAGGACCAATCGATCGAGCATGGATCTTATCATCCACCAGATGATGAAGTTTCAGGAGATACATATATCCCACCGTCACCTTGTGATGAAATGGCTCTCCTGTCCTCCCATCGTAGAGGATCGTCTGTCCACTGATGGGAAGTCCAGCCTTGGCCAAATGCTCTTTGATCTCTTCTTCTGAGGCCCCATCAAAAACAGGGACAGAGACATAAATCCCCTTCTCTAATTTCCGGGCCAACTCCAATACTTCTTCATCGGTCGCTTGATCCAGATACTCATTCACCTCCCGGGAGGAATAGATCTCTTTGATTCTTCTTCTTAGAATTTTAGGGTTAAAGTTTTTCTGGATATATTCGGAAATCTTTAACCCTAATCCCTTGGCGGCCCAACCGAGATGGGTCTCCAGGATCTGGCCAACGTTCATTCGGGAAGGAACTCCTAATGGATTGAGAACGATATCCACCGGTGTCCCATCCTCGAGATAGGGCATGTCTTCCTCGGGGAGAATCCGGGAGATGATCCCTTTGTTTCCATGCCGTCCGGACATCTTATCTCCCACAGAGAGCTTCCTCTTCATCGCCACATAGACCTTGACGGATTTGATCACCCCTGGGGCCAACTCATCCCCCTTCTTTAATTTGGCCAATTTTTCCGCGAACACGCCTTTCACCACATTGATCTGAAGTTCGGCCCGATCGAGAATCTTATGGACCTCTGGGAGAATCCGCTTTCCTTCCAGGACATCGATCTCTTTGAGCCGATCAAAGGGGATGGCGAAAAGATGTTCCTCTTTTATCTTCTCCTTGGCCTCCAGATAGACCCGATTCTTTTTGGGATCGGCAATCCGATGGGCGGCTCGCTTTCCAATTAGATATTTTCCTATCTTCCGCCGGGTGCTGTTCTGGATGATGCGAATCTCGTCGGCTTGATTTTTTAGCAGGCGTGCCTTCTCCTGTTCTTCGATGGCTTTCGTCCTCTCGTCCTTCTCTTGACCTTTTCGGGAGAAGACTTTCGCATCGATGACGACCCCCTCAATCCCATGGGGAACACGAAGGGACGTATCTCTCACATCCCCTGCCTTCTCGCCAAAGATCGCACGGAGAAGCTTCTCCTCTGGAGAAAGCTGAGTCTCCCCTTTGGGAGTTACCTTTCCTACCAGGATATCGCCCGGTTTCACCTCTGCACCGATTCGAATGATTCCACTCTCATCCAGATTCTTCAGCGCCTCTTCTCCCACATTGGGAATATCGCGGGTGATCTCTTCTTTCCCTAATTTTGTATCTCTCGCTACACACTCAAATTCTTCGATATGAATGGAGGTGTAGGTATCCTCTTTCAACAGCTTCTCACTGATGAGGATAGAATCTTCAAAGTTGTATCCTCCCCATGGCATAAAGGCGACCAAAACATTTCGCCCCAGAGCTAACTCTCCCATATCCGTGGCCGGACCATCGGCAATGACCTGACCCTTCTTGACTCGCTCCCCTATGGAGACGATGGGTCGTTGATTGATACAGGTATTTTGATTGGAGCGTTTATATTTGATGAGGGTATAGATATCGACCCCGGTGTCTGTCTCTTGCTGGCTGTCCTCATCGGCACGAATGACAATCCGGGTCGCATCCACATCTTCCACCACCCCATCCCTTTTGGCCAAGACCGTCACCCCAGAGTCTCTCGCCACGACGGCCTCCATCCCTGTGCCGATCAGTGGGGCGTCCGTCCTCAGCAAGGGAACGGCTTGACGCTGCATATTCGACCCCATCAGCGCTCGGTTCGCATCATCGTTCTCCAAGAAGGGGATGAGCGACGTGGCGACACTGACCAACTGTTTGGGTGAAACGTCCATATAGTGAACGTCCTCCGGCTTGACCATGACAAACTCCCCACCTCTACGAGCAGAGACAAGGGGGCTGGTAAATCGACCCTCTTTATCAATGGGAGCATTGGCCTGAGCGATGGCTGGCTTCTTTCCAGCGATCTCCTCCTCCTCATCGAGAGCAGTAAGGTACCGGATATGATTGGTCACCCTTCCGTTGACGACCTCGCGGTAAGGCGTTTCAATAAATCCGTAATCATTCACTCGAGCATAGGTGCTAAGGGAGGTGATCAACCCAATGTTTGGACCTTCTGGTGTCTCGATAGGACAAATTCGACCATAATGAGTGGGATGAACATCCCTGACTTCAAACCCTGCCCTTTCCCGGGTCAGTCCTCCTGGACCCAGGGCAGAGAGACGTCGTTTATGGGTGATCTCGGATAGGGGGTTGGTCTGATCCATAAATTGGGAGAGCTGGCTAGAGCCAAAAAATTCTTTGATCACTGCAGAAAGAGGTTTAGAATTGATCAAATCATGGGGCATGAGGGTCTCAATATCTTGTAAACTCATTCGTTCTTTAATGGCCCTCTCGATCCGGACCAATCCAATATGATATTGGTTTTCGAGCAACTCCCCTACCGTCCGAACTCGACGATTTCCGAGATGATCAATATCATCCACCGAGCCCTGACCATCTTTGAGCTGAATCAGGTATTTTACGACCTCCAGGATATCCCTCCTTCGAAGAGTCGTCTTTTCATCTTCTAAAATCTCTTTGATCTTTCCCCGAACATCCTCTGTGATGGTTCCATCCCTGATAGTAGGCATCATCCCGATGGGATGAAGAATTTTGGACACTCGCTGAATTTCATCTGCCATCTCGGGAGTGGCGATCGCTTCGTCGAAATCAAGCCACCCATCCAGAATCCGATCGATCAACTCCTTGCCTCCTACATAGGTGGCCCCAGCCTCTAAGGCCTCTTTCTTCCACTTCTCGGTAAAGACTAAGATCTTGAGCGGTTTCGCCTTTAACCCCAATTTGTGATTCAATTTCATCCTTCCCACTTTAGAGAGGTCATACCGTTCGGGATTAAAGAAGAGGTTGTAGAAGAGATTCATAGCCGTTTCAGGAGTGGGAGGATCTCCCGGACGAAGCCTTTTGTAGATATCGATGAGTGCTCTTTCGGCCTCCTTTTCTCGAATGGATTTTCCGGGTTCGAGCAGGGGCAATTTCTCTCTCTCCTCCCGGGTGAGCTCAATCTTATCCATCACTAAAGTATCCCTGAGCGAGGAGCTGACGTTGATATTATCGATGAAGAGGATTTCAAAGGTTTCGATCCCTCTCTTCTTTACTTCCTCAAGAAACTTTTCGGTGATCTCTTCGTTATACTCTGCCACGACCTCTCCGGTTTGAGGATCCACGACATCCTTTGCCAGATACTTCCCGATTAAATCTTCCGCTTCAATCGGAATGGCTGTCAATTTGCTCATCTCTAACCGTTTGAAAGCCTCTTCGGTAATTCTTCGATGTTTTTTCAAGATCACTTTCTGGGTCTCTGGATCGATGATGTCGGTTGGGGCTTTCTGCCCAACCAGAACCTCCTTGGAAATCTCCTTTACAAATCTTCCTTTCCGGAAATGGATCCTCTCTTTCCGATAGAAATAATCGAGCAGTTCTCGACCGGTGTATTTAAGGGCCCTCAATAAAACGGTCACCGGGATCTTACGCCGTCGGTCAATCCTGACATAGAGGAGATCTTTTTGATCAAACTCAAAATCGATCCAGGAGCCTCGATTGGGGATAATTCGAGCATAATAGAGGATCTTCCCGCCCGCATGAGGTTTCACCTGATCCTGATCGAAGAAGACCCCTGGGGATCGATGGAGTTGACTGACGATGACCCGCTCCGTCCCATTAATGATAAAGGTCCCGTTTTCAGTCATCAAAGGGATCTCCCCGAAATAGACCTCCTGCTCTTTGACCGCTTTAATATTCTTGGTCTTTGTCTCCTCGTCCACATCCCAAACGACCAACCGAACCGTGACCTTCATAGGAGCGGCATAAGTCATGCCTTTGAGAAGGCATTCTCCAACATCATACTTCGGTTCTGTTAAGCGATAACTGACAAATTCAAGGGAAGAGGTTTCGTAAAAATCTTTGATCGGGAAGACGGTTTTAAAAACCCCTTGGAGCCCTATCGGCTCCCTTTTATCTGGATCGACACGGGCCTGAAGAAATTTTTCATAGGATTTTTTTTGAACCTCGATCAGATCGGAAATGGGCAGGACCTCTTTGATTTTTGAAAAGTTTTTTCGATAGCGTCGATAAATCGGAACAATATTGGTTTGGATCATAGGATCTCCCTCTTTAAAATAAAAAGTCTTCACCCTCGAGGACATCTTCTATAAAAACCACCTTGTCCTTTTAGGAGAAGACAATAACGGTTCCTCAATTCGGTTGAAAAAAACTACTTAATCTCGACCGTTCCCCCAGCCTCTTCGAGTTTCTTCTTCATGGAAGCCGCTTCTTCTTTTGAAACACCTTCCTTCACAGGCTTGGGAACCCCTTCTACAAGATCTTTCGCTTCTTTTAAACCCAACCCGGTTAATTCTCTTACGACCTTAATGACTTGGATTTTCTTATCGCCGTATCCGGTGAGAATGACATCGAATTCTGTCTTCTCTTCAGCAGGAGCGGCCTCTGCTCCTGCCGGGGCTCCAGCCACCGCTGCAGGTGCCACGGCTACCGGGGCTGCTGCTTTGACTCCTAACCTCTCCTCCAGGATCCTCACTAAATCCCTTGCTTCCAGTAAGGTAAGGTTACTGATCTCTTCTGCAATCTTCTGAATGTCGGCCATTCGAAAAAACCTCCTATCGTAGAATTAGAAAGGGTAAAATGGATTCTTTTCCTCCCCTCTTTTCCCTCTATGAACCAGAGTTGGATTCCTTGCTCAATTGGTCTACACGAGCTTGAAGAACTCCGAGGAGTTGCTGGAGGACACCGAGAAGAACTCCAGCGAGATGTTGTCCCGAAGTTTGAATCGCCCCTAAGAGTTGCCCCAGAATGATCTCCCTTGGGGGAAGCGTGGCTAAGGCCTTAATCTCTTCTGGAGTAGCCACTCTCCCTTGAATTAAACCTGCCTTAATCTCTAAATTGGGTTGATTTTTGACAAATTCAGATAGGATCTTTGCTAAGGGAACAGGGTCTCCATGGGAAATGGCAATGGCGGTAGGCCCCTCGAAATAGTCGGCTAATTTTTCTAAGGGAGTCCCACGTGAAGCCAACTTCATTAAGGTATTCTTGACCACATGATAAGAAATCTTCTCTTCCTTTAATCGTCTTCTTAATGTATTGATCTGCTCCACATTCAGTCCACGAAAATTGGTCAATACGGCAGCCTGCAGCCCTTCCAATTTCTTGGAAAACTCTGAAACGATTTGATGCTTTTCAGTTCGGTTCAATGAGTGCTCCCTCCTGTTGAGGATCTATCGGATTAGGTTTTTATCAGGCTTCTAATCTTCAATGGATCAATTTTAATCCCGGGTCCCATCGTCGTCGAAAGGGCAATGCTTTTTAAATAGACGCCCTTACTGGTTGGAGGTTTGGCCCGGATAATGACATCTAAGAGAGTTCGGATATTGTCCAATAATTTTGCCATTCCAAAAGAGACCTTCCCTACCGGGACATGAACGATCCCGGCCTTCTCCACCTTGAATTCCACCTTTCCGGCTTTGATCTCCTTGACGGCTTTCGCTACATCGAAGGTCACGGTTCCTACTTTCGGGTTGGGCATCAATCCTCGGGGACCAAGAATCTTTCCCAATTTACTCACCGCCCCCATCATATCGGGGGTGGCGATGGCTTTATCAAACTCGAGCCATCCCTTGGAAATCTTCTCAATCAGTTCTTCTCCTCCGACATAGTCCGCCCCTGCCTCTAACGCTTCCTTCTCTTTCTGACCCTTCGCAAAAACGAGGACTCGTACAGGCTTTCCAGTGCCGTGAGGAAGGACAGCCGTCCCTCTGACCATCTGATCCGGTTTCTTGGGATCGACTCCTAACCGAACCGCCATATCGACGGATTCATCAAATTTTGCATAGGAGGTCTCCAGGAGAAGTTTTACCCCCTCTTCCAGATCGTATCTCTTATTTCGATCCACTTTACTTCTTGCCTCTAAATACTTTTTCCCTCTCTTCCCCATGATCCTCTCTCAAACAATCTCTATTCCCATGCTTCGGGCAGTTCCCTCAATGGTCCGGATCGCGGCTTCCAGATCCATGGCATTGAGATCCTTCATTTTAATCTGAGCAATTTCACGAATCTGTTCCCTGGTCACCTTTCCTACCTTGGTTCGACCGGGTTCCCCTGAACCCTTGACAATCTTTGCGGCCTTCTTCAATAGAACGGAGGCAGGAGGGGTCTTGGTAATAAAAGTAAAAGATCGATCAGAAAAGATCGTGATGACCACAGGAATGATCATCCCTTCCTGACCCTGAGTTTTGGCATTAAAGGCCTTACAAAACTCCATAATATTGACTCCATGAGGGCCTAAGGCTGGTCCCACAGGGGGGGAGGGATTTGCCTGTCCAGCAGGAATCTGAAGTTTCACCATGGCCACCACTTTCTTTGCCATCTCCCATGCCTCCGAGTAAAGGAACTAATTCTTTTCGACTTGAATAAAATCTAATTCCACCGGCGTCGCTCGACCAAAGATGGAGACCAATACCTTCAATTTTCTCTTCTCCGGTTTCACTTCTTCGATCGTCCCGATAAAATTCACAAAAGGACCATCAATGACCCTCACGCTGTCTCCCACGTTAAAGGAAACCTTTGGCTTCGCCTTTGAAACCCCTTCCTTCATCTGGGCGAGGATCTCCTCCACTTCTTTCTCGGAAAGAGGAATCGGCTTCGTCCCATCTCCTGCAAATCCGGTAATCTTTGGGGTTTCTCGAACAATATGCCAGGTCTCTTCATTCAATTCCATCTGGACCAATAGATAGCCTGGGAAGATTTTTCTTTGAGACACCTTCTTCTTCCCTTTTACCAGTTCGACCACTGTCTCCGTGGGGACAATGATGGAGGCGAAGTACTTCTCTTTTCCAAGATTCTTAATTCGTTCCTCTAAGTTTTTTTTTGCCCGATCCTCAAAACCCGAATAGGTATGAACGACATACCATCTCATCGCCATAAAATTTCCATCCATTAAAATGATCTTTAACTCGCTGCTTTCTTGAGCAATTCTTTAACCAAAGCGGACAATCCTGAATCGACGATCCCCAAAAAAAAGGCGATAATAATGACTGTGATTAAGACCACGGCGGTCGCGGCCAAGGTGTCTTTTCTTGATGGCCAGGTCACCTTTTTCAATTCGACTTTGACCTCTCTGAGGAATTGTTTAACTCCCTCATATTTCTCTTTAATCGCAAAGGCCATCCTTTTCTGTCCTACTCTTCCCTACGTGTAACTCTCTCTCCTTAACCCCTCGTTTATAGAAATTGGCAGGCCAGGAGGGATTCGAACCCCCATCACCCGGATTTGGAGTCCGGTGCTCTAACCGTTAGAGCTACTGGCCTTTTTCTTCATTCCTTCACTCCCTTTAAAACTATTTCGTCTCTCTATGAACCGTATGTTTTCGGCAGAATCGGCAATATTTTTTTAACTCCAGCTTGTCCGGGGTATTCCTCTTATTTTTTGTAGTAGAGTAATTTCGATGTTTACATTCTGAACAAACCAAGGTAATAATGGTTCTCATTCTTCACTCCGAATCAAAAGAACCTCTATTCGAGGATCTCGCTGATGACGCCTGCCCCGACGGTCCGACCCCCCTCCCGAATCGCAAACCGCAACTCCTTCTCCATCGCAATCGGCGTAATCAACTCCACCATCAACTGCACAT
>Ga0123519_10007470_pt1 | contig 16915 bp, 13 predicted proteins | sample YelNatPaOPRAMG02_FD_87396 | JGI IMG/M metagenome (GOLD analysis project Ga0123519, IMG submission 87396) | Hot spring microbial communities from Yellowstone National Park - Yellowstone National Park OP-RAMG-02 (version 2) | ecosystem: Environmental > Aquatic > Thermal springs > Hot (42-90C) ... | reverse complement strand
TCGATGTCGGCTCATCGCATCCTGGGGCTGGACAAGGTCCCAAGGGTTGGTCTGTTCGCCCATTAAAGCGGTACGTGAGCTGGGTTCAGAACGTCGTGAGACAGTTCGGACTCTATCCATCGTAGGCGGAGGAGACTTGAGGGGAGCTGTCCTTAGTACGAGAGGACCAGGATGGACATACCTCTGATGTACGAGCTGTACTGCCAAGTGCACCGCTCGGTAGTCAAGTATGGAAGGGATAACCGCTGAAAGCATCTAAGTGGGAAGCCCACCCCAAGATTAGGTCTCCCGTGTACCCTTCTGGCAACAGAAGGGATACCCTAAAGGCTCCTGGTAGACTACCAGGCGATAGGTCACCGGTGTACGCACAGCAATGTGCTTAGCCAAGTGACACTAATCAGCCGTGCGGCTTGATTTTCGGAAACCTGCCAATTCTTTAGATTTATCCCGGTGGTAATACCGGAGGGGTAACACCTCTTCCCATTCCGAACAGAGTCGTTAAGCCCTCCAGGGCCAATGGTACTGTGTTGGTAACGACACGGGAGAGTAGGTCGCCACCGGGTCTTTTATTTTAAGAAACAATCAGTATCCTTAGAAGTTTTTTCTATAACAAAGCCGAAAACTTTAGCGTTGCTATTCTATGTGCCGTGCTGCCAAGAAGTAATGTAGCGCTTTTGGGTAGTAGATAAAGAATCAATAGTTATGTTCATTGATTTAAGTTTTAACCGGGCAATCGCCATATCTAATTCTTCAGGTAACTTGTAGACTTTTTTTTCTAAGTTTTTGCCTTTCTTTACCAAATATTCACAGGCCAGGGCTTGATTGGCAAAAGACATATCCATTACCATTGCTGGATGCCCTTCCGCCGCCGAAAGATTGACCAATCTGCCTTCGGCTAAAAGGTAAATTTTTTTGCCATTCGTTAATTCAAATTCTTGGCAAAATGGTCTAATCGCCCGCACTCGTTTTGATATTTTTTTTAGATTCTTTTTATTAATTTCAACATCAAAGTGACCAGAATTACAGATTATCGCACCATCTTTCATTAGCAGAAAATGTTTAGTATCGATCACATCGATGTCACCAGTGACAGTAATAAAGACATCACCTTCTTTGCAGGCCGATGCAAGCGTCATTACTCGAAAACCATCCATTTTGGCTTCTAATGCCTTAACTGGATTTACCTCGGTTACTATTACATTTGCGCCTAAACCATGCGCTTTAAAAGCGACTCCGCGACCACACCAACCATAACCGCAGACCACGACCGTTGAACCAGCAAAAAGAAAATTGGTTGCGCGCAGGATACCGTCTAAGGTTGATTGGCCGGTGCCGTAGCGATTATCAAATAAAAATTTTGTCATTGAATCATTCACCGCAATAATTGGATAGCGTAAGGCTTTGTCTTTTTCCATACTTCTGAGTCTAATTACTCCAGTGGTGGTCTCCTCAGTCCCGCCGATGACATTATCAACAATATCTTTTCGTTCGGAATGTAAGGTAGAGACCAAATCTGCTCCATCATCAATGGTCAGGTCGGGTTTATGGTCTAAGGCTTGATAGATATGCTGATAGTACCTTTGGCGGTCTTCGCCTTTGATAGCGAAGACCGGGATATTAAAATCTTGCACAATTGAGGCAGCGACATCATCTTGAGTTGATAAAGGGTTAGAGGCACAGAGCCTGACCGAGGCACCACCGGTTTTTAGGGTAAGTGCCAAATTGGCGGTTTCGGATGTAATATGCAGACAACCAGAAATTTTGATTCCTTTTAGTGGCTTTTCCTTAGCAAATCTTTGCCGAATTAATTTCAAAACGGGCATAAACCGACCAGCCCATTCAATTTTTAACTTTCCTTGAGTAGCTAATTTGACATCTTTTAAGTCGTAATCCATTTTTGCTCCTTCGCAATGGAAAGGAAATTTATTTACCACCGATCACCAAGAGTCGAAAATTTCTGAAATCATTATGGCCATCGGTGGCTTCGCGATATTATAATTTCGCTTCGGCTTTTAGCGCCTTGACCATATCCAGTTTTTCCCAAGTGAAATTTGGTTCATTACGCCCGAAATGACCATAACAAGCGGTTGGTAGGTAGATTGGGCGACGGAGTTTTAACCATTCAATCATTCCCTTGGGTGTAAAATCAAAGATTTTCTTTATTAGCAAAAGGAGTTCCTCATCATCCATCACGCCGGTGTCAAAGGTGTTGAGGCTGATATGAATCGGGTCAACTCTGCCAATACAATAAGCTAAACGCAGTTCAATTTTTTCACATAAACCAGCGGCTACACAATTTTTTGCCACATAGCGCGCCATATAAGATGCTGAACGATCAACCTTGGTTGGATCCTTCCCGGAAAATGCGCCTCCACCATGATGTGCCATTCCACCATAGGTATCAACGATAATTTTGCGACCGGTCATACCGGTATCCGATTGGGGACCGCCAACGACAAATTTACCGGTTTCATTCACATAGTATTTAGTGTTCTTATCCCTTAATTTGGCTGGCACGACTTCCTTGATAACCTTATCGATTATCTCCTGTTTTGCCTTTTCGGTAATTCGTTTGCCAGTTTTATCCAATATTTCTTCGGTATGTTGAGCAGCGATTACAACACTTTCCACGCGCAATGGTTTTCCATTTTCATATTCTACGGTAACTTGGGATTTACCATCCGGTCCTAAATAAGGTAAAATCTTCTTTTTTCTTACCTCAGCCAGGCGGCGAGCCAATTTATGGGCTAATACGATGGGCATTGGCATCAGTTCTTCCGTTTCGTTTGTGGCATAACCAATCATTAAACCTTGGTCGCCGGCACCACCAATATTAACCCCTTGAGCAATATCAGGTGACTGGGTGCCAATTGTATTAAGAATGGCGCAGTTTTCAGCGCTTAATCCGTATTTCGTATCCGTATAGCCAATATCAGCGAGCAACCCACGAACCAATTTTTGTAAATCAACCCAAGCCTTGGTGGTGATTTCACCACCAACAATAACCAACCCGACCGTAACAAAAGTTTCGCAAGCAACTCTACCGTATCGGTCTTGTCTTAAGACCTCATCTAAAACCGCATCCGAGATTTGGTCGCAGATTTTATCCGGATGACCTTCGGTTACTGATTCTGAAGTAAAAAAGGTTTTTTTCATCGGAATCAGTTTAATAAAAAAAAGTGACTTGTCAATGAAAGAAATTTAGAAGACTGCCAAAAAGAAACATCTTAGGTATTCGGTCTCGGGCATACTGAGAAGGATGGGATGGTCAGGACCTTGGGTGGTTCGATTAATAATTTTAAAGTTGCGCTTGCAATCCGAAGCCGCTTCAATTAAAATGTTCAATAAATCTTGCCAGAATAAATAATGAGAACAACTTGAGGTGACCAGAATACCACCATTATTCAAAAGTTTCATCGCCAAAAGATTGATTTCCTTATAACCCTTCTGACCTTTTCTTTTCTCTTTCAACGATTTGATAAAGGGAGGTGGGTCAAGAATTATTAAATCATAACTTCTTTTTTCTTTTACATAATTGCGTAACAGGGAAAAGGCGTCGCCGACTTCAAATTTACAAATTTTTTCGACATGGTTCAATTGGGCATTTTCGTAAGCTAAATTGATTGCCAATTGTGAACCATCAATTCCGGTTACGGTTTTAGCTCCGCCTAATGCGGCGTTGATACTAAACCCGCCCGTATATGAGAATACATCTAACACATCTTTGCCTTGACTTAGCGCTCGAACCTTGGCGCGGGTCAACCGGTGGTCGTAAAAATAGCCGGTCTTTTGACCAGTCTTGATATCAACCAAAAATTTTGCCTGATTTTCGGAAATGACGACACGGTCTTCAAGCTCGCCGTAGAGTAAACCTTCTTGGCGTGGTAAGTTTTCTAATTCCCTTAAACGAAAGTCGTTTTTCTCAAATATTGACTTAACCGGAAATAGTTCTTTAAGTGCTTGGCAAATCAATTCTTTTCTTAATTCAGCACCAAGGGTAAAAGTTTGGATGACATAATGATTGTTATATTTGTCAACCACGATGCCGGGCAGAAAATCGCTTTCACCGAAAACCAAGCGAAAATCTTCTTCGGTAGGTAGAACATTTTTGCGATATTGGTAAGCATTGTTAATTCTTTTTTTTACAAAATCTAAATCAAATTCTTCGTTTTGATGGGAATAGAGTCGAATTTGAATTAATGAATTTGGGTTATAAAGACCGCTGCCAACTAACTTACCCCGTTCATAAACTAAGACCGTGTCCCCAGCAACTGGATTACCTTCGGTCCTTCGGGTTTCATTGGAAAATATCCAACAGTGTGCTTGTCGGGATTTTTTACGAATGATGTGAACAACTTTTTCGGGCACTATTGAATGACCGCTTGTTTTATGTATACATTAAGATTTTCATCAAAAGTATACAGAAGGTCAAAGATGCCATCAGATAATTTTATTTGTTCCGAGTTGTTAAATAATCTTAGTTTTGGATTTTCTAACGCAATCAATTCGCCGAAGGTAGATAATTTAATATGGGTCTTGGGTGCAATTAAGAGTGGCGCTGGATTTCCTTCACCAAATGGACCGAGTTGGGCGAATTCTTCAGTCAATTCTGGCAAAGGTAAAATTGCATCAATTAGTATTGTTTCGGGCTGGATCTTGTCCTTAAAGTTATTGTGGGCATAATCCTTTGCCGCATTAATAAAGGCTTCCAGATTTACCTCAGGTATGGAAAAGCCACAGGCTTTCTTGTGTCCACCAAAATCAATAAAGTAATGACTATTGGCTTTAAGAAGGTCAATTAAATTTACCTGGTCAACACCGCGACATTCACCAATCCAATTCTCTTTACCTTTTCCAATTACAATCGCCGGCACTTGGTATTGTTCCCGTAATTTTGAGGCACAATGTCCCATAGTCCGTAATGGTAGTTTGTCGCTTTTGACAATAACTAATTCACCCGAAAAATCTAAGACATTTTTTGCAATATTTAAGGCTTGTCTTGTCTCTTCCCGCCACACATCGCGCTGGTCAGCAAGATTTTTTAGCCACTGCTTAATTTTCTCGTAATCTTGGCTTAAAAAGAAATGACAAGCGTCTTGTCCATTAGCCGAGGCGAAGAGCGGTAAAAGAACACTGATAAATTTTTCCACGGTTAAATCAACTGGATTTATTTGTTCTTCAGCAAGAAGAGCCTGAAGCACGGAGCGTTTGGCATTTTTGAGTTCTTGTAAACCATATTTAATTAAAATACGGTTTTCGTCTTGAAGGGGAACCCGATCGGCAATCGTGCCTAAAGCAGCCAAGCTCAAGAAATCGGGTTTAATTGAAAAAAACTCTTCAAGTTTAATATTCAAAAACCTTTCAAGTAATGCCATTGTGACTTTTAATACCACACCAACCGCGGCTAAGAACGGAAAGGGATATTTTGAATCTGGACGTTTGGGGTCAACATTGGCAATTGCTTTGGGCAGGCGGTCTAAGACTTCATGGTGTTCTAAGATGATAGTATCAATTCCTGATTGCGTTAAATCTTCTACTTCACTGAAATTCGTTATACCACAATCAACCGTGATAACCAGTTTAATAGGGTTAGGTAGCGCTTTTACTTTGGTTGAGTTTAAACCGTATTTTTCAGTATGTTTGGCTGGTATGTAATAATGGACATCGGCTTGTAAGTCACGCAATGTTTCATACAGGATTACAACTGAGGTGATGCCGTCTAAATCTTCATGCCCCCATATAAGAATCGGTTCTTTATTTTTAATAGCGGAGACGATTCGTTCAATAGCGGGTTGGATATCGGGTAAGTCAAAAGGAGAATATAAATCGGATAATTTTGGATTTAAAAATCGCTGGGCGGCTTTTAGGGTTTTAATGTTCCGAAGATAGAGGAGTCGTGCCAATGGTTCAGAAAAGCCAGTAGTTCTTATAAAATCAGTTAATGCCTTATGATTAATTTCCTTAATCTGCCACATCTCACTTTACTCCCAAAGAAAGGGAAAATTCATGAATCAAGCCTAAATCGGGGAAATTAATAAAAGCGTAGTCAAAAGAAAAAGATTTTTGAATATAGCCGACGCCAAAGGTCGGTTTTGTATCATTTAGTCCAAACCTAAATGCTAACGGCATAATTTTATATTCAAAGCCAGTTCGTAAGGTTAATTTTGTGTAGTGAGCGAAATCAAGGCAAACCAATAGACTTTTTACTGGTGTTATTGAGAACCCGAGTTCTTTAATAAACGATTGAGTAGTTTTTGAAAAATTTTTGAAGTCAGTACCAATACTAAATAGGGAGTGCGAAAACTTTAATCCAATATCACCCGCCCAACCGTTATTTGTAGTCTTGTATATCTTTTCGGAAAGAAACTTACCGGAGATCCCTAAGGATAGATTTTTGGTTATCGGTTTCGCCAGACTAATTATTGCAACATAACTATAAGGAGAAAAATCGCCAATTAGGATTTCATTTTCGTCATATTGTTCAATCCTGCCGTAAGATAAATAATAAAATCCGATGCCAACGGCAACAGTGTTTTTGAAACGATAATAACTTGCCAGTGCCGTAAAACGGGTGTCAAAGAGCCATTCGGTAAAATTAATACCAGTTTGGGATGAATTGATACCAGCCGGGTTATAAAAGATTGCGGCGGCATCATCGGAAAGACTCACATATGACCCGCCCAGTCCTGCTGGACGGGCAAAGACCGGGATTCTTAAGAATGCTGGTTCTGGAGATTGATTGAATATAAATAATAAAAGAATGGATATCATCGTTCAATCGCAATTTTACCTTTGAATATTTCGCCCGAGTCGAATTTGATGCCGATTAGATATATACCGTTTGGTAGATTCTTACCAGTTTGGTCAATGCCGCGCCACTCCAGGCTAAATTGAGAAGAAATTATCATTGGATGGGCATAAGTTGATGTGTCATAGACCTTTTCACCGCTAATGTTGTAAATTGTAAGAGTTGGCCAAGGTTTAGGTTCTGATAGTGAGATAATAATTTTAGAACTGGTTTTTAAAGGATTGGGCGAAATAACGAGTTGGTCTCTCCTTGGCGCTTTTTCAACCCAAATCGGTGCTGACCAGAATTGGTCGCCGTCAAGTTGAATTCCCTTAACGAAATAATAGGCATTACTGGTTGAATCGGTTTTATACCAGACAATTGAATCGCGATTTTGAGTGTTAACCGAGTCATAGATTAACCCATTTTTGTAAAGATAAATTTTAGCAAAACCGGTTTCGGCAACTACTTCCAAACGGATTAAAATCGTCAGATTATATGTTGGATAAATTTCTCCCATAATCCTATTATCAATGGAAAAATCTTTTAGACGGATTCGGTCTGATTTAGGTTTAACTTCCATAGCATAAGTTCGGCGATTTAGTATCGCCGCAATGATGGCTTCTTTAGTCAATGATTCAGCTAAAATTCCGGTTAGGGGGATTTTGCCAGCCGAGGTTGTCGCATCACCCCACTTTTTACGATGATTATCCTGGTTGGCTACAGGTGAAAGATGCCAGCCATTCTCTAAGGCTAAAAAATACATCTGCTCATTCAAAATTGTGTAATTCCCGCTACCATTGACAACTTCAATTGTCGAACAATATTTGTCGCCGGTATAATCATAACTGAGATAATTGAAATCGCCTTCGCGCGGATGATTGAATTGAGTGACTAATTTATTCTGGTTTAGCCAGCGGTAGGTTGCATTTAAATCCGAAGCGGGAACAGGACAGAGGTTTGGGGCTTCAAAAATTGTAATATGGCCAAATTGATTTAAACTGCCAAACTCTTGACCGGTTAATGCGATGAATCGACCGTCTTCGGTGTAACGATTTGCGATGCTTTTAATGTATTGATAGGAATTTTCCGTGAGGTAGTGAGTGTGGTCGGTTATTGCCAAGACATCAATTTGTGCGGAATCGCGGGCATAAAGATATGCCGCTTCAGGTAAGCCTTGACCATCAGAAAACTCGGTGTGGGAATGGAGATTGGCAAAATAGATATTATGGGAAATTTGGAGAAAAAGGTAAAAAATTATAATCATTGAGTTATAGAGACAATTCTCCCTTCTACTTCGGCGTCGACGGGCGAATGTTTTTTAATATATTCAACGATTATATCGCGTAATGGTAAATAACTATCTTCAATATTTTCGCCTTTTTGAAAAACTCCGTATTCACCAAAGCCAGCCGCTAAATAAGAATTGGTTACAATCCGATAATTTAAAAGCGTATCTAAAGGATTACCACCAACTGTTACTGATATTACCCGATGGTTAATCGGTTTGGTTTTATCATAGGTCATCTTTAGTCCGGAGACTTGAAATATGGCGTGGTGACCATTGACCGAGACTTCTAACATTTCTAAGATTTGCTTGCCGGTTAGGGTCATTGTTACTGCGGTATTGCCAAAAATATCCACTTTGTAGATGTCACGATAGGTCACTTCACCGGCTGGGATATTGGCTCTAATGCCACCGGAGTTGTGCACGGCTATGTCGGCGTTAAAATATTCCCGCATCGCATCGGTAATTAAATTGCCTAATGGACATTCGGCACTGCCTGACCTGGTTAATTCTTTTCGGCTATAGCCAATAACCTGGTCAAAATCTTTTTCGGCAACTGCCTGCCACTTTTTTAATTCGGAAGCAAATTCTTTATTCATTACAATTGCTTCGGCTTGTAAATCAAATAATACCCCTTTGTAACCAGCGATTTTTTTGGTTCGCATATCAATGGTTAAATCTAATAATCCAATGCTGGTAAGTTTGGAATAAGCTTGTTGAATTATAGTATGGTAGCGTGGAGTTTCGTAAGGGGGACGGACGCCGGTATGACTATGGGCACCGATAATGACATCAATACCAGGGATTGAATCGGCTAACCTTTGGTCATGGCTATAGCCAATATGGGTTAAACCAATAATTATGTCTACACCCCTTGTCCTCATTTCTGAGATTACCGCGCGGACGGCGTCATAATGCTTAACGACACTAAAACCCTTTAAAATATCGGCGGAAACCATACCGGTTAGATAATGCGTGATTAAGCCAAATATGCCAATTTTTAATCCGCCTCGCTCAAAAATTACATAAGGCTTAAGAAAATCCGGTGTTTTTTTGCTGTCTTCAAGAACAAGATTGGAACAGAGCCAGGGCATATTAGATTTGGTAATTATATCTTTTAACACGCTTATTCCAAAATCAAAATCGTGATTACCGACGGAAATTGCATCATATTTCATATAATTGAAATAATCAACAACTGCTTGACCTTTTGTAAAATCACCGATTGGGGTTCCTTTAAAGATGTCACCGCCATCTAATAATAAATAGGGATAACCATTTTTATTCGCTTGTTCTTTCAGTTCATTGATTAGTGTCACTGCCGAGGCGGCGTTGCCTAAGGGAGGTGGAAAATCTTGATTGAGCCAAAATGCCTCGGATGGCAGTAAAGCACCATGGATATCATTGGTATGAATAATATAAAGGTGCTGGTATTGGGCAAATAGGGGGAAGGTAAGGACAAGGGAGAAGAATAGTCTAAATGCTAATCGGTAGATATTGGACGATAAAGCTCTATTCAAATTAGTGCGGATGGAATTGGACATCCTAAAAACTTCTTGATACCGATATGACTATATTGCCGAAGGTCTCGTAGACTTTTTCTTCATCAATTGGCCAATAGAAATTTTCCTCGGTTAGAGTGCATCGCTGGATATTGGCGCCGATATCAAATTTTAAAGATTCTACCGAAAACCCCAAGCCAAAAGAGATTAAGACTGTGGGTGGAGTTAATTTAATTAGCGATGGAATAACACCAAAGCCATAGCGTAACTTGACATCATTGAGCATTGTATGCTCAATGCCGGCGCGGATATTTAGACTATTTTGCCCGGAACTTGGGTGATCGCGGTCTTGCCAATAGATATAACGGAACTCAGTCAAAGCGATAGTTGGAATTTCGCCAGGGAAATTATAAGTGGCACCAAGACCAAATGAACTCGTCCATAAATAATAAAAGGTAGGAGGGTTGACCTGTTCAGCAGTAGGTTTCCAATGCATCTTCCACCGATTTTGGAAATCAAATCCAATCTTTAATCTTTCGCCTAAACCGGTGACCGCACCAAAATTGAAATTTAACGCTTTTATTTGGAATGAATCAGACTCTTGGGTGGATTGGTGGTTGCCCCAAGAATAGCAAAGTCCGGCACCGATATTTATATCCGCCAAGGACGGATTATTAAGATTGACCCCAGTGGCAAAATTGATACCTTGAGTTTGTCCAGTCGCCTTGAGTTCGTAATCACCAATTTTTTGATAATAATCGTCGCGCAGTTCTTTGTGAAAATAGTAATTATAATCAATAACCGAGGTATAGCCCAGACCGAGCCCAATCCTTGTGCCACCAAAAGCCGGCAATGGGTAAGCAATAGCCAAGGGCGAAACCTTGGTATGAGTGAACATATTGTCAGCAACCGAAATTTCACCAATAGTATTCTCAAACTGGTCAAATAGTTCTTTGGTTCTTTTTTCCGAAGTCCAGTTCAAAGCCGCAGAAAAATCAAAAGAAGGGTTTTTAATCAATCCTAAGAGCGCTGGATTAATAAACATCCCAGAAGGCGAAGGGATGATAGTTGAAATTCCAGCCAGTCCTAATGAGCGGGCATTGGTAAAATCTCTGGTCCTGCCATAATACCAGTCAGTGGGGATATTAGCAAATACGCTATAAGCAATAACCAGTTGCAAAACCCAAAAACCAAGATTGTTAAATCTTTTTTTCATATCACTTCTTTCTACCATAAAAAGTCAATTTGTACTCCAAGGTTATACTGATTGGTTTGAGCAATAAAGTCAGAAGGTAATATTTCACCATTCCGAAAGTGAATTTGGTTATCCTGTGCCAGAAGTTCGGTATGGGGATACTCGGTCAATTTTTGGCGGAACTTGAGTCTTAATAAAATATAATCCGAAATTCGGTCAGATAGCGACAGATACCATTTCATACCTCGTCCATCCAAAAAATCAATACCAACATCTTCAAAAATCCACTGGCTCATCCCATTGGTCTTCCAAACCGCAATGCCGAGCTCAGAACCAAAATCATCGGAGAAATTATGCTCCCAGGCAATGGAAAGGAAATCACCCGAGATTGAGGTATTGCTATTGTATTCCATGGTTGGAGTTAACTTGACTAACCCCTTTCTTACTTCGGTGGTTAGAAAGTCATAATTTTCAAGGCTCGCCATAACTTTTATGCTTGATTCATAAGTCTTGGCAAGGGTTGGTAGTTCAGGCTTCGGGCTATATTTGTTTTGAATCTTCTGTCGGAAACGGATGCGTAAAGGGAAGACTGGACGATATTCAATTTCACCTTGAAACCGATAATTATTCAGGCCCCAGGCTATATTACGCCAGACATCAAGATAGACCCGAGTGAAAGTTATCTGGCGCGAAATCTGATAGCGCATCTCAGTAAAAATTCCTTGTTCGGCTTTTGGGATGGGAAAGTCTTGAAGGGCAGAAAAAGTCGGGTCAATCAACCGATAACCCCTTGCCAAGAGGGTGTTGGCAAAACGAGTCTCTTCAGCAAAACCACGATGGTAAGGATTGTCATAATTCAAGTCGTAGTGCCGGAATAATGTTATTACATAGAGATAATTATACTGGGCGCGGGTCTTAATTAAATATGCCTTGCCACCATTTTTCTGTTTAGCCAACTCTCCTTCTAATGATACATTATTGATTGCGGTCCTAAAATCAAATCCACCAAAGACCCTTTGTTTGCCTGAACTGAGGCAAATATAATTCGGGTCATTAAGATAATCATTGTCATTTGGCAACTCAAGATAGTTTGCCTTGGGCGAGAATTCTTTGTCATAGTTACAGACCAAACCGTTGATTGCGATATAAGTCCCATAGGGTAGAAAACCCAACTTTGATAAATCAAATTTCGTGGTCCCACCATAATTTTCTTCGGCAAAGTTCTTATAGTTGGTGGGCAGTCTTGGTTCGGTGATGATATAGTAATTGATGGTTCGGTCAGGATTTAAGATACCATCCCGATAGTTCCGAGAATAGAAAAGGATTGAGTTTAAACGATTATCCAATTGCAGTTGAGCGGCAATACCACGGAAGGTAAAGAAATCGTTGGCGGTTAGGTCATTGAAGACCCCTTGGGTTCGGGTATGGGTTCGAGCCACCCATTCATTGGAGTTGTCCAATAGGAGACCTTGACCAAGCGCAATCCGAAAGTCACCAAAAAATACCTTCTTGAAGGGATTGACATCGTATAGGCTAAAAAAACCTTTTACTTCATTGATTGGTTTGGTTTGACTAAAATCCTTGTTGGTCCAAATACCAAATCTGGTATTATTGCCAACTCGACACCGTAAGCGGTTGGATAAATTAGTTTTATTTTTCAAGGTAAGGAAATAATCATACTCACAAGAAAGCCGGCTCCGGAACGCTTCTAAATCGGAATCGGTAAGACCGACTTTTAAAAAATCGGCTTTATTATTCAATTCCTCTTTTGCCTGAGTCAAGGAAGCAAGATTGTCTTCGATACTTAAATCCTCGCCCCAGTCATAATTGATTCGGTAATTGCCTGAGAATTTTACCTCAGGTTGGTCGGCAAAGGTAATAAAACCGCGCATATTCCGATAGCCATAATCCGAAAGTCCAACCACATCGTTACGCAATTCTCTTAGACTCTTAATCTCTTTCCTGATTCTTAAATGCTCCATCACCGCAATCGCATCAATCAAACTGACATTTTCCAATTGGACTAAATCATCAACCGATGCCTTATTGATATTGATTGGTGAGATGGCTAAATCTTGCCACTCTTCAACTGCAGCATAGGTTGGCCTTTCTTCTTCGGTTAATGACTTTTGGATGGTATGAACATAACGCGAACCTTCCCTTTTGTATCTTGGTTTTGAGATATAGATTAAGGGTTTGATTAGTTCAAAATCTTCTGGGCTTAATTCTTTAATCTTCCGTAAGTCGTAGATACTATTGAATCGGCCATAAGTCAAAAGATATTCATAAATTTTATCGGCAACGGTTGAATCAATTGGTAGGTTGCGAATATCCGATAGGTTGGCATTATTGATATCAAGTTGTCGCTCAATTGAGAATGGTGTCTCCTGCATTAGTCCAATGTTAGTGAGGAGAAGGATAATAATTAATTGGGATGGGCTAAATTTTACGGACAACATTCCTAAAATAGGATATTAATTCCAATATTATGAGTAAGTGGTAGTTCGGAATGGGTGAAAAGGGCGTAATCAATATTGATTGTCTTTAAACTTATTCCGCAACCAAAGGCAAATCTTACCGGTTCGGTTGATATACCAGTCCGCAGGGTCAATCCCAAAAGCGATGTCTTCGGGATTATCTCAAGTTCCTGACCAGCCATAACTCGGAATTCCTTACCCAACTCTTTTGAGATGTCTAAACAGGAGTTGATACCTTGAGTTGGTGAATAGGCAATACCAAAATTCAATAACCGAGGTAGATAACTTTTATAGTCTTTACCCATTGTTGGCATATTTAAGTTATGAGCAAAAAAGCCTAACCGCCATCGCTTATATATCTTGGTTAAGAAACCAAGGTCAATACCAAAGGCATAACCCTGACCAAAGTTTTCAATTGCGACATTATAACCAGATAGGTTGTAACCAAATGCTAAATCTTGTGCCAAATTGAACCCTTGGGCAAAAGTTAAAGACCTTTGGGAAAATATTGAGATGCCGGATTCGTAGATTGAAATACCGATTGTCCCCAATTTTTGGCTTGGATAGGCGAGGTTAAAAGCAATACTGTGGAGGTTGCTATTAACCCCACCAAAAAGGGATTTATAAAAGGCATAGGCTTGAGGTTTTTCCATTCCAGCCAGACCAGCCGGGTTAAAATGAATCGCTAATGCATCCGAAGCGATCGCGGTAAAGGCGCCGGCTATACCTTCGGCTCGGGTGCCCGAATCTAAGTCTTCAAAGATGGCATAAACGGGCAAAAAGCAAGCGAAAATCCCCAAGAGACTAATGGCAGTTTTTTTGACTCGTCGCACCGAGGTCTATTTTAATTTTTTGGGCGGTAAAGTCAACAAAAGAATTTCAGTGGTTAAAGCCGAATGATTTTATGGGTATAAATCCTTCCACCGATTGAGAATTGAGCAAAATAGATTCCGGGCTTGAGTAGAATATTGGTGTTGTCGCTTCCATCCCATAAAAAATAATTGCGAAGGAAAGAGATCGATTTTACTAATTTGCCAGTTAGGTCATAAATTTTCAGTTCTGACCCAGGGTTTGAAACATAAATCATTGTTTTGTTCTTGAACGGATTGGGTTGAATTATTAAATAGTCGCTTTTGGATAATCGGTCTTCTTCTAAGCCAGTAGTTATTGAATCCAAAGTCACATCGTCAACATAAATGGTTGCCTGGGGTAAGGCAGCAACGGTTACCACTACAAATACGGCACTATCCGGCGCAGTAACACTTCTTGTGTAATTGCGATAATTCGTTGAAAACGAGATTGGTAATATAGTTGGTATCCCAACCGGATTGCCCAAAATGGTGAGCCAGTTAATCACAAATGACCCACCCACATAAGAAACGCACTTACACCAACCACGGAAGTCATATTGGTTATTGGCTCTTACGATGGAAGTGGTTGTTGCAAAGGCGATCGAATCACCACCAACCAATTTGAGGGCAAAGTTACCACTATGGGCATCAGTTGTCTTTGTTGCTGAACCGGGAAAGTTTATTTCGGAAGTAAACCAACCCAAAGGCAGATTTACCCCTAATGTATCAAGCCAGATTTCAAAACTCGGGTTTAAAAGTATATTCTGCCCGCTTGCTAAAGAAAGGCAAAGGATTACAATAAATAGGCTGGATTTCATATACCATCCTAAAACGATAGGAATGCGCCATCCTTTATTGAAGCCCAAGCCATATAATCAGTAGTCTTGCCCAAGCCGATATTGCCTTTGATATCAATTCCGATTATCCCGCAAAGACAATTGGCTTTCTTTGCCTCTTTCAAGGCAATGTCAATTGCGGTCTGGGCATCATTAGTTTTCATCCAATCAACCGCAATTTTTGAGAGCAATAATTTCATTATCCCTTCGCCGTGACCAGTAGCGGTTGCGGCACCGAAGATGGTGGCATAAATCCCAGCCCCTAAGATTGCGCTATCGCCAACCCGTCCGGGTAGTTTTCCCCTAATCCCGCCACTGGAATTTGCTACTGCTAATGTTTGATACTTATCCAATGCCACAGCGCCAACTGTGCCAAATTCTAAGTATTTTTTCAGTTTAGGGAAATAGGAAGACTCGCCTTTTTGTTTAAGTTCAAGCAGTTTCTTTTGCGCCCGTTCGGTAATTGGATTATATTCTTCAAAACCAAAATGGCGGGCAAATTTTACTGCACCTTCGCCAACTAACAAAAAATGGTCGGTCTCTTCCATCACTTTGCGTGCGACCAGGATTGGATTTTTTACCTTCTTTATTGCCCCCACTGCCCCAAAATGACCATCCATTGTCATCAACGAGGCGTCCATTTCCACCTCACCATTGATGGTGAGGGCAGAACCAGTGCCAGCATTGAATATTGGGTCATCCTCCATTACTCTAACCGCTTCAACCACTGCATCAATTGCCTTGCCACCTTTAGCCAAGACAAAGTAGCCCGCCTCGGCTCCTTTTCTTACGCCTTTTCGGGCAAGTTCTTGTTCTTCTTTGGTTAATGCCTTGGCGCTACCAGCGCCGCCGTTGACAATTATTGCTAACATATTAAACTCATTTCTGACATTTTGGACAATACCTTGAGGTTCGGTTAGAAATTTTTGTCTTTGAGATTATCGCATTACAGAATCGGCATTTTTCACCTTCTCGGTCAAAGACATAGGTTCGCATCTGATAATTACCTTCACTGCCATCGGGTCTAAGATAATCCGAAACCGAAGTTCCCTTATATTTAATACCAGCCCGAATTACCATTCTCAATGCCTTAGCCAATCGCTTAATCTCTTCGTTGTCCAAAGTATTGGCGCGACGAGTCGGCATAATTCCCGCTAAAAATAATGCCTCGTCCGAATAGATATTACCAACCCCGGCGGTTATTGACTGGTCAAGCAAAAGCGATTTAATTGTTGCCTTTCTGCCTTTAAGTTTTGATTTTAAATATTGGTAAGAGAATTTAGGGTGGATTGGTTCTAAGCCAAGATTCTTAAGACCCTTAAGGACACAAGGATAATTACCATTTTTTATCAGATATACTCGACCCAAGACCCTTGGTTCAACAAATGCCAATCTTATTCCCTTGGAGAGAAAGAAACTGACCCGTTCAAAACGCAAGGGCTTGCTACCATTTTCTAAACGAAGTTGACCGCTCAACCGCAGATGGACAATCAAGGAATGGTTATTATTCAATCGGAAGATTAGATATTTGCCTTGACGCTCTAAACCAATAATCTTTTGATTGGTTAATTCTTGGACAAAAGTTTTCGCATCCGGATAACCGATGGTATCTGGGCGATGAACCTTAATCCGATTAATCCGTCGATTAATCACAAAAGGCATTAGTTCGGTTCGGATTGTTTCTACCTCGGGTAACTCGGGCATATAAAAGATTTTAACAATGGAATTAGGCGTGTCAATACATAAAAGACAAACAAAATAATTATGCACCTTCTTTTACTCATTCGACGCTTCGCCTTTTCTAATCATTAAAGATATAAAATGGGATTAATTAGAACCGAGCGCTTGACAAATTCCTTAAAATTTTGGATAATGCACTGTGGATTTTTATAGGGCCCGATTCGGGCGAACAAGTGTAAGGGTTTGGTAAAAAACTTTGATGTTACTAACTAATATGAAAGAACCCGAAAAGAATTAGG
>Ga0123519_10007462_pt1 | contig 16931 bp, 14 predicted proteins | sample YelNatPaOPRAMG02_FD_87396 | JGI IMG/M metagenome (GOLD analysis project Ga0123519, IMG submission 87396) | Hot spring microbial communities from Yellowstone National Park - Yellowstone National Park OP-RAMG-02 (version 2) | ecosystem: Environmental > Aquatic > Thermal springs > Hot (42-90C) ... | reverse complement strand
GGATACCCCTTTTCTAAATCTTCTCCCCTTCTGGGAGAAGACTTATGGTTTTTTTGTTTATTCTCACTGAAAAACGTGAGAAGAAGCATCTGGAATTTATATCCTAAAGAAGAATCTTTGAAATTCCGATGCTTCAAATTATGTACTATGTACTAACCCCTATGTACTGCCTTAACACACCCAGCTTCCCCGAATGAATTTGTTTCGTGCTTCGTATTTCGGATTTAGATTTTTCCTTTTTGATATTTGATTTTTGATTTAATAACCCTTCCTAATCCCGAAACACTAAGATGCTTTTCTTATGATTTTGCAATTGTAAAAATAATAATTTCTTTTGCTCCATTTTTCTTAAGAAGATTTGCTCCTTCTGAAATTGTTGCGCCGGTAGTATAAACATCATCTAAAAGTAAGATTTTCTTCCCTTTTATTAAAGTATTATTTTTTATTGCAAAACTACCTTTTACATTTTCTTTTCTTTGTTCTCCATCAAGATTTGTTTGGGAAATAGTATTTCTAATTTTCACCAAAACTTTAATAAGTAGTTCTTTATTTAGCAATTTGCTTAAATACATTCCAATAAGAGTTGATTGATTAAATCCTCTCAAAAACTCTTTTTTCCAGTATAAAGGGATTGGAATTATTGCATCAAATTGGGGAAAATCATTTTCTTTAATAAAATCATAAATCCAGTTAGCAAATTTTCTTGCATAAGATTCTCTTTTTTTATATTTAAAATCACATATTGCTTTTTGAACAGGTCCTTCATATTTCGCAAGATGCCAGATAAATGAAGAAGGTAAATTATTCCAGAAAATTATCTTTGTCATGCAACTTTCACAAAATCCATATTTATTAATTTTGTTTATATTTTCACAACCAATACATCTTTGAGGGAAAAATATGTCCAGTACTTTATTAATAGACACTTTCATTTTCTTATTTTAAAATATTAACATGGGAAAATTAAAAAATTCTTATATTTTAAAAGAATTTGGCATAAATTTTATTTTTTCATTTTTAATTATTTCTTTCCTTTTCTCTATTGAAGGATTTTTTAGAATTGTAGAATTACTTTTAACAAAGGTTTTTTCTCCTTTTATAATAATAAAATTTTTCATCTTCTCTTTTTTATCAATTTTGTCTTATATAATACCAATTACGTTTTTATGTTCAACAACTTCACTTTTTACCCGTCTATCTGTTGATAGAGAAATTATAATTTTATCATCATCTGGAATAAATCCTATAATAATTCTAAAAAAACTAATTGTTTTCTCAATTATAAGTTCTTTAATTCTTATTTATTTTAACTTAACTTTAGTACCAATAGCAAAATATAAAAAAAGAAAGATAATTCAAGAAGTAAAATTTGAAAATTTAATCGCTCTTATAAAGGAAAAAAATTCTGTTGAAATTATCCCTGGAACTACAGTTTATGTTGAAAAAATAGAAAATAAAAAAATTTTAAAAAATATATTTATTTCAATATATAAAAATGGCCAACTTAATATTTTAAAAGCAAAAGAGGGTGAAATAAAGTATAATAAAGAATATGGTCTTATTTTTTCTTTAAAAGATGGATTTTTTTTTGAAATATCTGGAAACCAATATTTTCAGAAATTAAAATTTTATAGTTATGATTTTATACTTTCTCTACCTGCTGATTATAAATCACCAATAAAATTCAAACTTCCAGAAGCAACAATTTTTCAAATAAAAAAAATGAAAATCGGGGTTGAAGAAAAAATTGAAATTAATAAAAGATTTATATTTGCTTTCACTCCAATTATTTTCTTACTTTTTGGTTCTGGTATTGGAATGAAATTGAAGCAAAAAAATAAAAGTTTACATTTAGGAATTGGAGCATTTACAAGTTTAACATTTTTTGAAATTTTAATTTGTGGAGAAATTTTGTCCAGAAAAACAAATTGTGTAGAATTTATGTGGTTACCGATTTTCCTTTTTGGGATAATGGGTTGGATTTTATGGAAAAAATAAAAAACAAATATATATTTTTAGAATTTTTAAAAATTTTTATAATTTCAAGTATAGGTTTTCTTTTCCTTTTTTTTATAATTCAAATACTTGAGATATTGCCACAAATATTGAAATCAAATCAAAATATTAATTTAAAAACTTACTTTTTTCAATCTCCTAAAATTTTTGTACAGGTCTCTCCTATAATTACATTTTTCACTATTCTTTTTTTGTTATCTGAAATGTTAAAATATAATGAAATAAAAGTTCTTGAAATAACAGGAATTTCTCCTTTTAAAGTTTATCGTATTTTTTTAACAATTGGATTTATTATTACAGGTATTGTATTTTTGATTAATAATAATATTGTTCCTGTTTGTCTTAATAAAATATATTCTTTTAAAATTATTAATAAGATAAATTTTTCTTCACCTGATATTTTTATTTATAGTGATAAATTTATTTTCCCAAATTCATTTGAAAATTTTCAATCTTCTGTATCTTTATCTGATAAAAAACTTATGGTAATAAAAGGGAAAAATGCAAATTATTCAGATGGGAAATGGAAAATTTATAATGGTAAATACTGGATACTTTCTTCAAAAGGGTTTATAGAAAAAGAAAAATTGTTTTCATATATTTCTATAAAAATTCCTATTGAGCCCGATACTATCTGGAAATCAACACAACCTCCAGATTTTATGTCATTATCAGATTTAAAAAAACTTATAAATAAACTGAAACAATTAAATCTTTCACCAACTAATTTTAAAGTAGGTTTGCAGGAAAAGGTAGCATATCCTTTCCTAAATTTTTTTATTATCCTTGCCAGCATACCCTTTTTTCTATTAAAAGAAAAATTCAGTAGATTTTTTGTTATAAGTTTCTCATCTTTTTTTTCTTTTTTCTGTTATATTCTCTATTCTACTGGTATCTCTATGGCTAACCACAGAAAAGTTCCTATTTTAATAGGTGTATGGATGGTTCATATTTTTATACTTTTTATAACAGTTGTTTTCTTTTTTAAATTGCAAACTACAAAAAAGTCAGATATAATAAAACATCGTAAACTCTAAGTGAAATCGGTATAGTTGTTGAATGTTTAATGTTTAATGTTTTTTTAACATTACACATAACACATGAAACATTACACAAGAAATACGAACGGTGTTTAGTGAGTATTTACGTTGATAGTGAGTAGTTTGCTGTAAACTGTACACTGTGCACTGTAAACTGTAAATATGAACTGATGAGTGAGTATTTCCTATAATGCATTTATAAAACAAAATGAAAAAAGGAAATTTTATAATAGAAATTGGTTGTGAGGACCTTCCTGAATGGACAGGAGAATACCTGAATAAGAATTGGTTACCTATTTTTAAAAATAAATTAATAGAAAGTAGAATAGATTTTGAGGAAATCAAATTTTTCTGGACAGTAAGAAGAATTATTTTCTATGGGAAAAATGTTTCATCTGAACAGAAAGATTTAGAAATAGAAATTTCAGGTCCACCTGTTTCTATAGGAATTGATGAAAAAGGTAATTTTACTTCTGCAGCAATTAAATTTGCTTCTGCACATAATCTTTCAGTAAAAAACTTAAAAATAAAAGAAAAATCCGGGAAAAAAGTCATAGTTTTAACAAAAATAGAAAAAGGTACTTCTACATTAAAAATTATTGATAAAATTTTATTAGATTCTTTAAAAAAAGTAGAAATTCCAAGAGGTCTTAGATGGAATGAAGAAAATTTAAAATTTATAAGACCTATAAGGTGGATAATGGGAATATGGGAAAACAAATTGATTGAGATAAAATTGGGTAAAATTAAAAGTAAAAAAGAAACTTATGGACATAGGATTTTATCACCTAAAAAAATAAAAGTTTCAAATATAAAAGATTACTTCACTAAAATTTCTAATAATTTTGTAATTTTTGACCCGGAAGTAAGAAATGAATTTTTAAACAAATTAGTAAAAAAATTGCTCTCTGAAAATACATTTGTGAATGAAGAAGATATTTTCAAAATTTCCAATTATATAGAATACCCTATAGTAGAAAAAGGAGAAATTGCACAAAAATATTTATCTCTCCCAAAAGAAGTAATAGAAGTAGTGGTAAAAAGAATAAAATGTTTACCCATATATGAAAAAAAATCTAAAAATTTAACTTCAGATTTTATTATTGTTTTTGACGGTGTAAAAAATAAACAAATAAAGGAAAATTATGAAAAAGTATTAGAAGATAAATTTGAAGATGCTCTATTTTTTATCTCTCAAGATACAAAAATTCCTTTTGCTTCATATACTGAAAAACTAAAAGGAATTATTTATCATCCAAAATGGGGAAGTATTTATAATAGAATAGAAAGATTTAAAAAAATTGCATTATTCTTACAGAAAACAATAAACTTATCAGAAGAAATAAGCAAAAATTTACTTGATAGTATATCTTTATGTAAAAATGATTTAGCCACTTTAATGGTAGGAGAATTTCCAGAATTACAAGGAGTAATAGGAAGAATTTATGGAGAAAAAAATAACTACAATAAAATAATCACTTCTTCTATTGAACAGCATTACCTTCCACGTTTTTCCGGAGATAAGATTCCTGAAACTTTTGAAGGATGTTTACTTTCAATAATAGATAGGATAGAAAATTTATGTAGTTTTATTCTTGAAGGAGAAGAATTATCTGGTTCAGAGGACCCTTTTGGATTGAAAAAAACCGCATCAGGGATAATAGAAATTATATGGAATAGAGAAATTGAATTACCTGTAAGAAAACTTATAAATGAAACTATTTCTTTATTAAATCCTGACTCGTCAAATTATCAAATGGGCGAAAAAGTATTCCAGTTTTTACTTCAAAGAATAGAAAATCTTCTAATTGGAGAAAAAATACCAATCCAAATTATAAAATCTATAATAAGTATAGAAAAAGAAAGTATATTAACAATTAAAAAGAAAGTATATGCTCTAAAAAATTTTATAAATGAGGAAAAAAGCGAAGAAGTTTTTACCCCATTTACAAGAGTGGCAAATATTCTTAAACAAGCAAAGGAGAAAAATATCAAAATAGACCAATTTTCCCCTGATTTACTTAAAGAAGAAACAGAAAAAAATCTTTACCATTTTTATTTAGAAAAAGAAAGTGTTTTAAAAAATCTTTATAATGAAAAAAAATATACTGAATTCTTGATAAAACTTAAAGAATGGAAAGAACCAGTAGATAAATTTTTTGATGAGATTTTAGTAATGTGCCCTGAAGAAGATTTAAGAAAAAATAGATTGTCTCTTTTGCAAAAAATAAATGAACTTTTCCTTCTTTTTGCTGATTTCTCATATATATCTTTAGAGGAGATTAAATATGCTAAAAAAAATTGATTATGAAATATACTCTGTTTTAAAAAATGAAATAGATAAACAAAAACAAACTATAAATTTAATACCTTCTGAAAATTATGTAAGTAAAGCAGTCCTTGAAATTGTAGGTTCTGTATTCACAAATAAGTATGCAGAAGGATATCCTGAAAAAAGGTATTATGGTGGATGTGAATTTGTTGATTTGATAGAAAAAATTGCTATAAATCGTGCTTGCAAATTATTTAAAGCAGAGCATGCAAATGTACAACCTCATTCAGGAACTCAAGCAAATATGGCAGTGTATTTCTCAGTTATAAAACCAGGAGATAAAATTCTTGCGATGAGTTTATCCTCAGGAGGACATCTTACACATGGATACTCTGCAAACTTTTCAGGAAAAATCTATGAGGTTTCCTTTTATAATGTTAATAAAGAAACTGAAATGCTTGACTATAATGAAATAGAACAGATTGCACTAAAAGTAAAACCAAAAATAATAGTATGTGGAGCAAGTGCATATTCAAGAACTATTGATTTCTCAAAATTTTCATCCATTGCAAAAAAAATAAATGCTGTTGTTCTTGCTGATATTGCTCATATATCAGGACTTATAGTGGCAAATTTACATCCCTCCCCTATTCCTCACTGTGAATTCGTTACAACAACTACCCATAAAACATTAAGAGGACCAAGAGGTGGTTTAATATTATGCAAAAAAGATTTCAAAGATAAAATTGATAATACTATTTTCCCTGGTATTCAAGGAGGTCCCCTTGTTCATGTAATTGCAGGTAAAGCTGTATCTTTTAAAGAAGCAATGAGTAAAGAATTTATTAATTATCAAAGACAAATTATTAAAAATGCAAAGAAATTGTGTTTAGAACTGCAGAAAAGAAATTACAGAATTGTTAGTGGAGGAACTGACAATCATTTAATGCTTATAGATTTAAAAAATAAAAATATAACTGGTTTAAAAGCACAAGTTACTCTTGAAAAAGTTGGAATTATTGTAAATAAAAACAATATTCCTTTTGACCCACTTCCTCCTGTTATAACCAGTGGAATAAGAATAGGTACTCCTGCTGTAACAACGAGGGGAATGAAAGAAAAAGAAATGGAACTGATTGCCGAATGGATTGATATTGCATTAAGTAATAGTAATAATGAAAAAATTTTAAAAAACTTATCAAAAAAAGTAAAGGAATTTGCAAATGACTGGCCAATCTACCCTAAAAATTAAAAGACCAAGTTGGGATAAGTATTTTATGGAAATAGCAGAATTAGTAAGCACCAGGTCCACTTGTTTAAGAAGAAAAGTTGGTGCTGTAATTGTTAAAGATAAAAGAATTTTATCAACTGGATATAATGGTGCTCCTTCTAAACTTCCACATTGTGAAGAAATTGGGTGTATTAGAGAAAAATTAAAAATCCCATCTGGAGAAAAACATGAACTTTGCAGAGGCCTTCATGGTGAACAAAATGCAATTATTCAAGCAGCTTATTATGGTATCTCTATCAAAGATAGTATTATTTATGTTACCTGTCATCCATGTAGCGTATGTGCAAAAATGATTATAAATTCTGGTATAAAAGAAGTAATTATAAAAGAAAGTTATCCTGATAAAATGGCACAGCAACTTTTTAAAGAAAGCAAAATCAAAGTAAGAATATTGAAAAAATAGATGGAAATTTCTCCACTTACACTTAAAATTCTTCACAACAGAGGTATATCTACAAAAAAAGATATAGAGGAATTTCTTTACCCAAGCATTTCAAATCTATCTGACCCATTTTCTATACCAGAAGTTAAAAAAGCATGTGAAAGAATATATAAAGCAATATTAAAAAAAGAAAAAATTTTTATTTATGGTGATGGTGATGTTGATGGGATATGTTGTGTTTTTTTTCTAATTAAATTATTTGAAAAAACAAAAAGTAATTTCTCCTGGTATTTAACACATAGGTTAGAAGATTATGAAATTGAAGAAACTTTAATTGAAAAGATTAAAAAAGAAAATTTTTCTTTACTTATAACTGCAGATTATGGAATTTCATCAGTTAAAGCACTTAAAAAAGCACATAACTTAAGAATCCAAACTATAGTTTTAGACCATCATAGAAGTGATAAAAATATTCTGCCTGATTTCCACATTTATGTTAATCCATTCTTATATGATTTCCCTGCATCTTTAAAAAATTTAAGTGGTTGTGGAATTGTTTTTAAAATCATTGAAGGTATGGAAACTCTCTTACCTGGACTTAAAGAAAAAAAAATTACCAATTTTTTAGAAATGGTTGCTCTTTCTATTATAGGAGATAGCAGTTCTTTAATTGGAGAAAATAGGGTTTTTATAAAAGAAGGACTTAATAAATTAAATTCTACTGAAATTCCTGGATTAAAAAATCTTTTAGAAAAACTAAACATTTATCCCACCTATTATAATATTTTTTTAAAATTGAATCCTAAATTAAATTCTCCTGGAAGATTTGGTATGCCAGAAATTTCATTGAACCTTTTTTTAAATGAGGATGAAAAAGAAATAGCATGTATTATAAGAGAAATAGAAGAATTAGATAGAAAAAGAACTTCACTTGTAAAAAATAAAATACAAAAAATAGAAAACGAACTTGATAAAAATAAATGGTTTGTAATAAGTGATAATTTTCTACCAAGTTTATGTGGGATTATAGCATCTCGTTTCTCAGAAAAATATAAAGTTCCTACGCTTATATGTTCTAAAAATGGAGAAATAATTCAAGGTTCAGGAAGAAGTCCAAATGGATTTTCTTTATATGATGAACTGGCTCCATTAAAAAAACATTTTATCTCTTTTGGAGGTCATTCCAATGCTATTGGAGTTAAATTTCAATTGAAATTTTTAAATTTTATTAAAAATTTTTGGGAAGAAATTGTAAATAAATACAAGCATCAAAAATCAAATTTTCATTATTTTGATGAAAAACTTGATTTAGAATCCCTTACACCAGATATTGTTAAAGAAATCTCCCTTCTTGAACCATTTGGATGTGGAAACCCAAGTCCTCATTTTTTAGAAAAATCTGCACAAATACAAAAAATAATAAAAAAAGAAAACAAAAATATAAAATTCTGGATAAAAAAAAATAATAAACTTTTTGAATGTATAATGGAAAAAGGAGAAATGGCAGAAAAAATTTTACCAGGTAAAAAAATAAATTTTATTTACACTCCTCATATAAAAGAAATTTCTGGTTTTTATAGAATCTGGCTTGAAATAAAAGATATATTGTAAATACTTACTAAACTACGTTCGTATTTACAGTTTACAGTGAACAGTGTACAGTTTATAGGGGAGAGTACATAGTTGATAGTACATAGTCGGTAGTACATAGTACATAGTTTAAAGAGTAGTATATCAAAAATCAAAATGCAAAATGAAAAATTATAAATACGAAGCACGAAACTAAAGCAAAATTCAAATATCAAAAATTAAAATGCAAAATTACAATGCAAAATTCAAAAAGAGAAAACAAAGGACAAAGGGTGAAAGGCAAAAGGCGAAGGGAAATGTAGGTCGTGCGCAGTAAAAACAGCGAACGGCAAGCAGCGCTCAATATTTAAAACATGACACATGAAACATTACACAAAGTAGTTATTTTATGTTTTTAAAACATTTCACATCACACAGTTGGCACATATTTCACCAAATTGGGTTTTTTCACTTTTCCTGACTTTAAGCACTGAGTGCAAACATTTATTCTTTTTCTTACACCATTCTTTTCTATAAGAACCTTTTGAATATTTGGCTTCCATACTCTTTTTGTTTTTCTATGAGAATGACTTATTCTATTTCCAGTATGACTCGTTTTCCCACATATTTCACATATTTTTCCCATTCTCCCTCCTATTTATGTTTTTTTAAAGATTGTAAAACATTATTAGCATACATATTATTTGGGTCTATTTTCAAAACCCTTTCTAAATATTCCTTTGCCTTTTTATTATCATGGTAATAAGTCAAATAAATTGAAGCAATTCCACACAAGATATCTTTATCGTATGGATTAAACCACTCTGCTTTTTTGTAATAATTTAAAGATTCTTCAATTTTCCCTTCTTTTCTATAAACTGTCGCTAAATTTGAATCTGTCTTTGCAAAATGAGGAAAAAGATAATTATTTATATAAAGATAAATCTTTTTTGCTTCTTCTAACTTACCAATAGTTCCATAAACATAAGCAAGTTTATACCATACTTCATAATTATAAGGATTTATATAACATGCAACTGAATAATTCTTTATTGCTTCATTATAATAAATTTGTGCTTTTACATAATTTCCTTTTTCCTCCCATTCTCTTCCTTCTTCTTTTGCTACAATTCCTTTTTTTAAATATACACTTGATAAAATTCTATAATAAGAGAAAAAAACTATCATTATAAAAGAGACAATAGACACTACAGACCATAAAATTCTAGAAAACAACAAATTATAATTTTCTTTATTTTCAATGGAAGAAAGAAGTATCCCTAAAGAAAACCAAAAATATATAGCAGTTGATGGATTCCTTAAATTTGTAGAGAAAATATTATCAAAAAGAACTGCTATTATCCCGCAAGTAAATCCAATTGGAAGAGTTCCTTGATAAGTTTCTTCCACTTTTCTTTTTTTTATTCCATTTACAGTAGTAACTTTTTTATTTTTTATTGAGAGAAAAATCACTAAAAAAACTAATCCCAAAAATAAAAATAATCCAATAAGGCCTATCTCTGACCATAATTCAAGATACTCACAATGAGAATGATTTGTCACAGGAGTTGATTCTGGTTGTAAAAAATATTCTCTTATTCTAAATTTAGGATAATGAAAAATAAAATTACCTGGACCATATCCTAAAAAAAGATTACTTTTTATAAGGTTCCAGGTTCCTCTCCATATATAATATCTAATGTTTGTAAAAATCCATGTATGAATTTTATGAGAAAGTAAAAGTAAAAGAATAAACAGGAAAAAAAAGCCAGCCCATTTCTTTAAAAAATTCTCTTTAAAAGAAAAAAAGAAGAAAAAAGAAACTCCAACTAAAAAAGCAAAAATTGCTGCTCTTGATTTTGTTATCAAAATGGAAATAACTCCTATTGTGATGAATGAAATCAGGAAAAATTTTTCACCTTTCCAGAATTTTTTTTGATTCAACAAAGATATTCCAATTAAAAATGGCATAAGAAAATGTCCAGCAAAAAAATTCGGGTTTCCAAAAGTAGATGTTGGATATCTTGTCTTCCATAAATATTGAGAAACACCTATATAATTAGAAAATCCAAAATACTGAGAAATTGCCATTATTCCTGCAATAAAAGATGAAATTAGCCAGAAATATATCCAGTCCTTTTCTAATTTAAGATTTGCTCCAATTATAAAAACAAGAAAATAAAGTAATACATTTTCTAAATATGCAAAAGCATCATATTTAAATTGAGAAAGAAGAGCAGAAATTAAAAGCCAGAAGAAAAATCCCAAAAAAATAATTAATGTAGTTTTATGAAAAGAAAAATTCTTTTTTGCAAATAAAAATACTATTCCTGACATAAGGCAGAAAAAATAACCAATAACATTTTTTACCAAAGTATAATCATATGCAGGTTTAAAAACACCGAGAATCCCAATGAAAAAGAAAACAAATAAAAAAATCCTCGTATAATTTTTAAATAGTTTCTCATCCATGGAAATTAATTTATAATTTTATAGGTTAATTGTCAATTCGTATTTACAGTTTACAGTGAACAGTGTACAGTTTACAGTGAACAACAAACTATCCACTTCCTTAACATAACCAGTATTCAGTGAGGATAAAGTATTTATTAGAAAATTAACACTTAATTCTAATCTTTTCTATTGCTTCTTCTTCATTTGAAAAGTTTATAAAAATACCTTTTTCTTTTTTAAACCATATAATTTGTTTTCTTGCATATTCCTTTGTTTTATTTATAATTATCTTTTTTGTTTCCTCAAAATCGTATTTCCTATTAAGAAACTCAATTATCTCTTTATAGCCAATCGGTGCTTTAATTTTTAAATCTTCTTCAAAACCTTCTTCTCTTAACCTTTTTACTTCATCAATCCATCCATTTTCAAACATTTTATTTATTCTTTTCTCAATTCTATCATAAATTTGTTTTCTATCTCGGAATAAAATAAAATAAAAAATATCTCCAAAGTTTTTTAATGTAAATTCTGGTTTTTGGCTCTGCCAGAAACTCATATTTTTACCTGTAATTTCATATATTTCAATTACTCTTTTAATCCTGTATCTATCGTTTGGATGTATCTTTTTTGAAATAATAGGGTCAATTTCTTTTAATCTTTCATAAAGTTTTTCTGTTTTTTCATTTTCAAGTTTTTTTCTTATCTCTTTTTGTTTTTCTTTTAATTCAAAAGGTAATGGAAATAGCCCTTTAATTAAAACCCTTATATAAAATCCACTTCCACCAACAATTATAGGAATCTTATTTTTTGAGATTATTTCATTAACTTTTTTATAGACAATGTTTTTATATTCATAAACATCAAATTGGTCTTTTAAGGAAAGAAAATCAATAAAATAATGAGGTATTTCACTTCTCATCCATAAAGGTGGCTTATCAGTTCCTATATTTATTTCTTTATAAAATTGTCTGCTATCACAGGATATAATTTCCCCATTTATTTCTTTTGCTATTTTAAATGATATTTCTGTTTTAGATGAAGCAGTTGGTCCTCCTATTATAAGAATTTTTTTAAGATTTGCCATACTAAGATTAGAATAAACTGCCTCTTTTTCCTGTCTTCTTTTCCATTTCTATCAGTTGCTTCCCATATTCAAAACCAGTTATTACAATTGGGTCATCACTTCTCAATGTTCTACTTTTGGTATGGTCAGGATTGTAAAAATCTCTCTTTTCAATTGAGTTTAAAAATCTTTTTTTAAAATCATCAAAACTTTCTCCATAGATGTGGTAAGAATCTGAAATATCAACATACTGACCTACTTTAACTTTCTTCCCAAATTTTTCTGAAACTTTTTCAGCAATATATTTCTGCAATTCTGTAATACCAAAAAGATTCATAAAAGCAGCTCTATATGCATCTCTGGAACGCCAATGAGTATTCATAAAAAGGTAAAAGTCCTTTTTAATTTTGATTAATCTAACCCAAATTCTTTGTAAACATGGAGGGTCATATGTCATCGGGTCATAAAAAGGAATCCATGTAATTGCTTGTGCTCTTCTTGAATATGGGACTGTAGAAATTTTATTAATTAAATATTCTATCTGGTTAATTTTTATAGATGAATTTTCAGGTAAATGATAGTTAAAAAGTCTATCATGATATGTATAAGTCCATTTTCCTTCTTTAGGATTTATCCAATTATCATGAATTCCATAAACAACTTCCTGTCTATATTTTTCAAGGTCCTCAATACCACCTGGAAATCCTAAATGAATTCTTGGTTCAGAAAATGGTTTTTTTACCACCATAATCATTGTTACATCTTTACTTGGAGGGTCTTCGGGTTTATCATATTCTGTTTTTATATCTATTCCATTTTTCCAAAGAGATATCAAACTTTTTTCCCACACTTCTGCAATTGAATTTCCTTCAACTTTAATAACATGTTTTTTCATTTTTTCCTCCTCAACGGCATTTTCTCCCATTTATAAGTATTTAGAATTTCTGCCTTTGTAAGCCATCCTCTTCTTGCAATTCCAATTCCAAACTTTATATATTTTAACATACCCGTATTATGTGCATCTGTGCCAAGAGAAAACTTTACATTTTTTGTTTTTGCTTTTAGAATATTTATATCATTCAAATCTAATCTATCAGGATAACAGTTTATTTCCAAGACCACATTAAATTTTGATGCAAAATCAATTATTTCATCAATATTAACTTCATATCCTTCTCTTCCACTTAAAAGACGACCTGTTGGATGTGCAATTATATCAACATATGGATTTTCTATTGCTTTTTTTATTCTTTCAGTTACATTCTTTTTAAATCCTTGATGGATTGCTCCAATAACAAAATCAAGTTCTTCAAGAACTTTATCTGAATAATCAAGAGACCCATCTGCTAAAATATCAACTTCCATACCTTTTAAAATTTTTATTCCCTTTATCTTTTCATTTATTTTGTCAATTTCTTCGTTTCTTCTTTTAAGTGTATCTTCATCCAAACCTCCTGCAATTTTTGATGTTTTAGAATGGTCAGTTATTCCAATATACTCATAACCTAATTTTTTCCCTATAATTGCTATTTCTTCAATTGTTTCAACTCCATCAGAATATTTTGAATGGACATGTAAATCACCTTTTATATCCTTTTCTTCAATAAGAATTGGTAATTTATTATTAATTACTGCTTCAATTTCTCCTCTATCTTCTCTTAATTCAGGAGGTATCCAGGTAAGACCCAATACTTTATAAACTTCTTCTTCTGTTTTTCCTGCAATCTTTTTTTCTTCTTTAAAAACTCCATATTCACTTATTTTCAAACCTTTATCTTTTGCTAATCCTCTCAATTTTATATTATGAGGTTTTGAACCAGTGAAATATTGAAGTGCTGAACCAAAAGAAGAAGATTCAACAACCCTTAAATCAACCTGGAGATTATTCGTTTTTACAATAATAGATGCTTTTGTATCTCCTTTAGCAAGAACTTCTTTTACAATAGGAAGAGTTATAAATTTTTCAATAATTTCTATATTGTTTTTACCTGTTGCAAGAATATCTATATCTCCAATTGTTTCTTTCATTCTTCTTAAAGAACCTGCTGGCTCTATTTTATCCACATATTTCTTTAATTGATTTATTATCTCTTCAACTATTGGAAATGCTATTCCTATTGGTATTCTTTCTTTCCCCTGTTTATAAAGTTCAATCCCTTTCTTAATGTTTTCAACCTTTTTTTCTCCCATACCAAATAGTTTAGCCAATTCACCATTCTTTATAACTTTTTCAAGGTCATTTAAATTTTTAACACCAAGTTTTGTATATGCAAGATTTAATGTTTTTGGACCAAGATTCGGTATTTCAAGAAGATGTAGTAAACCCTCTGGAATATCTTTTATTACTTCTTCATATTTTTGCATTTTTCCAGTTTTCAAATACTCTTCAATTTTCTCTGCCATTCCTTTTCCAATTCCAGGGATTTTCTGAATTTCTCCCTTTTCCCAAACATCCTCAATATCCTGCGGGTATTCTCTTAAAATTCTTGATGCCTTTCTATATGCAGATATACGAAAAGAATTATCTCCTTTCAATTCAAGAGCATCAGCAATCCTATCAAAAATATCAGCAATTTCTTGATTTTTACTCATTTTTTACCAACCGGACATAAATAAAAAACATCTTCTTTTATTCCAAGTACTTCTTTTACTTTCTCATCTTCAAAAGCACCAATCATTACTGTACCAAGTCCAAGAGATTCTGCTTGTAGATGTATATTCTGACCGCAATGACCTACTTCCATAAAAACATATCTTTTCCCTCTCTCTCCATACCTTCCTGTAGTTCTTTCCAAAATTCCTGTTATAACAATTGTAATTGGAGCATCTATTATCATACTTTGATTTAGAGCAGATTCTGAAACTTTTCTTCGTAAATCTCCAGATTTAACTAATCTTAAAGCATGCTCTTCTATATTATAATAGTAAAGTCCAGCAGGAATTTCTTCTACATCTCCAATAATTATATAAATTTCAAGAGGGTATGTTGCACCAGCAGAAGGAGAAGTTCTTCCACCCCAAGAAGAAGTTTTTCCATCACAACTCCATAGAAGTTGTGCGACTTCTTTTAAATTCAATGGATGTTTCTTATATTTTCTGATAGACCTTCTATTTTTTAAGGTTTCTTCCACAGAAATTTTTCCTTTAAAATTAGGTTGTGGAAGTTTAATTTCTTGCATATTTTCTCCCTCCTTTCCATTTATTTTTATACTTATTAAAAAAATAAAAAATAAAAAAATTAATTTTTTCATCAGTAATGGTAAAAAACAAAAAATATTAAAGATAATATGAATAATACCCAAAGGCCTATAGAAACTTCTTTTCCTCTTCCTGAAAATATTTTAAGTAAAGGATAGATTACAAAACCAGCAATAAGTCCAACTGCAATATTATAAGTAAAACTCATCAAACTTATAACTACAAAAGAAGGGATAAATTCTGTATAATCTTTAAAATCAATTTTTGTCATTGGTTCAACCATTAGGAAACCAACTACAATTAAAGCAGGACCATATGCAGAAGGAGGTACTGCTGTCAAAAATGGTGAAAAAAACAAACAAAGGAAAAATAATATTGAAACTACAAATGCAGTTAAACCTGTTTTCCCTCCTTCTTGAATACCTGCTACTGATTCAATATATGTGCCAGCAGTTGTTGTTCCTAAAATTGCACTGAAAATACTTGCAGAAGAATCCGCGAGCATTGGTTTTTCTATTTCAGGAAGATTCCCTTTTTCATCTACAAAACCTGCTTTTATTGAACAACCTATTAAAGTACCCATCATATCAAGAAAATCCATTAAAAACATAGTAAGCAGGATTGGTAAGAAATTAATGGAAAAAACAGAAGAAAAGTCAAGTTTCAAAAATATTGGCTTTATAGATGGCGGTAAACTAATTATATTTTTTGGTAATGGCACTATTCTTGTAATAAATCCAACCAATGTAGTTATAAGAATTCCAATCAAAATTGCACCATGTGTTTTTCTTACAATTAATATCAATGTTACCATTAATCCAAAAATTGATAGTAATACAGATGGTGAATTAAATTTTCCTAATTGTACTGGAACACCAGAAGTTCCAACTTTTACTATTCCAGATTCATTAAATCCAATAAATGCTAAAAATAAACCAATCCCAACAGCCAAAGCATACTTTAAATTTAATGGAATTGAATTAATAAGCCAACTTCTTAACTTTGTTATAGTTAAAATAGTAATTAAACTTCCACTTATAAAAATTCCTGCTAAAGCAGTTTGCCATGAATAACCCATTACTTTACATACAGTAAATGATACAAATGCATTCTCACCCATAAGAGGAGCTATTGCAAATGGTCTATTGGCATGAAAAGCCATAATAAGTGTTCCAATAACTACTGTAAATATAGTTGCTACAAAACTTGGACCTCTTGGAATTCCTGCTCCCTCAAGAATTGCTGGATTAACTATTACAATATAAGCCATTGTCAAAAAAGTTGTTACTCCTGCCCTAATTTCGGTTTTTATATCTGTCCCAAACTTTTTTAATTTAAAAATTTTTTCAATCATTTTTTAATGTTTGATGTTTTTTTGTAAATACTTACTAAACTACGTTCGTATTTCTTGTGTAATGTTTTATGTGTTATGTGTAATGTTAAAAAACATTAAACATCAAACATTTAACATTACACAACTTTAGTAAATACTCACTTCGTTCGTATTTACAGTTTACAGTGAACAGTGAACAGTGTACAGCAAACTATAAGATAATCAGGGTGCAAAGCACCCTGAAACCCAATAAGGTATAAAAGCAACTACTTACATTAAGGTATTTCTTGCTGAAATACGCAAGAAGAAGCAT
>Ga0123519_10007461_pt1 | contig 16933 bp, 17 predicted proteins | sample YelNatPaOPRAMG02_FD_87396 | JGI IMG/M metagenome (GOLD analysis project Ga0123519, IMG submission 87396) | Hot spring microbial communities from Yellowstone National Park - Yellowstone National Park OP-RAMG-02 (version 2) | ecosystem: Environmental > Aquatic > Thermal springs > Hot (42-90C) ... | reverse complement strand
TGGTCTTGGTACCCTCTCGTTTCGCGGCAGATGTTTGTGCCGGTAATGAGATATCAAGCGCTTCTCCTAAAACGCGGTTTAACGCCTTTTCAAGTGGATTACTGGACTGCTTAAACGCAGTAGTTATGCAGGCATCGGTCTGTTGTCTTAAAAAGATTAAAACACAACGTATTTTGACTAAATTCAGTTTACTTGATTACGATATTCGAAAGGAAACCTGAAGGAGAATATGAGAACCTTGATAAGAGAGATTAACCAGTTAAAGTCGTGGGCAAAATCAAAGAATTTAACGATCATATGATTAGGCCACATGAAGAGCTTTCATATGGAAGAAGGTATTCTTACGTTCTTAGACATAGAAAGGTAATAGAGGTACGTGTAATGGGGACAGAGGAATCACACTTATTGACGCAGAGTTGACTTCAGGCATATTTAGTCACCCTAAAAAATTTTGCAAATGATACTGGGGGATAACAAGAGCTACTCTAAATGTGTGAAACAAAGTAGAAATCTATAAGTATTGGCTAACGCATCCCTATTTACGCAGCAACTTAGCACTTCTCCCCCAGATAAAAGAAGATGGATTGTCCTTGTAGGGTACATGCTTATTTCCATGTCCTCCCAGATCGTATGGTTAAACTTTGCAGGGATAGTCTCACCACAGATGGAGGAGATATTTCATGTTGGTCTGGGGCCTATAAGTCTTATGTCCGGGTTGTGGCCCCTCCTGTTCATACCAATCTCGATCCCAACTGGGCTGATGGTTGACAAATGGGGGTTCAAAAGGATTGTTTCCATTGGGGGAGTAATAATAGTCGTATTTTCGTGGCTAAGATTGCTGAGCGGGCAGAGTTTTGCAATTCTGTTTATATTCCAGAGTCTTGCAGGGATCGGACAGCCGTTTGTGTACAATGGTATATCAAAATTAGCAGGAAACTGGTTTCCTAAAGGGGAGCAGGCCCTTGCAAACGGTATAGCAACAATGGGGCAGATAATTGGAATGATACTTGCATTGGTGCTCGTCCCAATAATGGTTCCAAATCCCATTTTCTCAGAGCTACAGGAAAATATTGTCGTCGTCTCCTTAATAGTGACTCTATCAGTTCTACTCTTCCTGGTATTTGCTAGGGAATACCCAAAGGGGACAATAGTAGCAGCATCATCTCAGGAAAGGATTACATCACAGATCCAGCGGCTTCTCAAGATGAGGAACATAGTCCTGTTGATGTTCCTGTTCCTAATAGGTGTAGGAATATTCAGCGGACTTGTACAGTGGGTTGAAGCTATTCTCTTTTCAAAGGGGATCTCCTCCCTTGATGGGGGCCTCATAGGCGCTGCAATGCTGGTAAGTGGCATATTCGGGATGATCATAATATCCTATGTTTCAGACAGGTATTCAAAGTTGAAGCAGATAGTCATATTAAACAGCCTCCTGACTGCAATATTACTATTCCTTTTCGCACTGAGGATGAATTTGCTCTATTATACCATCATCGCAGTCGCCATCGGTTTCACTCTCCTTTCTCTTGCTCCTGTAGGACTACAGATATCTCTTGAAACTGCAGGGAAAGAGCGAGCCGGGACAGCAGCCGGCATGATATGGCTTATGTCTCAGGTAGGAGCTCTCTTCTTCATACTTGTGATGCCAGTACTCGATACCCTTCAGCTTGGACTTAAGATCCTGGTAAGCGACCAGTGGTTCATTTCCCTTATCTTTTCGGGAATACTGATGATAGTTGCATTTGTCATCGGTCTAATGCTCAAGGACACCAGGAAGAACAGGGTCTCATTTAACTGAGTAATGAAAGCCGTTACGGATTCAACTACTTCATAACTATACTAAAGGTCTAGGGAGGCTGTGAAGACTCTATTCTTCAGCAAGGAGTTACTGATGAAGAGATGCACTTACGAACAATCCACTCTCAATACTGTGCTTCATCGATCACAGAAAAAGGATGCTTCTATTTTTTGGAGAATGCATACACTCAATGGAGATATTCAAATTTAAAGTAATCTATTCTTGGGTAATCTCTGTTTGTATCCCTATCATTCCATGAAAAAGAGAGTGCCTATCTTAATGAATTGTCAGATTGGATATATTTTTGTTCATCCGGGCGTAGTTAGGGATTAGTAATGAATAGGAAGAATGGACAAATTCGCAATTTGGGAGTGGAAGATTAGACGAGTAGGAATATCTGAGATCACAAAAATTTTTCCAATATTCAATAAATAGAGATACTCTGATTTATTCTGTGAAAGAAGCGAAGGCCCTAGATGTAGTCCATGCGGGACTGAGAATTATTCCGAACTCTCGAAATGTCTTTGACCCTGCTCATGATTCGGGGGGAGATGGGCAATCAATTGAAACGATGGCTGCTTGCTATGGACCTCGATGGAGTGCTCTGGGATAACCTTGACATTTCATCCGTCCCTAGGCCATATTTTAAGGTCGCAGATGGTGTAATTGAAAATCGGGAAGGAATAAGAATAACGTTGAATAACGAAGCAGTTAATTTCGTCAAGTGGGCCAGGGAAAACGGTGCAATAGTCGCCACAATGAGCTGGAACATACAGGAAAATGCACTTGAGGCTCTAGAAAAGCTCGATGCCCTAGACCTGTTCGATTATCAGGGAATAGAGTACAATCCAAGGAAGTACGAAAGATTGCTAAATATCATTTCAATTTTGAAAGGGAAAGGGATATCAATTGAGCCGAATGATGTAGTCTACGTAGATGACAGGAATATTCACATCGATGAAATGAGGAAGTATGTGGGAAATATTCTTTTCATACACATCTGGAAGGAAGTCAAGGACTTTGATGAGGCAAGGAACATTGTAATATCACGGATCATGGGGGATTGAGGTTATTTTGCATTGTATTTCTTCATGCTTTTCCTGTTGTTCCTGAAGTATTCCATGAACTGACTGAATTTGGCTTCGTAAATTGAACTCAAATTCTCATCAGGTTCATAATCCACGTACGGCTCCCCCATGCTCCTTAGATCTGAAAACTTAAGCATTCCAAGTCCGACCGCTGCCATCATTGCTGCACCATTCACAGTGGCAAACCTCGGTTCATTCACCACCCTTATTTTTCTCCCCAGAACATTTGACATGATTTTTACCCTGACTGGCGAGAGGGCTCCACCTCCGCTCATGTACAGTTGATCCACATTCCTACCTGTAAATTTTTCTACAGTGTTCAGCAACCACCTTGAATTTAGGGCAACTCCCTCCATTACAGACCTTAGAACGTCCCCCTTGTCATTCTCAAGGGAGAGGTTGAAGAAACCACCTCTGAGGTAAGGGTCCTCCACTGGGGCCCTCTCCCCGAAAAGCCAAGGAAGGAAAAGGAGACCGTTGGAACCGGCATTTACGTTAGATGATAATGTGTCTATTACAGAATACTTGGCCTTCCCTTCTATCCCCATAATCCCCGAAACGAACTCCATGCAATTGCAGGCGTTTTCCTGCTCGGCGGCTACGAAGTATTTCCCCGGTATTCCGCTAGGGAGTGAAGCTATATTGTGAAATATGTCTGTCTTCTTGAAAGGCACATGCGACGTGATCCAGGAGGAGGTGCCTAGATATATGAGCGTCTGGAAATCATCCACACATCCAGCTCCTATGAGAGAGCACTGCATGTCTCCGCATCCCGACGCAACTTTAGCATCTTCTAGTCCAAGTTTCCCTGAAATTTCATCTCTCAGAGGACCAACAATGTCTGTCGGTTTAACTATCTGAGGAAGTTTCTCCCGTGATATTCCTGACATCTCAATTAATCGTTCATTATATGCAATATTTCCCGCTTCCCTGTTGTCTGTAACCCAAAGGAGGGCTATATTGTCCCAGGAGGCTGCAAATTTTCCCGTCAACTTTGCTGCAATGAAATCCTTTGGTTCAAGGAACTTGTGAGTCTTCCCATACAATTCAGGGAAGTTGTCCTTTATAAAGAGTATGTGGGCAAGTGAATCCTTCCCAGAGTGTGCTGGTGCCCCTCCGGTTATTCTTAGCCATCTAGCAAGTTTGTCAATCCTGTACCCTGATATTGAAGGGAAACCCCCAGTGAGACTTCCTATCTCCTTGCTGCCCCTCGTATCCATCCAGATTATTGCGTCATGGATGGCATTTCCCTCCTTGTCTACAGGAACTGTTCCGGACCACTGCCCCGTTAACCCTATCCCCTTCACAGCAACATCCCTCACATTTGAGATGACCTCCCCCATACCGTCGAGGACTGCATCTACCCATTCTTGAGGATTCTGTTCTGCCATGCCATCCTTCCCGATATTTAGGCCGTATGTTCTAGTCGTGGTATTAAGAAGAGTCCTGCTGACGTCAACCAGGGAAATCTTCACCGAAGATGTTCCGAGATCAATTCCTATGAAAGCATCCTTCATGCAAGAACACTGTCCACACTACTGGCTGTAAAGCCATTCCACTATGCTCTTGAGGAAAACATCAACAGATTCCTTAGGTAAGGCGGATGCCATTCCGTAGATAGGAGCCATTGAGGAGGTTCTCACTCTCCCTGTCCGCACTGATTCCACAGCTTTTGTTAGGTCTACGACAAAAGACTCTTTGATCCCGCTTAGTGTATGACGATGAGTGAGTGCTATATGGAAACCGGCTGGATTGGAGAGACCATTGAGCATCCATCCATTCTTCCCCATTGCTTCCCAGACAAGATACGGATCTATCTCTCCAGAAGTAATTGCAATGACCCACAGCGGTTCACCAATGATTTTGAGTCCGTTCATCCTTCTCACAGATTTCTTTATGTAATCGCCTGCATCGAGTATCTCTTTAGCAGCCTTCTTGTAACCGCTGTACCCCATCAACAGCATGGCAGCCCATGCTGCGACAATCGGATAACCAGCCCTGCTCCCAAGCAAAGTTGGACTGAAGTAAATCCCTCCCTGCCAAGTGGCATTCGCATACAGCTGATGCTGGAAAAATTCGCTGTTCTTGTAGAGAATAACGGAAGTACCCTTAGGCGCATACCCGTACTTGTGTGTGTCCATCGATATAGAAGTCACACCCTCAACAGAGAAATCAAAATCTACGATTTTGTACCCAGAATCCCTTACAAATGGATCTATGAATCCTCCGAGACAGGCATCCACGTGCATCCCTATCCCCCTATCCATTGAAATCTCGGCAATTTCAGGTATTGGATCGAAAGTACCGAATGGAAAATTTGGTGCCGATCCTATTATCCCAATGGTGTTATTGTTGATATTCTCCTTGATTTTTTCAATGTCAGCCCTGAAATCTCTATCTAGACCAGTGATCACAGGTTTGATTGAGAAATACTCGCACGCCTTCAAGAACGCTGGATGAGCAGATGAGGGTAGTATGATCTCTGGTTCCGTGATGTTTTTCTTTTTCCTGAAGTAATCCCTGTATGTTTTCATTGCTAGAAGTATACTCTCTGTACCCCCAGAGGAAACGGACCCTCTCGTCCCGTCATCTCCTTTCATTAGGGAGGATGACATGCTTACTATCTCCCTTTCAAATTTCGATATGCTTGGCCAAATGTCAGGATGAAGGGCATTGGTCTGTGAAACGATATGGTAAAGTTTATCGTAGAATGAGATCAGTGGTTCATCCCCGTAGTATACAGCTCCAGATACCTTCCCTTCCTTCCACAGGACATTTTCCTTTCTAGCAAATCCTGTTAGTTTTTCAATCAGGAAGTTTTCATCAAGACCTGTTTCAGGTATCCCGGTCAAACTTCCTTCGGAATCATCATAAGGTTTCAGGTTTCTCTTAAGTTCATTTAGTATAGATTCGAAGTCCATTCCGTCCATAGATTTATGATTGATTCTCCAATATTTTAAGGTTCTCTTTGCTCCTGTTTGGGACAAATTATTCGTCGGTCTCCCCACTAAGATTTTCATGGTCCGATATCGGTTTTATATCCCCGACATGATGTGTCACGGTATATTTTCCAAGGAATTCAAGTACTCTTGAGACATATTCGTTCCTGAGCTTTATTACTCCCCTCAGGAGTTTTCTGTGAGGTATGTTGTAGAAGAGACCATGCCTGTGGTATGCGTACTTCTCCTTCCAGGATGTGGAATCCTGGCCATAAAACTTCTGCATGAACTTGTTTATTGTACTGTGCGGTGTCTTTTCAGGAAAGTGAAATAAGATCTTGGCCCCGTTCATAGTGTGGAATATTCCACATAACTATTCAATGTTCATCATATACATTCACGGCTAGGAGGACGATCGAAGATCTGAGGAATTTTGTCAAATCCGTAAGGGGCAAATCTTTCCTGTACGAGAGGAGGGAGGAGAAGAACAGGAACTTACATAATTGTGATAAGGCATAGATGAGCAAGATCGCTGACGTCCCTTATGGTTTCGGAGACGTCGTTAATATTGCAGTTTCTTCCATGCCGGAAATGAAGAAAGGACCAGGAAGGTCACCTGTACAGTCTCAGGATATTGTGAAGGTGATGTTCATACAGGCATACTTTGGAATGCCCAACAGGATTGCACAGGGATTCTTCCGTCTGTTCGGGGAGAAGCTTGGCATATCCTCCGAATTCTCATACAAAACAATAGAGAGGGGTTAGGGTCCGGAAAGGACAGAGAAGATCCATGACGAAGCGGGAAAAGATGATGCCGTACAATTTCATAGATAATACACAGGAATGGCTTGAGCACTATCATATGCGATCCATTTCAGAGTCCGTTAACTCCATGATGAAGAGAAGAATGCCCGTTAAGATAAGGAAGAAATTGTCTCAGAGAAAGAAGACGTAAGAGACCCTGAAGATTAACATGCACAATCTCAGGCAGTACAGCTACCTGAGGCATACCAACCCGGAGATGATAAGAGATTACAGGGAACTGTACCTCAAATAATTCTGTCCTAAAGCCCATAAGGAATACAGTGTTCCATTCTTTTTTCTGTACTGAAGGTATGGAAAATTATTTCCAGTTGAACCTCTTTATACGCAGAGAGGAGGCGCTGGTAATAGTCGCAGTTACTCCGATCCTTTAAGGAGAATTGCTTGGGCGCCTGGAAAGGTTTCATAATACGACGATAGCGTCTCAGGTAGTGAATGAGAATTTACCCTCCCATATGTCGTCGAACAAAATCTGAAGATTTTCCTTAGTTAGTCTCCTCGGATTGTAGGCAGGAAGATTGTATATGAATTGACGCTCATTCAGCACATATTCCAGCATTTCGTCGAGTGAGTTCCTTGTGAGCTTTGTAGAATTTTTTAGCGATACAGGCATTTCAAGATCCTTCATGAGCTTCAAAACGCCATCTATTGCGGCCCTCGCGGCCTTAGTATCATCCATGTCGTACGTGTCAGTGCCAAATGCCTCCGCTATGGGACGAAGCCTCGGAGCTATTAGTGATGAGTTGTAATCCATTGCATGTGGAAGCATTATTGCACATGCTTGGCCATGAGGAATATTGAATTTAGGTCCTAGAGCTTCTGACATGCAATGACCTATCGTAGCCGGCCCTCCCACCCAAGGGAATGCTATAACCCAACCGCCGAGCATTGCAGCAAAGGACATATTTATCCTTGCCTCTTCATCGCTACCATTATTGTATGCCCTGACAAGATATTTTGATATTATCCTTACACCCTGGAATATAAGTCCGTCGGATATCGGATTTGCCTGGCTGGAGACTGTTCCCTCTACCAGATGACTTAGAGCATCCAGTCCAGTGTTTCTTGTCACACCCGGTGGAAGAGTGTACGTAAGTACTGGATCTATGAGGGATATGTTTGCTGTAACCTTTGAGCTCGTTATCCAGGTCTTGTATCCCTTCTCAATGATCACGAGTGTATTGGATGTTTCGCTCCCTGTTCCAGCAGTGGTTGGTATCAATATCTTGTTTATTCCTAGATTCGATACTTTATCCGACCACGGATCTGGAGGTAGAGCGCAATATTTTATTGGGTCTTCTTTGTTCGTCACCATTATTGACATGAGCTTGGCCATATCCATTACGCTTCCACCACCCACCCCAACAACAAGGTCTGGACTTGTCTTCCTGGCAAAATCTGAAACTTCTCTTGCCACGTCAGCAGTCGGTTCCTTTATCGGAATAAGGTATGTTTTATAAGTTGTCCCGCTCTCCTTGAAGGCATCCTCAACCTTTCCTAGACCACCTGTTTTTGAAACAATATCATCACTTACTATCAAAGAATTTTTTGGATGAAGATCTTTTATGATCTGAGGCAGATTGTTCTTGAGGGAATTCTTACCAAACACAATTCTTGGAGGATTGCCTGTGTCAAAATTTGATAGAAGCCCTATTTCACTAAATTCATTACTACGAATAGATACCACAATAAATGATGAGTTAAATGTACAAAAACTTATCTCGGACCTGAAAGAGATAACTTAAATTTTTTTAAAAAAAATCCACGTGTGGCAATTTTCCTATGGAAAAATCTAGCTTGATTAAAGAGATTAAGGAATATAATCTACACATAAAAATCATATGATGAATGCTACAAAAGTAGAGAGGATTTCCTAAAACCTCCTCATTTTACCAAACATGGTATCAATAACCCTTATTTATGTGCAGACAACTGTTCATCATCGACCTTGTTAATTATGGGCTAAGGGAGAAGTACGAGCAGCTCAGGAAGCATAGAAACAGGCTCGATGACATGAGGAGGATAATAGACTGGGAGAGTCCTGAGACCACTGCTAAAGGACCTATTCATCAGCGACACAGATCAGGGTGGGAGACCGAACTACGATTAGATAATGATTGTCAAGATACTCTTTCTCCAGAGCATAAACAAAATAGTTGACTAATAGACGGAGATATACGGCAATATCAGATTCATCAACTTTCTCGACTACCCTGAGAGGGTGCCGGACCAGAACACAATATGGCTGTTCAGGGAGAAGGGGATAACTGCCAAGAATGGCACGATCCAAGACGCTACATTCATAACATCAGACACGGGGCATAAGAGGAAGGACAGACCAGAAGTGGTCGACCCTGAATTCCATCCAGTGAAGACTGACAACAACGAAACAACAACCAAAAAGGAGTTGAAGGAGGAGAAGAAGAATGCTGAGACAAGAAGATCTAAAGATGTACATGGACAAGAAAAGAATAACAAATAATATTACGGTTACAAGCTTCGCGCAGTTCGAGGAAAGGAGAATGATATGATAGCAAACTATTCCGTGACAGCTGCATCCTTACACTATTCACAGTTAGATTTTTCAATTCCAGAAATAGTGAATTACAAGGATAAGGGATGTTTTTCAGTCGAGGGAAGGGGCATTGATGCTACGATGGGCAGAGCTGTAAGAGGGCACAATCTGCCTGTAGAATCGATAAGGAGGAATTTGAGAATAACGAGGAAGAGGTCGAGGGGAGAGAGACCATATTCCGTTATGAAGAGAACTTTCCGTGGAGAGCACACTTTCGTTACCACCGCACCTAGAGTGAGGGTCAGGGCAGTATTCATGTGCTTTGGACACAATTTTTTCAACTTACTGTCCCTGACAAAGATGGGCGAGATAGCTACAGCTATCGCAATCAACTGAAAATTAGAATGAAATACACAAGAAATTGAGGTAAATACATTGCAATAACACTATTTCTTGTAACCTCAATCAGGCATGGATGCATCTTGTAGAAAATTTATTTGGTTATTGGTAATCCTCTACAAGGTGACGACCTATATGGATAGAGCTATCTTCGGGTATGCAGGGAAAATTCTTAGAATCGACTTGGCTGATAGAAAATCAAGCATTGAAGACATGGATGAAAATGACGCAAGAATGTATCTAGGCGGAGCTGGTATATCGGCGGAAATTCTTTATATGGAACTTCCGAAAGGTGTTGATCCGCTTTCTCCTTCAAATAAATTGATATTTTCAACGGGCCCATTTGCAGGCACTAATGCTCCAGGTTCGGGCAGTGTAAATGTCTGCTTCAAGTCCCCTCTTACAAATTTGTTCGCGGAATCAAGAGCAGGAAGTGATTTTGGACCAGTACTGAAAAAATCAGGGTACGACATGTTGATAATAGAAGGGAAAGCAAATGATCCAGTTTACTTGGTGATCGATGGAGACAGAATAGAGATTAAGGACGGAAGCACAATGTTAGGAATGACAACGTCAGAGAAGATCAACTTCATTAAAAATATCCTCGGTAAAGAGTTTGAAGTGGCATGTATTGGCCCTGCCGGAGAGAACAGGGTTTTCTTTTCGGTTATAATGTTTGGTGATGGGTCCAGGGCTGCTGGAAGACTCGGAGGTGGCGCAGTGATGGGCTCAAAAAATCTCCTTGCGGTTGCTCTTAGAGGCAAGAAGAAGGTTCCAATATTCAATAGAGAGGAATTTTTGAGGATATCTAGGGATCTTTCAAAGAAGCTACTGGATAATCCAGGAAATCAGGGACTGAAGAATGATGGCACCACTGGGGATCTGGGAAAATGTGACGATGCTGGAGACTGGCCAACTAAGAATTGGCGCTCTAATTCCTGGGGTAAAGGGCAGGAAATATATAGCAAATTCAAGAAATATAACCTGATTAAACCGGCACCATGTTACAATGGTTGTATTCTCCAGTGTCAGAGGATTGTCAAGTCAGATTCACAGAAGTGGAAAACACCAGTTCATGGTGGAGCCGAATACGAGTCCATGTCTGCATTCACTGCATACATAATGAATGATGATGTTGATGCGGCTGTTCATGCCACTTACCTGTGCAACGAATATGGTATAGATACAATTTCGTCTGGCGCGTTGATATCCTTTGCAATGGAGGCATTCGAAAAGAAAATTCTTGGAGAGGAAGATTTTGATGGCCTAGACCTGACTTGGGGAAATGTAGATTCGGCCATCGAGCTATTGAAGAAAATAACCTACAGGAAAGGGATAGGTAACATTCTGGCAGATGGAGTGGTGCGTGCCTCCAAGATTGTAGGGAAAGATAGTGAAGAATTTGCTGTAAACGTGAAGGGACTTGAGGGGCCCGCACATGACCCAAGATCCGGAAAGGCTCTTGCTCTGACATACGGATTATCGAATGTTGGTATGAGCCATATACATCCAATTGAAGGAATGGCCTATGATGCATACAAGACCGATTTCGGGCTGATTCCATACGGATTGAAGGATCCACTCAAGGTTGACAGGTACGATGAGAAGGGCAAGGGATCTGCTTCAAAGATACTGCACGATTACGGAACAATTCCAGATATCATTGGAATGTGCAAGTTCTATATTTATGCAGGCCTGACGCCAGATGATCTTGCAAAGGAACTTGCCGCATTGACAGGATGGAATGTCGATGGCAGAGAATTGCTGTTGATTGGAGAAAGAGTTTACAACCTCCAGAGAATGTTCAACGTCCGTGAAGGTATCACAAGGAAGGATGATCAGATACCGGAAAGAATAAAGAAGGTTCCTGAATTCGGGAAATACTCTACTGTTCAAGAGTGCGTGATTCGTGATTACGATTCAATGATCGATGAATATTATGAGGCGAGAGGATGGGACAAGGATGGAATTCCAACAAGAAATAAGCTGGAGGATCTTGGGCTGACATGGTTGAATCCCTGAAACATCACAGTTACCCTATGATGCATTTTCTGTCGCCTCCGATAGATTTATTTGGCTCAATAACAAAGGCGTGAGTAGAAAATGGAATGATATGTCCTAAAATAAGGGTCGTATAAATTGGTCTTCGATGAGAATTATAGTGGGGTAGAGTTTAGCAAACTTAATTATGCCTGTACACTTACGATGATGTCAACTTTAAGTTAAATTTGTAGTGTTCAATCGATTTTGAACATTACCAATTCTGGTATGAGAAAGCATGAAATGTGTGTGGATGTTTGTGACGTGTGAAGATCCACAGATACACCTTCATCAAGAAGAGGATAATCACAACCAGTCTTGATGATTTCACCTGAGATGTTCCATCAACACCTAAGGATGTGAACGTCCCGGACGTTTTCCACAGCCACACAAAGGAGAAAAGGACCTTCTTTTTTACAGAGACCCCATTTGTCCTTTCTGTCTTTCATCCAGCGGGTCGAAGAACGGAACGTTTGCAATGACACTAGAATCAGGACAGCCAATTCTGATTCAGAAGTATATTTGCAACGACTGCGGCCATTCCTTTTATACCAGACCTCCCAGCTACGGATGTGGCAACCATTTCTCCGATGAGACGAAGAAAAAGTCCACCAGGGGATGAGTGAAGACATCCCTCAGGAACGTGAATTCTTTCTTCCTTGATCTTCTTGACGTGAGTATATCTCATGAGACCACAAGGAATAACATCTAAGCTGTACCTCACGAGAAGTGCAAGAATTCTGGGCATTTTGTCTATGATGAGCAGTATTCCTATATTCAGGGGAGTGGAAAGCTACAGGGCGCTTCTCAAGAACTCCAAGACAGGCAAATTCGTTGAGGAGATCATCGAAGGTCTGTCAGAGGAGAAGATAGTGCAATTCTTCCCAAGGACTCTCTCGCAATTCCACATTTCCGACATAATAATAACAACGGAAAGATAACGGACAGATACCACTACGAGGATGTCCAAAAAGAAGTGTCCAGTAGGCTAAGTATACGTATAAATAGGAAGAGATGCCTTTTCCACATGGAGAAGGACATCTCTCACAGGATCATGGTAGAACGCATTGAGGAGGAACTGGGTCTCCCAAAGAACTTGATAAAATACATCTTCTTCAAGACACTGGAGAATCTTAAGATGATAGGAGACTGCTCCGCCTCCATTACAGAGTGGATCGAGGGGAAATCTGAGAGTGAAACAATTCAGAGCATCATCGGAATACTGAACAGATAGTATGGAGACAACCCAACAATATAGAAATTCCTGTCATTCGTTTAGGAGAACAGGGGAGAGAGGTTCCCCTGCCTGAAGACAGTAACGTTGAAAAGGCAACAGGAATCGCAGAAAGGCACTTCTCTGTAATGTCATGACTGCTCTAACACGGATTCAAGACAGAGGAGGGTCTACTGAGGATGTCATACTGACATCATTATCATCCTCTATCAACGAAGACTTGACATTTTCGATATTTTACTACGTTGATTGTTGATAAGAACAAATCGTGAGACGATGAAATTAAATGTCTTTCAGCCTAGTTTAAGATAAAGTCCTTTTCTATTTCCGGTAAATTTTAGGGACTTATATAATGATGCTTTAATATGTACTGGCTCCACTCAGAATAGATTTTTCAAAGCAATAACAGATAGATGAGTAATAATTTAAGTAACCTTTAAAAATGCAAAGCCTTTTACCCCTTTTTCTTGTAATCATATTGGTTATCGAAATGATAGGTGGTTTCACCGGCAAGATATTGAGAGTTGATCTCTCCAAAGGTGATCTGAAGACCGAAGAAACAAACATGGAATGGGCAAGGCAGTTCATAGGTGGACAGGGCCTTGCAACTAGGTATTATGTCGAGGAAGTTGACGCGGAGATAGATCCTTATTCCCCTGAAAATGAGCTAATAATAGCACCAGGGCCCCTAACCGGTACAAATTCGCCAACGGCAGCAAGATACATGGCAGTTACGAAGAGTCCGTTGACCGGTACAATAACAAGGAGCAATTCTGGTGGTTATTTTGGTGCGAAGCTCAAACATTCAGGATTCGATATGATAATACTTAGAGGAAGATCAGAAAAACCAGTATATCTCTCCATCGAAGACGGCAAGGCTGAGCTTAGGGATGCATCAGATCTCTGGGGAAAGGACGTTTTTGAGACCACGGATATTTTGTCAGCAAGAGCAAGCAAAAGTGTCAGTGTCGCCTGTATAGGTCCCGCAGGAGAGAATCTTGTTAAATTTTCATCAATAATGAATGACAAGCATAGGGCAGCAGGAAGAAATGGCGTTGGTGCGGTGATGGGTTCAAAGAATTTGAAAGCGATTGTTGCGGGAGGAGGAAGCTTCCCAAAAATAGGGAATCCGAATACATATAAGGATGTCCTGGCAAAAATGCTTGCGAAAATAAAAGAAAATCCTGTGACATCTCAGGGGCTTACGCAGTTCGGTACAGAAATCCTTGTTAACATAATAAACAAATCAGGGATATATTCGAGTAAGAATTCGACTGACTCCGGAGACGATCCACTCGCAGATGATGTGAGTGGAGAAAGGCTTGCAGAGACATACCTTCTTCATAACCAACCTTGTTTCGCTTGCCCCATAAGGTGCGGACGGGTTGTTAAATACAACGAAAGGGAAAGTGAAGGTCCGGAATATGAAAGTACATGGGCATTGGGACCAAGCACAGGGGTGTATGATCTTTATACGATAATAGCGGCCAACGACAATGCGGATAGACTTGGATATGATACTATCTCTGGAGGACTCACAATCTCAGCGGCAATGGAGCTATACGAAAAGGGAAAGATTCCTGATAATGAGGTAGGCTCGACAAAACCAAGGTTTGGGAACTCCAGCGCTGTTCTGGAATTGAGCGCTAAACTTGCGTACAGGAAGGATTTTGGTAATGTGCTCGCGGAAGGTTCAAGGAGGATGGCAGAAAAGTATGGAGAACCTGGGGCATCAATTTCAGTCAAAGGACAAGAACTTGCTGCGTACGATCCACGGGGTGTGTGGGGAATGGCCCTTGAATATGCAACAAGTAACATCGGTGGTTCCCACATGAGAGCATACACAATATCTAACGAAATCTTGGGAGTACAACCCACATCTGACCCAACGAAACTTGAAGGAAAGGCTGAACTCGTAAAATACGTGCAGGATTTCACTGAGGTGATGGATTGTTCTGGGCTGTGCCAATTCCCGTCTTTTGCCCTCAATTTTGATGATTACATGGAACTCATAAATGCGGTCACAGGATTCAATTACACCAAGGAGGAGCTAATGGAGGCAGCAGAAAGAAACTGGAACCTTGAAAGACTTTTCAATCTCAAGGCTGGCATAAAGCCTACACAGGACACTCTTCCAGAAAGATTTCTGACTCAGGGAATACCGAAAGGTCCGAAAATGGGAGCTACTGTTCCATTGAAATCCTTATTGGACGACTATTATAGGGCCAGGGGCTGGAAAAAGGATGGTTATCCAACAGATGAAAAGATTAAGAGCCTGGGGCTGGATTTCTACAAACTGTGAGATTGATCATCCACCTGCTACCGGCGGGAAGATGTTCACTTCTTCCCCTTCATTCAACTTTGTCTTTAGCCCAGAAAGATAGTTTATATTCTTACCATTAACGAGAATTATAACATTATCATAGAGAGTACTCCCTTTGTAAATCATTTCTCTGAATTCACTTCCATACTTTCCGACCAGGTATTCAAGAAGAGGTCCTATCTCGTCCACTCCTACTACTTCCTCCTCCTTTTTATTTGTAATAACTCTTAGGTTTGCATAGAATTTTACCGTTACCATCTCATTTGAACCTCACATTCATCAACATATCGCTCTGTACAATAAATATTTACACTCATTCTTAGTTTATGCTTGTTTCAATATTCCTAGTGAAACGTATTGACGTAAGTTCGCAATTCGAAATACATCTTTGGAGCAATTAATGCAACTTTACATTCCTTTATATTGAAAAAAGGTAATATACGATGCTTGATTGAAATATCATGAGTAAAAAAGCTTTATTTCCATCTGAGGAATGGATCAAAGATTATTGTACCAGACTCTCCGATTCTAGGGAGTACAACAGATCAGGGCAGGGATGGAAGGATCCAATACAGTTTAAAATAACAGATATAGACAGTATAGATTTAAAATTGGACTTTAAATCTTTTATTCTAAACCTTAAAGATGGCAAGTGCATGGGCTATCAACTGGTAAGAGAGAATAGAGATGATGCACCTTTCGTTCTGAATGCCACATATTCAAACTGGAAGAGAATACTTGAGGGAAAGGTAAATCCGACTCAGGCAATGTTGAGTGGAATACTTAAGGTTAAAGGAGATGTTGCAGTACTCTTGAAATATGCCGTCGCGGCAACTGAGATGGTGAAAGCTGGTCAAGGGATTGATACAGAATTTGGAACCTAAATATATACTGAATAACCTTTTCTATGAAACTATTAGTTTCGAGAAACTAGAAGAAACTGTTGGATCTGACAGATCCTGCCTAAAGGAAAGGTTTTGGAGGGGATTGAAACTCAGCCATTTGCTTATGTCAGTTCCGAACTGACAATAGAAGATGCATTCTAAAAATTAAGGAATTTAAATGAATGGCGTGTAGTTGCACCTGGTGGACGACGTGTAATAGATTTTGCTAAATCAATTTCAGTAAACTTTCAGACCAACATATAGAATTGGGATTCCTCTAGTATTAGTTCCAGCTACAGAAAGTAGAAGTGATGCATTATTTGCGCCGGTCCTTGCAAGCAAAGCAATGAAGTTCCGCGCAGAAGATTATTCCCTGTTCGTATGTTGGATATTTTTTCAAACAGTCTTTGGTGGGCATCAAATCATTTCAACCATATAGGAACCAGTTTCTGCAGGTTTGTAGGTATAACTTCCTCATTTATTTGGCAATCTAGCATGACCGCCAGATTTGATTTTTCCGTTCTCTTTGTCACTTCAAAAATATCTTCTGGTCTCCTTATCCCTCTCCGAAACAATCCGCTGCTCTAGCTATTTCTGCGTAATTTATGTCCTCGAAATCTACTTCAGTGTGATTACCGTCTCAGCAAAATGTTCCACCTTACTTTATCATTCTGCACGCTAAATTGTTCTAGACAATAAATGTGACTTTCAAATCTACCCTCTTTGCAGTTTAAAGGAAGGAATGAGCTATTTTGAATCTTTTTAGGAATGCAGGTGCCGGGATTTGAACCCGGGCTAAAGGCTTGGAAGGCCTTTGTGCTACCAGGCTACACAACACCTGCTGATCCAGTTCGTGAATCATTGCCATTTTATTAAATATTTGCAAGATTA
>Ga0123519_10007460_pt1 | contig 16934 bp, 15 predicted proteins | sample YelNatPaOPRAMG02_FD_87396 | JGI IMG/M metagenome (GOLD analysis project Ga0123519, IMG submission 87396) | Hot spring microbial communities from Yellowstone National Park - Yellowstone National Park OP-RAMG-02 (version 2) | ecosystem: Environmental > Aquatic > Thermal springs > Hot (42-90C) ... | reverse complement strand
GACGTCGACCTCGGAAACTGGCTGCGATTCATTCAGCTCGCTCGACTGCGCTACCCCGGCCCTACGCTACCTGTCCAGACATCTCAGGGGACAGGAATCGGCATGAACGGGCCGGCCCTCAAGCGGTCCACCTTCAGCATCACGCGACCGGCGTCGACGGAGACGTCGCCGCGCGACCTGACCCGTCCCCCGCGCCCGATTGCCCGGCTTTTCCGCTTTCCGGGAGAGCCAGGCCCGGGGCAGATCGGTTATCTGCTCCTGAGCTGCGTGCGGGCTCGGCCGGCGTGCGTCTGGCCGGCAGCTCCGGCAGCCGGGCCAGCACGGCCTCCGAGTCCAGCGTGGCGAAGCGCTCACCGGCCAGCACCATCGCCTGCTGCGCCTCCCGCTCGTGGGCAGCGCTCTCCGCGACGGCCTTCAGGGTTCGCAGAGCGGCGGGGAGGGTGATGGGCGCCGCCGTCGCTACCGTGGTCGCACCCGCGAGCGTCCCCTTGGCTGTCGGCAGCGCCGCCGGCCGCTCGACCGTCGGCTCCCGGCGGCTCCCCGCGCTCGCGCGGACGATCGGGGCTGGAGGCGCCTCCGGGCTGACGGCCCCGGCGTCCGCCACCGCAACCTCGTCACGCTCCGCAGAAGGCTCAGGCCGCGACGCCGTGGGCGCCGGCGCGGGCTGGGGCGGCGCCGGCTCGGCTATCGGGGCGCGCGCGACCTGCGGAGGAGACGCCGCGCGCGGCGTCCCCGGGCGCACAGCGGCCAGGAGGACGCCCAGAGCGATCACGGCCGCCACAGCAAGGGCCGGGCGCAGCCGCACGCCCCACGGTGCCGGCCGCAGCGGCTCGCGGCGGGCGGCCGCCACCGCCTCCCGAACCCGCGCGGGAGCGGTCACTGTCCGCAGCGACCGGACCAGCCTGACGGCCGCAGACAGGGCAGCGAACTCGGCCCGGCAGCGGGCACACGCGCGAAGATGCCTGTGCAGGGCCCCGGCCAACGCGGGGGCGAGCAGGCCGTCAATGTGCTCGTGGATGAGGGCGGATGCCTCGCCGCACCGCACCTCGGGCACCGGCTGCCCAGCCGCCTTGGCGGCAACCCGCCGGCGCAGATCGCCCGGCACCGCGACGGCCTCCATCCGGCTGGCGGCCGCTATTGCGAGCTGCGTCTTCGCCAGCGCCTCTGAACACGAGGCGCACCGACGCAAATGCTCCTCGATCCGGGCGATCTTGGACTCGGGGAGCGAGCCATCCGCGTACTCCGTGAACTCCGCTGCAGACAGGTGTCTCAAACCCATCATAGCCCTCTCGGCGCCAGGCTCTGGCTTGCTACTCGATTGGACACCCCAGAGCCGGGCAGGTCGCGGCCGAGGACGGGCTTGATGGGCTACAGATCCCCGAGGTCCCCCGCGTCGAACTCGGGTGGGGGCTCGCCGGGCTCGTCGGGCTGGTTTGCGGCATCCATGACAGAGATGGATGCGAACAGCGGTGCGCCCATGCGGAGGGCGATCGCGACCGCGTCGCTGGGCCGCGAATCCACGGTCACGACCTCGCCGTTCAGGGCGATGTGCAGCTTCGCGTAGAACACCTTGTTCCAGAGGTCATCGATGACCACCTTGACGAGCCGCCCTCCCAGGCGCTCGATCAGGGTCTGGAGCAGGTCGTGGGTCATCGGCCTGCCGAGGACTTGCTGGGATTCGTCAGCTCGCAGCGCACTCCAAATGGACAAGGCCTCACAGGGGCCAATCACCATCGGGAGGATGCGCTGGGACTCATCCCGCAGCACCAGCAGGTACTGGGAGTCCGAGTTCCTGCCCACCCCCCATACCTGGACTCGGACGTCTGGCATCGCTCACCCTCGGCCCCGGGCGCCCCCGGGCCTATTTCCGAAGCGACGGGTGCCACCACGACGGGTACAGCATCTGCGCGGGGTCCATGGCCTCGGCTGCCTCTGTGTTCGCCAGACGTTCGCTGTCCACCTCTGCGACGAAGGCCGCCTCCTCGTCGCCATTTGGCTCGCGCATGTCACATCTGATCGCCACCGAGGCGACGCGGTTGTCCCATTTCGCGACGCTCACGGCCGCCAAGGAGGCGACCCGAAGAATGTCGCTGCGCATGGCCTCCGCCGACAGCAGCCTGGGCATCGAGAGCCGCACCGATGCTCCCCCGGTCAAGGGGTCGAGTTCTGCCCCCACGACCCGGCAGTTGGGATCCAGCGCCGCCAGCCGCGCCGAGACGTGCGCGAAGAGCGCGTGCTCGCGGGCGGCGATGTCCGGGCCGAACATATCAGAACGCGCCGCTGTCGCCGCCGGCGAGGCTGGCAGCGACTCGCCCTCGGGCGGCGAGGCCGGTTCGGCCGCCGTGAAGGCCCCTGACCCCGAGCCCGCGCGCGCGGCGAAGTCGGTCCCGGCTCGCCGTCCCATCACAGTCGTGGAAATCGCGACGATGAGGATCGCACCCAGCATCACCACCACGACCAGCGCCAGGGCCGCCGACGGTCGATAGGCCTTGACATCCGCCACCGCTGTGAGCAGGCCTCTGAGAAACACGCTGCGCACCTTGTGGACGGTCTCGCTGGGACGATGGGGGAACACCCGGTCGATGACGTCCTCCAGCTTGCGCCGGTCCGATACACTCGCGGGATTGCGGTCCAGCGCCATCTTGTACCACTCGACCGCGTCGCGCAGCCGGCCCTGGTCCCGCATGATGTCTCCCATCACCGAGTGCGCCGTCGCGTTGGATGGGTCGCGGCGCAGGGCCTCGCTGCACTTGGCCTCTGCGAGGTCCCACTGCTTGCGAAGCCGCATGACGTTCGCGGTCACCAGCAACAGATAGACCTCGCGCTCCGTCGCCGCGGTGGGCTGCGAATCGGAAAGGTCCGCGCCGCAGACGGGACAAAGATTCGCCGGCCCCTCAATCAGGTGGCCGCAGCGCCAACATTCCCCCCGTGCTCCCGCTGTGCTGTCACCTGAGACGCTCAAGCCGCTTTCCCGTCCGCTCGCGCTGAGATTTCCGCGCCGACCATCCACACGCTCACCCCGCGTGCCGCCGCCAGCGCGCGCCCACTACCGCTTGTACCCAGATGAACTCGAACTAAACGCGGCCTAGGGCTCTCCAGACCCCTCTGGGGCCGCCTTGCACACAACCGGCTCCGGCGTCGGCCCAGCAACCCACCGCGCCTAGCTGTATCGCTGAGCCCGCGCGATCTCGTTTCGCGGCTTGCGCGGCCGCGCCTGCGGCTGTTCCTCCGGGCAGCCCAGCGGCGTGCTGGCGACAATGCGCAGGTTCGCTGGAACGCCAAGCGCCTGCCTCACGGTCTGCTCGTCGAACCAGCCGATCCAGCACGTACCCAGCCCCTGCTCGTGGGCCGCCAGAATCAGGTGCTCCATGGCGATGCCGATGTCCAGAAGGTAGTAGCTCTGGTCGCCCTTCGCCCCGCTCTGCTTCGGGTCAGCGCACGCCACGATGATCGCGGGCGCGTGCTCGATCCACTCGTTTCCGGCCTGGGCGACCTCGTGCTTGATCTTCGGATCGGTCACCACGATGAAGGTCCAGCACTGGCCGTTGGCCCAGGAGGGCGCCAGCCGCGCGGCCTCGAGGATGGCGTCGATCTTCTCCTGCGGCACGGGGTCGGAGCGGTACTTGCGGATGCTGCGCCGATCGCGGATCACGTCCATGAGGTCCATGGTGCCTCCCTTTCGTGACAGCCGGAGTTGAGCAAGGTGGCAGCGATTATGGGCGGCGAGGCAGCAGCGTGTCAAGTCGCGCTGTGGCGAAGCGGCGACAGCGGCCTGGTGCCGGGGCCCATAGGGTCCTGGTAGCACAGCAAGTTTGTGCAGTATGCTTTGTGCGACAGTGCGGTCCCCTTCTAACTGCCAGTTCGCACCGAGGGGCCCGCAGACGGGGCGCCGTGAGCGGCGACCAGCACATTGTGAAGGAGGCCGCCCAGGAGGCGGCGAGGCAGAGCGGCTTCGGGGGCTGGAAGATATGGGGGGAAACCACGTACCGTGTCCACCTCACGTACTAGCTGCTGCCAGTACGGAAAACAGAGAGGAGTCTCGAGATGAAGCACTCTCGCAGTCGGGCTCGGCTCGGGAGATGCGCTGCCGTGATGTGGGCTGTATCCATCGCGAGCGCGGTGGCGGTGGTCGCGATTGGCGGCACCGCGGCTTCGGAGGTGTCGCAGCAGGACGCAGTGGCAGTTGCGAGCAGCGTAGCCGGCCAGCTGGGACTGCAGTGGGGAGAGGGCGCGACGGCCGCCTTCAAGAACGCGGACGAGGAGCGCTGGCGCCCCGCGCGGTGAGAGCTGGACTTCCGCGGCCTCAGGAGGATGGCCGTCGCTGCCGATTCGGGCTGCGTGCTGTGGCTGCTGAACACCACCACGTCTGACTCAGCGGCGGCCGAACCCGCGACGGAACCAATTCCGAAGGCCCAGGCCGTCGAGATCGCCAGAAAGGTGGTCGCCGCCATGGGACCGGCCGATAATCTCGTGCTGCAGTCCGCGGAGCTGCATGAGCCGACGGAGACCTCCCGCGAATGGGTGGTCAAGTGGAGCCGGATGTGGCGCGGCATTCCCTACCACGGGCCCGGGGCCGCGGTGGGGCTCGAAGCGGCAACCGGCACGCTCGTCTCGGCCGGATACTACGTGCCTCCTCCTCCGCCTGCCTCCGCCGAGGTCGCGGTCTCGGAGGAGCGCGCCCGCGAGGTCGCGCTGGGCGAGCTGCGCGCGGCGGGGAAGGACTCGGGATTCGTGAGCCCCGAAATCGCGGCCAAGCTCATGATCGTGGAGCCCAACGGCGACTTCGCCAACCCGAAACCCGTTGGCTGGAAGGACCCCACTCGCGTCGCCTGGGTGGTCACGGTGACGCAGAAGGCGAAAGAAGGCTTCATCATGGGGCGGGTCGAGATCTGGGTGGACGCGGCCGACGGGAGTGTGTTGGGCGGGGTGATGTCCGGCTGGAGTCCGGGCGAGCTTGCGTAGGAGACCCGCTCCAGAACGCAACGACGGCGGGCGCGGCCGTTTGCAGGAAACAGGGAGGCCACCGGGCTGCGCCGAATCTCTCAGATGTAGGTCCGTTCTGCGGGCCGAGGAGACGCGGTGGCCCAGGCCGCAGCCGTCGGGCGGCGATTGGTTGAGAACGTCGAGCGCGTGATCGTGGGCAAGCGCGACGCGGTCCGGCTGGCCGTGGTCGCGCTGCTGGCCGACGGGCATATCCTTATCGAGGACGTCCCGGGCGTGGCGAAGACGATGCTCGCTCGCTCGCTCGCGCTCTCCATCGGCGGCGCGTTCCGGCGCATTCAGTGCACTCCCGACCTGCTGCCGACGGACATCACCGGCCTGTCGATCTTCAACCAGAAGACCGGGCAGTTCGAGTTCAGTCCCGGCCCCGTCATGTCCAACATTGTCCTGAGCGACGAGATCAACCGTGCGCCGCCGCGCACGCAGTCCGCGCTGCTGGAGGCGATGGCTGAGCGACAGGTGACCGTCGACGGCGTGACCCGCGCGCTGGCGCGGCCGTTCTGCGTGATCGCCACCCAGAACCCCATCGAGTACGAGGGGACGTTCCCCCTGCCTGAGGCCCAACTCGACCGATTTCTCTTGCGGATGACGATCGGCTACCCCTCGGCCGAGTCGGAGTCGGAGATGCTGCTGCGGCTCCAGATGCAGCACCCGGTGGAGACCGTCAAGCAAGTGGTGACGGTGGAGGAGCTGCTCGGGGCCCAGGAGGAGGTCCGGCGCATCTTCGTGCACGAGAAGGTCCGCGATTACATCGTGCGGCTCGTGCAGGCGACGCGGGCCGACCCCGACATCGCCCTGGGCGCCAGCCCGCGGGGATCGCTGGCACTGATGCGCTGCGCGCAGGCCCTGGCGGCGCTGGAGGGCGTCAGCTTCGTGCTGCCGGACCACGTGAAGTCGATGCTGGAGCCCGCGCTCGCGCACCGCCTGATTCTAACGCCCGAGGCGCGGCTGGCCGGTCGGCAGGCCAGGGCCGTTCTCGCGCGGATCGCGACCCAGGTCGAGCCCCCGGTCGGAGAGGCCTACGCGGCGGAACAGCCGCCCAGGACCAGGGCTTAGGTCGCGCCGTACAGGCGCTGGTGGCGCATGATCAGCGCCACGCCGCCCATCACCAACACCGCGGCCGCGACCAGATACCACGTGACGGTCTCCCCGATGAGCAGGTGGGCCTCCACCATCGTGAATAGCGGCAGCGTCGAGCTCAGCACCCCGACGGTTGCCGCCTCCAACCGCGCCATCCCTTTGGCCAGCAGCACATACGCCAGCCCGGTTCCCCCGAGCCCGAGAAAGAGGACGGCCAGCACCGCGGCCCGGGTCACTGGCCCGTGCGTGACCGGCCGGGTGAAGGCCAGCGCCGCCGCCAGCGCGGTGCCCAGCACGAAGATCGGAAGCAGGCTGCCACCGGGCAGGCGGGCGAGCGCGCGTTGGCCGACCCCGTAGGTCGCCCAGCAGCACGCGGCCCCGATCACAATCACGTTTCCCAGGAAGTACTCCGACCGCACAAGCGCGCTCAGATCCTGCCCGTTCCACCCCACGAGCACCAGTCCAGCAATGGCCATCAGCCCGGCGGCGCCCTTCAGGGGCGACATGCGCTCCTTGAGGACAACAACGCCCAAGAGCGCGAGAATGATGCCGTCCATGCTCACGATCAGGGTGGCCGCGGAGGCGGTCGTATAGCGCAGCGCGAGCGTGTACAGGAGCAAGTCGCCGCCGATGCCCAGCCCGGCGACGAGAACCCACCCGCGCACGCCCATCCACCTGGGACCGGGCAGTGCCTCCGAGCCCCGCGGGGCCGGCAGCCGGATGCCCCGCCCCGCGGCGACGTCGAGCGCGGCGAACACGCAGGCCCCAAGAGCCATGCGTGCGAAGGCGATGAAGCCGAAGTTGAAGCTTTGGTAGGCGACCTTGACGGCCAGGGGGATGAGGCTCCAGAGCCAGACCGTGCCCAGCACGCAGAGCGTGGGCATCGGTCAGGCGGTCTGTGCCAATCTGGCGCGTGCGTCAGCGGGCAGCTCGCGCTGCTCCACTGCCCTGTGGAAGATGCGCACGACGAAGAGAGTCAGCCAGATCACAATGATGAGTGCGATCGCGACCAGAATCGCGTACCCGACGCGCCGCATCCATAGCTCTGACTTCTCTGATGGCAGCATCAGCTCTTCGGCCGCCCGCCTCCGATCGCGCCGGGGGCAGGGCCATTGTGTCTCACGAAGCCGGGGCGAGCTTCTGGATGCGGTTGTTGCCCCAGTCCGAGACGTAGACCGTCTTGTCCGGCGCGACCGCTACCGCCATGGGGCACCTGAACTGGCCATCGCCGCTTCCCGGGGCGCCATAGGCATAGAGCAGCCGGCCGTGGGGCGAGAACTTCTGGATGCGGTGGTTGCCGAAATCGGCGACGTAGACGTTGTCCTCGCTGTCGACGCACACCCCATAGGGGCGGTCGAACTCCGCGGGGTCAGCACCCGTCTTGCCCCACTTGCCGTCGAACTTCCCTTCGGGGGTGAACCGCTGCACCCGGTCGTTCCCGAGGTCAGCCACGTACAGCCTGTCCCGGGAGTCGATCGCCAGCCCCGCCGGGTGGCTGAACTGCCCGTCCTGCCGGCCGGCGGTGCCCCACATTATGATGAACTTGCCCTTCGGATCGAACTTCTCGATGCGGTTGTTGTTGAAGTCCGAGACGTAGATGGCGCCCTTGGAATCCACTGCGATGCCATAGGGATAGAGAAACTTCCCCTCCGCCTCGTCATAGCCCCACGGGCCGCCCTTCGCGCCGAACTGGAGCACGAACTTGCCCTTGGCGTCGAACTTCTGCACCCGGTGGTTCCATGTGTCCACCACATAGATGTTGCCCTCGCGGTCGGTGGCGATGGAGCCCGGACGCTGCAGCTTCCCTGCCTCGTTGCCGGTCTGGCCGAACGCGTCGGTGGGCGCGCCCTCGGCGTCACAGCGGATGATCCGGTCGTTCCACGTGTCGGCGACGAGGAGCTTGCCGTCGGGGCCCACTGTGATGCCGATCGCGCGATCGAGCACTCCAACCGCGGTGTTGGCCCCTGACCATGCTGAAACAAAGCGAGGCGGGGTCTGCCGGCCGCCCGCACAGCCGGCGACCGCGACGCCGCTGGCCAGCATCAGGGCGATTCCCACTCCCCAGCGGAGAGCCTTCATACATGCACCTCCTGCCACCGTGCGCGCCACGGGCGCGAATGCGATTATAGCTGCCCCGCCGCGCCAGCGTCAATCCGCGGGGCACCCGCATAGCTATGTAGTTCGGAGCGCGACCGCCTGATTCCCTCCGCCCTGGCCCCTAATGTCTTCCCCACTGGGCCCGGCACCGCAGGGCGGCGCCACGGGCGGCCTGGCGCCCTCGCCAGGTGCCCTGTGGAAATTGACGCTCCCGCGGCGAGGGTGCTATAATCGACCCAGGAGTTGGCAACGCCTCCCCGATCCCATGACAGAGATAACCGAGCTGTGGCGCTATCGAGAGGTCATGTGGAATCTCGTGCGCCGCAACCTCAAGGTACGCTACAAGAATTCGGTCCTCGGCTTTTTCTGGTCCCTGCTCAACCCGCTGATGCAGATCGCGGTGTGGTGGTTCGTCTTCAAGGTCATCCTGGAGAGCACGGAGCCCAACTACACGGCCACCCTCATCACCGGCTTCCTGCCCTGGCTATTCTTCTCCCAGACCGTGCTGGACAGCACCATGTCCGTCACTCAGGAAATATCGCTCGTCAAGAAAGCGTATTTCCCCCGGGCCATTCTGCCGCTGTCAACGGTTCTGTCGAACCTGATCCACCTCGGTTTCGCGTTCATCGTCCTGCTGGCGCTGTTTGCGATCTGGCGGGTGGACATGAACGTCTACTGGCTGCTCGTCATCCCCAGCACGCTGCTCATCGCCGTCTTCGCCTACGGCCTCTCGGCGATGCTTGCCGCCTGGAGCGTGTTCTACGCCGACGTCAAGTTCATCGTGGGCAACCTGCTGGGGTTGTGGTTTTTCCTGACGCCGGTGTTGTACCCGCTGTACCTGGTGCTGAACAAGCAGATGCAGGCGCACAACTGGCTTCTCTCCCTGGTCGCCAGAATGCTGCCGCTGATCAAGAAGGCGTATCTCGCGGATCCCGTCACGATCGGCATTCTCGGCTACCGGAGCGCACTGCTCCAGGGCGGGGCCAACCCCATCGTGGTGCCGGCCCTGTCGGGAATGGAGCCTGCGGTGCGGGCTTCCCTCCAGGCCTCCCTGCGCGCCCAGTATCCCATCGCGACGTATGTGATTGCGGCCGCGGTGATCGCGATCGTGGTGGCCATCGCAGGGCACGCGATCTTCGTCCGCTTGTCCCACTTGTTCGCGGAGCGAGGCTGAAATCGCCGTGAACGTCATCGAGGTCGATCATGTCTGGAAGCGCTACCGGCGCCCGCACCAGCGGGTGAACACGGTGAAGGAGGCCGTGATGGCCTTCATACGCGGCCAGACCGGTTACGAGGAGTTCTGGGCGCTCCGGGACATCTCGTTCAGCGTGACTGCGGGCGAGAGCATCGGCGTGGTGGGCCCAAACGGGTCGGGCAAGAGCACTCTGCTGGGGCTGCTCGCACGGGTGCTGAGGCCGACGCAGGGCGCGATCAGCGTCAAGGGCCGCATATGCCCGCTGCTGGGCCTGGGCACGGGTTTCCACCCCGACCTGAGCGCCCGCGAGAACGTATTCCTGAACGCCAGTCTGCTGGGCCTGAGCCGGCGCGAGATCCTGGCCCGCTACGACGACATCGTCGACTTCGCGGAGCTCGAGGACCTCATGGAGGCCCCGCTGAAGACCTTCTCCAGCGGGATGGTCGTGCGGCTGGGCTTCTCGATCGCGGTGTCCCTGGACCCCGACCTGCTGCTTATCGACGAGGTGCTCAGCGTCGGCGACGAACACTTTCAGCACAAGTCCTTCCAGAAGCTGCTCGACTTCAGGCGCGACGGCCGCACCATCTTCGTGGTCTCCCATGATCTGGACGCGCTGAAGGCGCTGTGCGACCGCGCCATCTGGCTGGACAGGGGCAACATGGTGGCGGACACGGGGTGCGAGGAGGTTGTCGACGCTTACCGCAAGGCGGTCGCCGAGGCCGAGCAGCGGGAGCGCGAGGCCGCCCGGAGGCAGCGCGAGCTTGCCGATCGGAAGCCCGACGCAGCCCAGGCCGAAGGGGCACGATGAGTGGCCTGTCTGACCTCATCAGAACCGCCGGGAACGCCCTGCTGTCGCCGGTCGCACTGGGAGACCTTCCTGGCGCCCGCGCCTGGCGCCGCGCGCTCCTGGTCGGATCGGGCGACCGAGCGCTTCTGGAGCAAGCGCAGGCCGACCTGCGTCGCGCTGCCCCCGATGTGAGCGTGGAGGACGCCTGCGGCTCAGGCCTGTGGGCCCTGCGGCGGCGCGGCTACGATGTCGCATGTCTCCTGCTCACGGGAGAAGGCCGGCGGCGCGAGAAGGCTCTCGGGGCTTTCTCGGGCGCCCGCGTCGTGCTCGCCTACGGGCCGGGGCGCGGCTGGTATCGCCTGCACCTGCCCGCCTTCCGACCCTCGAGCGGCCGTTGGTGGGCGCGCGCGCTGCTCGCCAAACTTCTGTGCATCGGGTACACCTTCGTCATGTTGGCGATCGCTGCGACGGACGCCCTGCGCCGCGCCATCCCGATGCCGCGACCCGTCAGCGATCCGGGCCCTCCGGTGGGTTGGGAGACCACCTTCATCGTGCCCACCTACAACCAGCGCCACCTCATGGACTTCTGCCTTCCCGCGCTGGTGCGGGAGGCCGGGCAGCGACACGCGGTCCTCGTGGTGGACGATGCGAGCACCGATGGCACCTACGAGTACGTCCGGCGCCGCTACCCGGGCGTGACCGCGGTCAGGCTGCCGGCGAATCGGGGGTTCGCCGGAGCGGTGCGCGCCGGCATTGCGGCGAGCCGGACGCCGCTGTTCGCGCTGATCAACACCGATGTGCAGATCCGCCCCGGGTTCCTGGAGGCGATCCTCCCCCACTTCCGCGAGGCCGACACGTTCGCGGTGTGCTGTCGGATCGAGCTTCCCGGGGGATCACAAATGGAGACGGGAAACGCGGCCGGCGACTTCTCCGGAATCCTCGAGCCGCACTTCGTGCCGCCGACGGGACCGGGGCCAATCCTGTACGCGACGGGAGCGTGCTCCGTGTTTCATCGCGCTCGCTATGAGGCGCTGGGCGGCCTCGAGACGATCTACCGGCCCTTGTACTGGGAGGACACGGAGCTTGGCTATCGGGCCTGGCGGCGGGGGTGGCGCTCGGTGTTCGAGCCGCGCGCGTCGGCCCTGCACAGGCGCCGCATGTGGATCGGCGCGCGCTTCGGCAACGCGTACGCCGACGAGACGTTCCTGCGCAACGCAATCCTCTTCGTCTGGAAGAACGTCCGCGACCCCGGCCTGCTCGCCCGGCATCTCGTGTACACGTGGGCCGTGCTCGCGCGCGAGACCGATGGCGAGAGCCGGATGATGACGCGGGCCGTCATCCGGGCCCTGCCGCTCCTTCCGGCCGTTCTTCTGCGGCGGTGGCGCGAGTGGCGCCGCGGCGACCTGGGCGACCGCGAGATACTCGCGCTGTCCCGTCCGCCAGCGGCCGGCGACCCCGCCGAGGCGGTGCGGGCGTGAGAGTGCTGTTCGTCAGTCCGTTCCTCCCCTACCCCCCGACGGCCGGGGGCCACGCGATGGCGTGGTCGTGGCTGCAGTGGCTGGCCGAGCGCCACGAGGTGGCGTTCACCGGGTTCTACGAGCGCGAGGCCGACGCCGCCGGGGCGGCCGAGGTGCGGCGCCGGTGCGCGGAGGTCCGCGTGCGTCTCCGGAAACCAACTCCGCACGCGTACAGCTCGTTCTCCCAGCTTCCCGCGTGGGTGACGGAGTTCTTCAGCCGAGAGCTGGCCGATGACATCCAGCGCGTCTGCCGCGACTTCCGGCCGGAGGTTGCTCTGTTTCTCAGCACCAATATGGCTCAGTACCGCAGGTGTGCGCGCCACATACCCTCCGTCGTCACTGCGATGGACATCGTCTGGGTCGCCTACCGGAGGCGGATCGCCGCGGCGGCGGGCTTCGAGCGCTTCCGGGCGCGGCTCGACTGGCTTCGTATGCTCCGGTACGAACTCCGCGAGCTTCGCGCCGCCGACCACATCGTCTCCATGTCGGACCACGACTCCCGAGTCATCCGGAGCCTGATCCCGCAGGCCCGGGTGACGGCCGTGCCCCCGGGGACCGATCCCGGCCGCTACGACCCCAGCGCGCGGCGTCCGGCACCGGGCTCGGTGCTGTACCTTGGCCACATGGAGCACCTGCCGAACCTGGACGGGCTCATCTTCCTCTACCGCGACATCTGGCCGTACGTCCGCCGCGCGTGCGCCGAGGCCCATCTCATCGTGGCGGGCGCCCGCGCCCGGGAGGAGCTGGCTCGAGTTGCCCCGGAGGTGCTGGCGGCCATGGACGGCGACCCCAGCGTTGAGCTGGCGGGGTTCGTGCCCGACCTGCGCGCGCTGATGGAGGCGACCGCGGTCATGGCAGCGCCGCTTCGGCTTGGGGCGGGAGTTCGCACGAAGGTGATCGAGGCGCTGGCCGCCGGCCTGCCCACGGTAACCACCGCGAGGGGGGCGGAGGGGCTGTCCATACAGCACGGCCGCGAGGTGCTCGTCGCCGACGACGCGGAGGAGTTCGCAAGCCAGCTCGTGCGCCTGTTGAGCGACCGCGCCCTGCAGGAGCGCCTTTCTGCGGCCGGCCGCGAGACGATTGTGAGGGAGCACGACAACGAGACGCTCGCCCGCCGGCTGGAGGCGGTGCTGGCGAGCGTGGCGGGGACCGGCGGATGAGCGGGTTCGCCAGATACGTGGCCGGATACATCCTCGACTCCTTCAGGGAACGAGTGACGGCCGAGGACTTCGCGGGCGAGGTCGTGTCGCGCGTGCTTGTGCTGCCAGGGCGCGACACCGATGCCGCGGCCGTCCGCCGCCTATTCCCGCAGGCCGAGCTGGTGCCCTACGAGGAGGCGGCCGGTTTCTTTCGGGTACGTCGCTCGCGCTTCGATGCGGCCTGGATCCCGATGACCGGAGGCGGGTATCGCGCGCGGGCGGTGGGACTCCTCAGCGGCGCTCGACACAGGCTTCTGGTGCCTTCGCCCGATTACATCTACCGGTTCGGCATGCGGCGGGGGAAAGTGGCGCTAGCCTGGGCTATCGTCGACCGCTTCCTGCTTTGGCCGCTGTCCCTGTTGTGGCTGGTAGTGGTTGCCTGCCGCCTCTATGCTACCGGAGCGGTTCGCCAAGCGAGCCAGGGCGAGGCCCCGGCGCGCCCGCCCCGGGCTGTTCTCGTCATCCGCCTCGTGCCGGCGCGCACGCTCGCGGCGCTGCTGCGGCGCCTCCGGGCCCAGTGGCCGCGCAGCCGCCTCTACGTGCTCTCGGCCTCGCGGGAAGGGGAGACGGAGGCCGCGGAGATCGCCGATGAGGTGATCCGGGCCGACGCCCAGGGACCGGCGGCCTTGCTGAGGCGAGTGCGGCGGCTTCGGCCCGACCTCGCTATCCTGGCGGGCGGCTGGGACTACGGCCTGAGCGCTACGTACTGGCGGGCGGTCGTGCTGGCCCGCGCGTGCGGCGCCGGCAGACGATATCAGTGGGAACTGGGCGACGCCATACCGGGCCGGCCCTTGGGCCAGGTGGCGCGCGCCATCCTCGCGAGGGGGGCGGGGCGGGCCTGGTCCGCCAGCCTCGGGCGCGGCCCTGCCGCGATCGCGCGCGTCAGGAGGCGCGCCGCATACACGAGGCCGCCGAGCCGCGGGCCCAGGCTGGTGCAGATCGGCGTCACCTCGGCCTGCAACTACCACTGCCTGATGTGCCCGTTTCACAACCCGCAGGCCGACCACCGACACATCGAGGCCCAGCAGCCGCGCCTGAGTCTCGAGGTGTTCGGGCGGCTGGTCGGCGACCTCCGTCGGATGGGGACCGAGGCGATCGACATCTGCGGCAACGGCGAGCCCCTGACCCACCCCGACATCATGGAAATGGTCTCCCTCGCGCGAGACCTGGGCTTGCGAGTGACGCTGGCGACAAACGCCGCTCTGCTCAGCGCCGCGCGGGCCCGTCGACTTGTGGACCTGGGCCTGCCCCGCATGCATGTGAGCATCAACGCGGGGACCGAAGAGACCTACGCCAAGATGCATCCCGGCACCCCGCCCGGGACGTTCGCAAAGATCGTCGGGCGTCTCCGCGAGATGGCGGAGTACGCGGAGGAGACGGAGCAGCGGCCGATCGATGTCGAGTACTCGGCCGTGCTGACCCGGCTCAACATGGGCGAGATCGAGGAGATGGTCAGGCAGGCGCATCGGGCCCGGGCGAAGTGGCTAATGCTGATCCAGATGGGTCCGCTCACGCTGCTTCCCACCGACGAACTAAACGAAGCGCTGCTGCCGCGGCCCGACGACTGGCCGCGCATCCGCCGCGACCTGGAGCGGGCGGTCAGCCTGGCCAAGAGCCTGGAGATCGAGACGAACCTGGGCTTTCTGCTCGCCAGCGCGGACCAGTCGGGCACGCAGTCGGTCTACGAGAAGATCCCTTGCTACATCGGCCACGAGTTCGCGCTGGTCCTCGCGAACGGTGACGTCCTCTTCTGCTGTCACTGCTCATATCCGCTGGGGAACCTCTACCAGGACAACTTCCGAACCATCTGGAACTCCCAGGCATATCAGGGGGCGAGGCAGCAGGCGATGGCATTGCCCATCTCCCGGCAGGCGCTGCCGGCCTGCGGCTGTTTTGACGCGTGCTCCCATGTGGGCCAGAACTTGATAGTCCACAGGTCGCTGTACGGAAAGGTCTCCCTGGAGTCGGCCAAGTGAAGCATGTTCTCGTCTGCGGCGCCGCCGGCTTCACCAATGTGGGCGACGACGCGATCCTCTGGGGTATGGTGACGCAGCTGGCAGAGGCCGCGGGGGGCCGCGCCATACGGGTCGCGGGCGGCCCGGAGCTCGGGGGCATCGCCGAGCCGCTCGGCGCGCGGCCCATGACCTACGACGACCGGGCCGAGCTGGCGCGCGCGATCGAGGACGCGGACCTCGTCCTGCTGGGCGGCGGCGGCATGCTGTACGACTTCGGATATGACGCCGGGCTGGCGCGGTTCGTCACCGATCCCCCTGACCGACAATGGCTGTACGAGCTGGCGAAGATCTCGGCCGCGGCCGCGGTGGCCGGCCGGCCGGTCATGATGTATGGCATGGGGGCCGGACCACTGTTCACGACCGCGGCGAGGAGAACGGCCCGGTTCATCTGCGAGCGCTCGCGGGCGATCACCCTGCGCGACGCATCCTCCGCGGCGACGCTGGTGGACTGCGGCGTCCCACTCAGCCGGCTTTTCCTCGCCGCCGATCCGGCGGTGCTCGTCGAGCCGGCCGCTTCGGAGGCGGCGAGGCGCTTCGCAGAGGACCACGGCCTGGCCGACGTGCCGCGGCCGTGGATCGCGTTGAACCTGCGGCCCTGGTATCGATTCGGCGGACCCGGATCGGCTCGTGAAGAGCGCGGGGACGCGTTGGACAGGCTCGTCGAACGGATGAACGAGGTCGTTGCCGGACTTCGGGCACGGACCGGCGGAACCGTCCTTCTCGTGCCGATGCAGCGGCTGTATGACGATGATCGTGAGGTGCTGGAGCGAGTGGGCGACCGGCAGACGGCGCCGCTGGTCGAGCCGCCGGCGTCGCCGCCCGAATTCGCGGCCTTCCTGGGGCAGTGCGACCTCGTGCTGGGCATGCGAGTTCACGCGCTGATCCTGTCGCTGGCCGCGGGCGTTCCCTTCGTAGGCATCTCCTACAGCGACAAGGTGTCCGAGTTCGCCCGAGCGGCCGGGCTTGACGACCACGTCCAGTCGGCTGATGACCTCGATGTCGCCTCCACCCTGGCCTCCTGCGAGGCGCTGCTGTCCGACCGCGACACAGTGCGGGCCCGCCTGCAGGAAAGGCGGACGGCCCTGCGCGAGGCGGCCGGGCTGTCGGCCGATCTCGCGCGATTCCTACTGGAGCGCGACGCCCCCCGCCGGGCCAGCGCCCCTCGCCCCGCGATCGCCCCGTCGAGAGCGGCCGCCGGCATCTCGGTGCTGATGCAGACGCGGCCAGACTATCGCGAGATGCCGGGCGGGGACGTCCTGCAGCTCCAGGAGGTGCAGGCGATCCTGGTGCGAGGCGGGCTGACCATCGACCTTACCGGCGAGGAGACGCCCGACCTGTCCGGCTACGATCTGGTGCACACAATCAACCTGGACCGACCGGAGGAGCCGTACCGGCACTGCCTGAACGCACTGGCCCAGGGCAAGCCCATTGTCGTCTCGCCCGTGCACACCGACATGACGGAGTTCCTCGAGTGGGGAGATACGGACTACTGGGACCTGCCCGAGCCCGGCCAGGGCCTTCCCACTCCTCGTCCGGCCCCGCCGCCGGACCCCGTGGAGGAGAGGCGCCGGGCTCTCCGGCACCAGCAGCGCCAAGCCATCATCGACTGGGCGACGGTGTACCTGCCGAACGCGGAGCTCGATGCGGAGTATCTGGGCCGGGCGTTCGGGATGGACCGCTCGCGATCTGTCGTGGTGCCCCACGGCGTCGCGCCGCGGTTCTTCGACGCGCGAGCCGAGCCGTTCGTCGAGAAGCACGGCCTTCGGGATTTCGTGATCTGCGCGGGCCGTGTCGAGAAGCGCAAGAACCAGCTTGCGCTGATCGCAGCGCTCCGGGGCACCGGCATTCCGCTGGTCATCGTGGGGCAGCCGAATCCCGAAGAGTACCGCGATCTCTGCCGGCGCTATGCGGACGACAACGTGCGTTTCTTCGACGCCATGTCGCAAGACGAACTCGCCTCTGCCTTCGCGGCGGCGAAGGTGCATGCGCTGCCAAGCTGGTTCGAGGTGCCGGGCCTGGTCAGCCTCGAGGCGGGGGCGGCCG
>Ga0123519_10007459_pt1 | contig 16934 bp, 11 predicted proteins | sample YelNatPaOPRAMG02_FD_87396 | JGI IMG/M metagenome (GOLD analysis project Ga0123519, IMG submission 87396) | Hot spring microbial communities from Yellowstone National Park - Yellowstone National Park OP-RAMG-02 (version 2) | ecosystem: Environmental > Aquatic > Thermal springs > Hot (42-90C) ... | reverse complement strand
GTGTTTCAGATAAAGGTAACCACAGGATAAAATTTGAGGCAGGAAAGAATATAAGTTCTGGAATTTATTTTATTCACTTTGAAGCAGAGAATAACAAAATAATAAAAAGAGTTATACTATTGAAATAAACTTTTACGCTTTAATTGATTTCTCTATTCTTTTATAAATGCGATATCGTCTCCTTTTCCATTCTCATCTATTTTATTCTCACCTATGCTGTATATTATATATCCTTTATCCATTTTCTTGTATATCAAAGGATTTCCAGAGAATGGATCAACCTGAGAGACTTCTAATTTTTCAGGATATTTTTTATCTTTTAACCTATTTTTCTCAACCTCATAGGCGACATTGATTAAACGATAAAATGTAATATTACTTATTTCTTTCATTATTATTTTATCAAAAGTAATAAAGGCTAAATTTAAAAGAGAAGAAGAAATAACCCTCTTATTATAATAATCCATCCTCTTTTCCATCTTTCCTTTCACATCGTTATCAAAATAATATCTTATAAATTCATCCTTTGAATTGAATCTTTGAGGAAAATAAATCTCAACCTCTTTTAATTTACCATCATATACGAAAATTGAGTAAGGTAATAACAATCTGTTTATAAGTGTTATTAAAGATTTCCTGAACCAGTTAATTTCATAATCACCTGAACCAAAATATGTCATCCAGAATTTATATGAAAACTCCTTTAGGATTTTGAGCATAAAATAAGTTTCTCCACTCATACCAGAGACCCTCACAATTTTATCATCAAATAATTCGGGTGAACAGGGTATAACTAATGGAATCTTCTCAATATCTTTAAGTATCCCAGAAGAAATTTCCTCAAACTCTCTCCTCAATCCCCATCCTTCATATATACCGATTCTAATAAAATCGTGGATATCTTCAAAGATTGTCAAACTTATCATTGATGATATTAGGTTGTTATCACGGCATATCTTTGCAATATGCCATATTTTATTTAATTTCTCTTTCGCAATAGAGTAATTCCTGTTACGAACATCCTGAAGAGCGGATATAATCCCTGCTTTTTCAATAATTGTCAAAGACATGAAATTCGGAATTGGATATGCATATAGATTATCCTCATAATCTCCCAACCAGCCTTTCTGTATAAATTTACAATTTGATAAACTTTCAAGATAAGGAATATAAAATTTTACAGCATCCATCAAATCCTTTGAGAATGCAGTTTCAGGAATTGGTGTATAAGCACCTTTTAGATATTTTGAATAAAATTGATTAATCTTATTTGAACCAGATTGAGATAAAGACTGAATGAATCTATTACCATTCTCTTCTTCATTTGGTTTGTAAAAATCTTTCAAATTTTTTATTCCTATATTCTCTTCAATCTTCTTTTCTATTTTATTATTTTTCGCTATTACTATTGCAGGGACTGTGTAACAAAGAATTGTTATAAGAATAAGGGGGAGAATAATCCAGTTTATCCAGAATTTGATATTATTTACTCCCTTCTCCCTGTTTATTTTTACCAATCTTACCATCAAAAATATATAAGATAATCCAAAGAAAAATGCGGGTAAGAATTTTATTTCACCAAATAATAAAATGAAGAGCAGCAATATTATAAATAGAAGGATGAAGGAAAACCAGAAAATATACAATTTTTTATCCTTTCTCATAATCGTATCGATAAGAAGTTTTATAATAGAAACTATTATTCCTGCAATCGCAAGGATATAAACCAATTTATCAGGTATCTGGAAAACAACTATAAAGAAAAGGGAGAGAATCACAACGAAAACCATCAATGGAATACTTAAAATAAAATCAAGTATCCCGAAACCTAAAGATTTGAAAAACAAATTAACTTTTGACATTTTAACCTCCATTTTTGATATATTACTTTAAATATAAAATTATGTCAAGATTTTTTTAAATTGTATCCGCAATTCAATTCAAAGTGAAGAATGAAAATAGTATTCTTTCTGAAGAACGAATGTCCCATATTTACTATACAACAAATGGTGTCATTGCGAACGAAGTGAGCGTGGCAATCTCACTACTGACTATTCGCAAATATTTATATGAGACCCCTCGTTTCACTTGGAGCAACAACTTCGTTGTCGGTTCATAACTGACCCACAAGATTTATTATTGACTTTTTCCTAAAATTGTTTACAATTATAAAAATAGGAGGTTATATGATTATTCTTTTTCTTTTAGGAATACAGGAATTGAGATTCTCAATCCCTGTAGAAAAAACTTTTATAGATTCTGGAAAAATAATAGTAAAGATACTTGATGAAAATGATAGGATTTTATCTTCACTATCAAGGATTGTAAAAATTGTGAAAGATATTGAATACATTCCATTCTATGTGAAAATCAAAGAAGGAGACCCTGATCTTTTAAGGGTAAAGGTGATATTCCCTAAACAAGAGAAAATCTTTCCACTCTATAAGATAATGGATAGGATGATCGTGAATATAATCGGTGAGGATGAATTCTTAAAAGGGACTTTAGTGAAACACAGGATTATTGTAAAAAACATAAAAAATGACTCACCATTAAAAAATGCGAATGTTCAGATAAAACTTGATGAAAAAATAGTTTATGAAGGGAAAACAGATGAGAAAGGTATTGTTGTTTCATCATTCAAAGCACCTGAGAAAGATGAAGGTGATTTAAGTTTTACAATCTCATCATTCCTTGGAAAAGAGACATTCTCTAAAAAGATAAGATTTGTATCAGGATACATAACATATCTCATAACAGATAAACCAATATATCAGCCCGAACAGACAATTCATATACGTTCATTAACATTAAAGAAGCCAGAACTTAATTCTGTTAAAGAGAAAGAGATAACATTTGAAATAGAGGATAGCAAAGGGAATAAGGTTTTCAAGAAAAAGATATTAACAGATAAATTCGGTGTTGCAAGCACTGATTTCGTAATTGCAGATGAGGTTAATCTTGGTGATTGGACAATAAGGGCTATTATTGGTGATGAAAAGGTTGAAAAGACTGTTAAGGTATCAAGGTATCTCCTCCCAAAATTCAAGGTTGAGTTAAAAACAGATAAGGAATTCTATCTTCCTGGTGAGAAACTTGAAGGAACAGTTTCATCTGATTATTTCTTCGGGAAACCTGTTTCAGAAGGAAATGTGAAGATCAATGTTTATAAATTTGATATAGGTTTTAATCTTATTGATGAAATAAAAGGAAAATTGAATAAGGATGGTATCTTCAATTTTGAATATAAACTCCCTGATTATTTTGTTGGTGAACCACTTGAAAAAGGTGATGCGTTTGTGAGGTTTGAGATAGAGGTTGAAGATAATGCAAAACATACTGAAAAGATTGATGTGAAAAAGATGATAAAAAGGAGCCCCTTAGAAGTTTTTGTTATACCTGATGGTGGTGAATTTAAGAAGAATCTTCCAAATAATTTTTATGTTCTTGCAACATATCCAGATGGGAAACCTTGCGACGCAGAAATCTTCATAAAAATCAAAGACAGAAAATTTGAGAAGATGACAGATACTCTTGGTATTGCAACATTCACATTCACACCGGATGAAGATAGTTTTGAGATGAATATAAGTGTTAAAGATAAAAAAGGTAATACTGCAACATTAAAAAAGGTATTTGGTGCTGGAAAGGATGAGCAGATTATGATGGTTTTAAATAAAGGGATATATAGTGTTGGTGATATTCTGAATATAAAATTCCTTTCAACAAGGAAATCTGGAAGGATATATTTTGATGTTGTGAAAGATAATCAGACATACTTAACAAAATCACTTGACATTATTGATGGAAAATCATCTTTAAATCTCAATATAACGAATGAACTTGAAGGTTCTTTATGGCTTCACGCATACATTGTCACAAAAGAAGGTAATATTATAAGGGATTCAAGATTTATTTATGTGAACCCAAAAGATGAATTGAGAATAACTATGGAGAAGGATAAAAAAGAATATTTGCCTGGTGAAGAAGGGAAATTCACTTTCATGGTGAAGGACAAAAATGGTTTACCAGTTATATCTTCTCTATGCATCTCTATTGTTGATGAGGCAGTATTTGCAGTATCTGAATTAAAGCCAGGTCTTGAAAAGGTCTATTTTCTTCTTGAAGAGGAGATACTGAAACCAAGGATTGAGATACACGATTTCAAGATGGAAGATATCGTAAAGAAAGAAATAAATCCAGAAATACAGAAGATAATGTTTTCAACACTGAAACCAAAAGAAACTTTCAAGATAAATTACAGAACGAAGATAGATATCTCAAAAATAAAAGATGCGTATATAAATAGATTGAGTTATTTACAGGATAAATTGTTCGTTGCAATAAATAAATATTATGATAAACATAAAGAGTATCCAAGGACAAAGGATGCGATAAAAATATTTTTAAAAGAAGGTTTTATAAAAGAGAAAGAATTAAAAGAACCATGGGGAAATGATTATAAAATTTTGTGCGAGGATGAATACTTCACCTATGTTGGTAATATCGTATGCGCAGGTCCTGATGGAATATTTGATACAGATGATGATTTTGATATTAGATCAAGTATTAAAGAAGAAGACCGTATTATGATGTTTAAAACAATGGCAGTTCCAAGACCAGAGATGACGGAAACCCATATAATGAAGGAAGAAAGGGTTTCTGGTGAAGAACCAAGGGTAAGGGAATATTTCCCTGAAACATTCATTTTTGAGCCTGCAATCATCACTGATAAAAATGGAATGGCAAGTATAACTGCAAAACTCCCGGATGCGATAACAAACTGGAGGGTTACAGGATTTGGTTCAACAGAGGATGGTCTTTTGGGTTCATTCACATCAGATATAAGGGTTTTCCAGGATTTCTTTGTTGATATTGACCTACCTTTATACCTCACTGAAGGTGATGAAATCTCCATACCTGTTGCTATATATAATTATCTCCCAAAAGAACAGAAGATAAAAATAGTATTTGAAAAAGGTGATTGGTTTGAATTTATTGAGAATAACACGATAGAAAAGGTTCTAAAAAAAGATGAGGTTTCTGTTGAGTATTTCCCTATAAAAGTGAAAAAGATAGGAAATTTTCCTCTGCTCGTTAAATGTTATGGTGAATTGAAACAGGATGCAATAAAAAGGTTCATTCGTGTCCTTCCCGATGGGAAGAAATTTGAAAATATAATATCTGAAAGGCTTGAAAAGGATATTACAAAGAAAATAATATTCCCAAAAGAAAGTATAAAGGAAGGTAATACACTTGTTTTGAAAATTTATCCTGGTATTTTCTCACAGGTTGTTGATGGTCTGGATAAGATGTTGAGGATGCCATTTGGTTGTTTTGAGCAGACATCATCTGTTACATACCCAAATATTCTTATTCTAAAATATTTAAGGGATACAAAACAGATAAAACCTGATATTGAGATGAAGGCAGAAGAATATATAAGCCTTGGTTATCAAAGGCTTTTATCCTATGAAGTGAAATCAGGAGGATTCTCCTGGTTTGGTAATGAACCAGCAAACAAGGTCTTAACAGCATATGGTCTTATGGAGTTTTATGATATGGGAAAGGTTTTTGATATTGACAGAGATATTATTGAGAGAACTGCAAACTGGCTTAAATCAAAACAGAACAACGATGGCTCATGGTCAAGGGATGAAGAATATCTGCATGCTGAATCCTGGGAAAGGATACAGAAGACAGATATACTTCCAACAGCATACATAGTCTGGGCATTATCAGAAATAGGTGATAAAAGTGATGCTGTGAAGAAAGGGCTAAATTATATTTATAAAAATTTAAATGATGCAAAAGACCCATATACACTTTCAATAATAGCGAATGCACTTGTTCAAGCAGACCCTAAAAATGAGAAAACAGAGGAAGTCCTGAAAAAATTAATTTCAATGGGGAAAGAGACATCCGATGAAATATACTGGGAATCTGATATCCCAACAATAACATTCTCAAAAGATAAAGGTGCCGATATTGAAGCAACTGGTCTTGCAATATATGCACTTATTAAATGTGGTAGATATTCAGGGATTGTAACAAAGGGTTTGAATTATCTAATAAAACAGAAGGATGCGAATGGAATGTGGTTCACAACACAGGGGACGATAATTGCTTTAAGATGTTTTGTTGCCTCACTTGGTAATAATATTGAAGATGCGAACGCAACAATAACAGTTAATTTTAATAACAAAAAAATAAAGGATATAGTTGTTAACAAGGATAACATAGATATTGTTCACCAGATAAATTTCGAAGATATAAAAAATGAAAACACGGTTGAGATAAAGATAAAAGGCGAAGGCTCTTTCTTATATGAACTCATTTCCTCTTATTACATACCCTGGAATCTTATACCAAGGCCCCCATCACCAATGTTTGATATAAAGGTTGATTATGATAGGACTGAACTTGAGATGAATGATATTGTGAAGGTGAATGTCTTTTGTAAATTAAGAAAGGAAGGAAAGGCAGAAATGGTGATATTGGACATAGGTATACCACCAGGGTTTGAAGTTCTCACACCATCACTTGATGAACTTGTTGATAAAAAGATACAGAAATACAATCTTACACCAAGACAGGTTATTATTTATGTTGAGGAGATAGATTCCAAAAAACCTCTTGAATTTTCATATATGATGAGGGCAAAATTCCCAATAAAGGCAAAGACAAGCACCTCAAGGGTCTATGAGTATTACAATAAGGAACAGGAGACAATCTTAGAACCATCTGAGATAAAGGTAAAAGGTTTGTGATTTTAATATTGAAAATTTTATAAAATTATATATAATTATACTATGAAAAAGATTGATAATTACAGGTATCTCATACCAAAAGAAGGAAATATGTATGTTCCTGGATTAATCTTCTCATCAGAGAAGATGATAAAACATATTGAGGAAGAGAAGACATACGAACAGGTGAAAAATGTTGCTCATCTCAAAGGAATACAGAATTACTCATTTGCTATGCCTGATATACACTGGGGTTATGGTTTTCCAATAGGTGGTGTTGCTGCGATGGATGTTGAAGAAGGTGTTATAAGCCCTGGTGGTGTTGGATATGATATCAATTGTGGTGTCCGTTCAATAAGAACAGACCTTACATACGATGATGTTAAGGATAGATTGAAAGAATTACTTGATAGAATATATGTGAATGTTCCCTGCGGTGTGGGTTCTGAAGGAAAGGTGAAATTGAAAGAAAAAGATATAAACCAGGTGATGATGAAAGGTGCTTTATGGGCTGTTGAGAATGGATATGGATGGAAAGAGGATATTGAAAGGATTGAAGATAATGGAAGGATGGAAGGTGCTTCAATTGAATTCATCTCTGATAAGGCTATTGAGAGAGGACTTCCTCAACTTGGTTCGCTTGGTGCAGGAAATCATTTCATAGAGATACAGATTGTTGAAGAGGTATATGATGAGAATATTGCAAGAAAATGGAAACTATTCAAAGATCAGGTTCTTATTATGATACATTCAGGTTCAAGGGGATTTGGGCATCAGATATGTTCTGATTATATACATATAATACAGGATGCTATGAGAAAATATGGGATCTCTGTCCCTGATAGAGAACTTGCCTGTGTTCCAATAAAATCTGAGGAAGGAAAAAGATATTTTGCATCTATGGCTTCTGCAGCAAATTTTGCCTGGGCAAATAGACAGATGATTATGCACTGGATAAGGGAATCTTTCCAGGAGGTTTTCAAAAAATCACCTGAAAGTATGGGAATGGAACTTATATACGATGTTGCACATAATATTGCGAAATTTGAGAAACACATTGTTGATGGAAAGGAAAAAATGGTCTGTGTCCATAGAAAAGGTGCAACAAGAGCATTCCCAAAAGGTCATCCAGAACTCCCTTCATTTTACAGGGAAACAGGACAACCTGTTATCATACCTGGTGATATGGGAACGCATTCTTATATTTTAGTAGGGACTGAAATTGCTATGAGGGAGACATTTGGTTCAACCTGCCATGGTGCTGGAAGGGTTCTATCAAGGCATCAAGCGATAAAGATAACCGCAAACAGAAGAATAACAGACGAATTATTAAAAAAAGGGATAATAGCAAGGGCAAAGTCAATCCAGACATTAAGGGAAGAGGTTCCAGATGCATACAAAGATATTGATGATGTGATAGAAGTCGTTCATAATGTCGGTTTATCTAAGAAAGTGATCAAGGCAAGACCAATAGGGGTTGTGAAAGGTTAGTGAAGATAATATTTCTTGGAACTGGTGGAGGAAGATTCGTTGTTTTCAAACAGATAAGGGCAACAGGTGGAATCTGGATTGAAGTTGATAATAAGAATATCCTTATAGACCCTGGACCTTCAAGCCTTTTAAGGATATTAAAAAGCAGGAGAAAACTCAATCCTTTAAAGATTGAATATATTTTTATAACACACAGGCATCTTGACCATTGTGCAGATGTAAACACAGTGATTGAGGCAAGGACTGAAGGAGGATTTAAAAAAGGATGTAATCTATATATACCAAAGGATGGTATAGAAGATGACCCTGTTGTCCTGAAATATCTCAGAGGATTTTTGAACAGAATAGATATAATGGAAGAAGGGAAAAAATATGAAATATCTGAAAGATGTTATGCAGAAACACCAAAGAGATTGAAACATTCTGTTGAATGTTATGGATTAAATTTTTACTATGATGGAAAGAAAGTATTATCAATAGTTTCAGACACTGAATATTTTGATGAAATATCTAAATACTATAATGGAGAGAATGTTATCTTGAATGTTGTTACATTTAAAAAAACGGATTTAAAACACCTATCTTTTGAGGATATAAAAGAATATGTAAAGAATCATAAGCCTGAAAAACTTATCATCACACATTTTGGTATGAGTATGATAAAAGAAAAACCCTGGGAACTTGCAGAGGAATTTTCAAAAATCTATAATGTGAATATGATTGCTGCAAGGGATGGAATGGAGATAGATATAAATGGGGCTGGTTAGGGTATTACCTGAAGAGGTTAGGAAGAAGATATCAGCAGGTGAAGTGATAGAAAGACCATCATCTGTTGTGAAAGAACTTGTTGAAAATTCAATTGATGCAGGAGGAACAAAAATAATAATAGATATAGAGGATGGAGGGAAAAAACTGATAAGGGTATCAGATAATGGTGAAGGAATATTAAAAGAAGACCTTAATTTGGTGATACAGAGATATACAACAAGTAAGATATACACATCAAGAGATATAGATAATATAAGAACACTTGGGTTCAGGGGAGAAGCACTCGCAAGCATCTCATCTGTTTCTATGATTGAAATCCTTTCAAGGAGTAAGTATGAGGATTCAGGGAAACTGATAAAGGCAATAGGTGGTGAAATAACAGAGGAAAAAGAATATCAAAGACAGGTTGGAACAACTGTGGTTGTTAAAAATCTTTTCTTTAATTATCCAGCGAGGAGAAGATTCCTTAAATCTCAGAGTGCAGAAACAAGGAGTATTCTATCTGAGATAATACCGAGATTTATTGCATACCCTGGTATATCATTTGAATTCACAAGCGATGGTGAGAAAGTATATCAACTTTTCCCATCAACAATTGAGGAAAGGATATCAAATCTTTTTGGGATGAATTTCCTTGACTTATTTGAGTATATTGAAGAAGGTGATAATAATTATAAAGTCTTTGGTTATATCCAGAAACCAAATGTTCCTTCACCTAAGAAGAACTTCCTCTTTGTGAATAGAAGAAGTGTATGGAATAATCAGATTAATGGTTTCATAAATTCTATATATAATCTTCCTGCTGGTGAAAGGGTATCTTATATACTTTTCCTTGAAATCCCACCAGAACTTGTGGATGTGAATATCCATCCTCAGAAAAAAGAGGTTTTGTTCAGAAATGAGAAATTCCTTTTTGAGATTATTGGTAAAGCGGTTGAAAAGGTTATCTCAAGTAAAGAAGGTTATAAAATAGTTCTTGATGGTTCAACACAGATAGACCTTTTTAAGGACAGGAAGACAAAATTCTGGCAGTTTCATAATTCTTATATAATAGCACAAACGAGGAATGGGATTGTGATAATAGACCAACATGCTGCTCATGAAAGAATTATCTTTGAAAAATTGAAGAATAGAAATGATTCTTCAGTGAAACTTCTAAACCCTGTTGAGATAGAATTCACACCATTTGAATTGGAGAATATAAAAAATGCAGAGAAAAAATTAAACGAAATTGGTTTTAGATTCAAGATATTCAGCAATAATACAATTGTTGTTGAAGCAGTTCCATCACTCCTTGAAGATTTAAGCCCTGAAAATCTTGGGAATCTATTCAGGGAAATCTCTGAAAGAAATGATAATCCATATCATAAAATAATTGAATCAATTGCATGCCATTCAGCAATAAAACAGGGAGAGCCACTCACTGAGGATGAAATATCTTATCTTATAAATGAACTATTCTCTACTGAAAGACCATACACCTGTCCTCATGGAAGACCAACACTTTTTGAAATAAGCATTGAGGAACTTGAGAGAAGATTCAAGAAAAGATAGGATAATAGTCCTTACTGGATGCACAGCATCTGGTAAAACTTCTCTTATAAAAAAGATTTCGGAATATTATCCAATTGAGGTTATCTCCTGTGATTCAAGACAGATTTATAAATATATGGATATAGGAACTGCAAAACCTGATAAAGAGACAATTAAAAAAGTTCAACACCATCTAATTGATATAAAGTATCCTGATGAATACTTCTCTGCATTTGATTTTTACTCAAATGTTAAAGTTCTAAAAAATGAAATAAGGGAAAGGGGAAATATTCCTGTGATTGTTGGAGGAACAATACTTTATCTCATCTCAACACAGAATGGGCTTTTTAAAATACCAAAGATAGAAAGAAAAATAAAGGATGAGTTAAGGAAAGAAATGGAAATTTATGGAATAAATAAACTATATAAAGAATTAAGGGAGATAGACCCTGAAAGGGCTAAAGAGATCCATCCAAACGATAAACAGAGGATTTTAAGGTCACTTGAGATATATAAAGGGACAGGAATAAGGCATTCTGAATGGATAAAGAGAGAGCATCATAAGGGATTTAATCTTGTTATATTTTATCTTTTCTGTGAAATGGATGAATTAAAGAGGAGAATAGAGGAAAGGGTTAATAAGATGATAGAAATGGGGTTCAGGGAAGAAGTTCTCAAACTTCTTGAAATGGGTTACAAAAAAGATGATTACGGAATGACCTCACTCGGATACAGGGAGATGATTGAACATATTGAAGGTAAAACAAACATTGATGAGACAATAAAAAAGATTGTAAAGAAGACAAAGGATTATGCAAAAAGGCAGAGAAGTTTTATAAAAAAATTGATGATTCAATCTAAAATAACACTTGATAATTTTCAGGAATTTATTAAAATCCTAAATGATGAAAAGGAAAATAAGAATAGGTAATTTATTCATAGGAGGTGATGAGGAGATAAAGGTTCAATCTATGACGAAGTCAAAGACCGAGGATGTGAGAAGAGTGATAAATGAGATAAGAAAACTGGAAGAAGCAGGATGTGAGATTGTAAGGGTTGCAATCCCAGATGAAGAAGCAGCAAATGCGTTAAAAAAGATTAAGAGGGATACAAATATACCTATTGTTGCGGATATACACTTTGATTATAAACTCGCATTAATCTCTATTGAGAATGGTGCTGATAAAATAAGGATAAATCCTGGGAACATAGGTTCAGAATGGAAAGTAAGGGAGGTTGTGAAGGCTTGCAAGGAAAGAGGTATTCCAATAAGGGTTGGCGTTAACTCTGGCTCTATAAGAAAAGATATTTTAAAAAAATATAACGGTGTAAATAAGGATTCAATGCTTGCAGGGATTGAAGAAGAGATAAGGATACTTAATGATATGGATTTCCATAATATTGTCCTTTCAGCAAAGGCAACAGATTTAAGGTTATTCATTGAAGCGAATGAAGAGATAGATAAAAGGTTTGATTACCCTATTCATATTGGTGTCACTGAATCAGGTCCAGTCCCTGATGGTATCGTGAAATCTTCAATCGGTATTGGTTATCTTATTTTAAAAGGTATTGGTAATACAATAAGGGTTTCGTTAACTGAAAGTTCTGTAAAAGAGGTTGAGATTGCATTTTTAATCCTATCCTCAACAGATAAGAGAAGAATATTTCCAGAAATAATATCCTGTCCAACCTGTGGAAGAACAGAGGTTGATACAATGAGATTGGTGAAAAGATTATTACCAGAATTAAGAAGTATAAAGAAGCCTCTAAAGGTTGCAATAATGGGATGTTCTGTTAATGGTCCTGGTGAGGCAAAAGAAGCAGATATTGGTATTGCAGGAGGTAAGGGATTTTATTTGTTGTTCAGGAAAGGCGAAATAATAAGAGAGATAAAAGAGGATGATGTTGTAAAAGAATTTTTAAAAGAAATAAAAAAGGAGTGAAGATGCAATTAAAAGTTGAAAAGGACAAAGTAAGGGTTCTTGTTTATTTAAAGGATTTCAAAGTAAGGGGAACACTTTATATCCTTCCAAATTCAAGATTGTCCGACAACCTTTCTTTCACATCAAAAAAGACCGATTTTCTTCCATTAACAGATTGCGAGATTTTATTCAATGATGGTAATGTGAAAAAGGTTGAATTTGTTCTTGTTCAGATAGCCTCTATTATTATGATACACGAAGATAAATAGGAGGTTTGATGATTGAAAGATTCTTTAAATTCAAGGAAAGAAATACAGACCTAAAAACAGAGATTATCGCTGGTATTGCAACATTTATGGCTATGTCATACATAATCGCTGCAAATCCTCTCATCCTTGAAGCAGCAGGTATGGACAGAGGGGCAACAACACTTGCAACCTGTATTGTTTCTGGTCTTATAACAATACTGATGGGACTTTTGGCAAATTATCCAATAGCACTTGCACCAGGAATGGGGATTAACGCATTCTTTGCTTACACTATTTGTAAGGGTATGGGAATAGATTGGAGGATTGGGCTTGGCTTTTTCTTCATTGAAGGGATTATCATTCTCATTATAACATTCACTAAATTAAGAGAGATAATTGTAAATTCAATACCATACTCATTGAAATGTGCGATAAGTGTTGGAATAGGATTATTTTTAACATTCATAGGTTTTGAAAATGCAGGTATTATAACAAAAGACCCTGTAACATTTGTGAAACTTTCAAATTTTCAGAACATAGAAGTATTAAAATGTGTTATTCTCACATCAATTGGTCTTTTTCTTATAACATTTTTACTTTATAAAAAAGTGAAAGGTGCAATTCTTATTGGAATACTAACTGCAACGCTTATGAATCTTCTTCCATTCTTCAAGATAAAAGGTATGGAACTTTCATTTTTAAATGTTAATCTTTCTCCAACATTTTTTAAACTTGATATAATAGGTGCACTAAAAATTGTTTATATACCTCTAATTTTCACCCTTCTTTTTGTAGATTTCTTTGATACTATTGGAACAATCATTGGTGTTGCAACAAAGGCAGGTTTTGTTGATAAAGATGGTAAGATAAAAGGTGTAGGAAGGGTCCTTATTTCAGATTCGTTCGGTCCTGTTGTAGCATCTTTATTCGGGACATCAACAGTTACATCATACATTGAATCCGCAGCAGGTATAGAAGAAGGAGGAAGAACAGGTTTTGCATCCCTGGTCACAGGTTTACTTTTCTTCATTGTCATTCCATTCACACCTTTTGTTGGGTTTATTGTTCCACCTGCTGTTGCTCCTGCTTTAATAATAGTTGGTATTATGATGATGGAACCGATATTAAGGATAAATTTTAATGATTATACAGAATCAGTTCCTGCTTTCATAACACTAATATCAATGCCATTCACATATAGCATATCAAATGGGATATTCCTTGGATTTATTTCCTATGTTGTTATAAAACTGATAACAGGGAGAATAAAAGAGATTTCACCTGTTATGTTTATTCTTTCCTTATTTTTTATAATATTTTTCGTTTTAAACCCTATTGGTTAAGATTGAATATGTTAATTGAGAAAAATGGAAGAAAAGAAAGTTGATGTTATTTTAGATGGATATATACATATTGATACATTGAGTAATATAAAAAAAGGTGATATTTTAATACTCTATCTCATCTCTGATAGAATAATATATTTTTATCAGGGTGAAGATGTTCTCTCTTTTTTAAATAAAAGAAATAAAATTTTTTTGAATAATAAACTGATTGGAATATATTTCCCTAAAAAGAAATTGGCGGATGATGATTATTCAAACCTTTCTATTTTTATTTTTGACAATGCGTCAAATATTCCTGAGAAATTAATTGAAAAAATAAAAAATACAAATGCTGAACTTGTTTATCTTTCATTAGAGAAATTCAAAGGGAATATCAGGGAGTTTAAAAAATTCAAAGAAATTGAATCAAAAATTGGTGCAATCTCTCTCAGATATTTAGGACTTTCAGGTGTTACACTTGAATATTTGTCAAATTGTTCAAATCTAAGATTTATTGACCTGAGTTATTCAAAAAATGTTTCTAATATTGGATTAAAATATCTGAAAGAACTTTTCAATCTTGAAATACTTTATTTAGATGATTCATATATAACTGATTTAGGTATAAGACATTTAGTAAATTTATCTAAACTGAAGACATTATCAATTTCGGGAACACCAATTACTGATGAAAGTTTGTCTTATATTGGTAACTTACCTAATATTCAAAGACTTAATATGGCAAGGACAAGGCTCTCTGGTGAAGGATTAAAACATCTCAAAAATCTTGAAAATCTTGTTGAGATAAATTTAGGTGGAACTTTTATAAATAATAGTTCGCTTTATTTTTTAAATAATATGTATTCAATAGAAATTTTATTTTTGGATGCCAATGATATAACTGATGAGGGTTTATTTTATCTAAAAGAACTTACAAATTTAAAAGAATTGTATTTAAATGAAACGGATGTTTCTGGAGATGGGATTATTTATTTAAAGAACCTCAAAAATCTTGAAAATCTTCAATTGGAGGGATGTAATATTTCTGATGATGATTTAAAGTATCTAAATCTTTTAGAGAATCTTAAATATCTTAATCTAACCCTTACAGATATTACTGATGCAGGTTTAAAATATCTTACAGAACTTAAAAATTTACAAATCTTAAATATAGAAGGAACGAAGATTACTGGCAAGGGCTTAGATTATTTACAAAATTATTTACCAGAATGTGTTATATTAAGTGATATTTAGAAAATAGGTAATTCTGCCCTTGACTTTATAAAATTTTTTTTGTAAGTTAAAATATGCAAAATGTAAAAGATTATTATAAAATTTTAGGTGTTTCTGAAGATGCGACGCCTGAGGAAATAAAAAAGAGATATTACGAACTCGCAAAAATATACCATCCTGATACATCGGAATCCCCTGAAAAATCAGAAGAAAGATTTATGGAGATAAATGAAGCATATCATATTTTGATAGATAAAGAAAAAAGAGAGACATACGATTATATTAGAAAATATGGTAATAGTAACAAAAGAATATGGGAAAAATTTGAGAGAGATGTTGCTAATATAAAAGAGTTCACAGAACTTTTAATAGAAATACAGAAATATCATTTTTATAAAATGGCTTCAAGTAGTACTGGAGGAGGAGTTGGTGCAAGTGCTGGAGCATATATAGGTTATAAGGTTGGCGGTGTTTGGGGTGCTATTGCTGGCGGGATAATAGGGGGATTACTTGGACTTTTTGGTGGAAGCAAAGTTGTGGATTTAGTAGATAATGAAAAACATAAAAAATTAAAGTATGAGACTACAAGAAAAATACTTGAATATGTGAATAACACACCAGAACTTCAGAAACCTTTCGCTGAATATGTATTTGCAAAAATATTTGAAAAACAAGGTATAATGTTACCTGTTGCGAACAATAACATAAATAGAATGGCTTCTCAGGACGAAAGGTATCTTTTATTCTTATCTTATCTTGAAAATTTCGGAAATTTTGACGAAGGTATCACAAATATTTTAAAAGGTAATGTTGATGATATAAAAATGATTATTCAGTGGGCTGAAAGATTTTATAAAATTATTGATGAGGAAAATAAAATAGAAAAACAAATTCATCTTAAAAATGAATACATAAAATTGTCAGAAGAACTTCAGAAACTTGAGAGTGCATTTATAAAAAATAAGAATAAAATTAGTGAGATAAAAGAGAGATTGAGAAAAATTGAGGAAGAATACAACAATCTATTCTGATTTTAAGATTTAACCGGACTTCCACACAATAAAACGAATGAAATATATCAACACCTAAATATTTCAAAATACGCTTTTTCTTTTATTTAAAATTTCTTCACCCCGAGTGAAACAAAAACTCACATATTGGATAAACTTCAGAGGTTTTCATCACGAACTTGCAGAAAACAGAAATGACAATCTCATTACTGGCCATAATTCAAAAGTTGACATTGCGAGGCAACGAAGGTTGCGTGGCAATCCCATTTTGACTACAACAGAAAAGCCGTCATTGCGAGGCAACGAAGTTGCCGTGGCAATCCCATTTTGACTACAACAGAAAAGCCGTCATTGCGAGGCAACGAAGTTGCCGTGGCAATCCCATTTTGACTATTCACAATTTACAAGGTGTCATTGCGAGCACCTGAAAGGTGCGTGGCAATCTCATTATTCGCTATTCACAGATGTTTAAATGAGACCCCTCATCGCTTCGCTCTTCGGAACAACTACTTCGTTGTTGGTTTATAACTGACCCCAAATATTAACGCAACAAAATCGCCTTCTCAATCTGCTTAAAGTTGTCTGCTTCTAACCGCACAAAATAAACCCCTGGTGGCAATCTGCGACCCAAATCGTCCGTTCCATCCCATTCTAT